>ERZ1090879.662-NODE-662-length-20623-cov-6.824387_pt1 | contig 20623 bp, 26 predicted proteins | sample MGYA00478472_ERZ1090879 | MGnify/ENA primary metagenome ERZ1090879 (study PRJEB33644, sample SAMEA5815723) | chicken gut metagenome | biome: Chicken; feature: Gastrointestinal Tract; material: Caecum | place: Ireland | collected 2019-01-01 | study: A study of the... | reverse complement strand
AGGGCACCCACCTGCCTGTACCGGTAGGTTTTGATTGGCTGCAGACGGCCAAGCGGGGTTTTTTCTGACATTTCACCCGGACGGTTCATCCTGTCCGGGTTTTTGGGTGATTTTACACAAGAGGAGGTTGTTTCATGGCAGAAAAAATCGCTGTCGGGGACAAACTCCCCTTCTTTTTATACGATACCCCCTACAGTGCCCAGAACCGTTTCCGGGATCTGCTGGCCGCCAAAAGCCCGTTGGTGCTGATTTTCATGGCCAACTTCGGGCACCCCATCACACGGACCTTCGCCAGCCGCTATGCCGACACCTACGGCGCGCTGCGGGACGGTGCCCTGGCCCTGGTGGTGCGCTCCCGGGCCGACAAACTTTCCAACAGCATCGGCCCCGACACACTGCCCTATCCCCTGCTGTGCGATGCCGACGGCGTTCTGTACGACTATCTGGACATTCCCCAGAACAGCAGCACCCTGATGACCTATTCCCTGGAAGGCTGGCGGATTCTGCGGGAGGCCAAAAAGCAGGGCTACCGGGCTGCCAAAGGCACTCCCCAGCAGCTGCCGCTGACACTGATCCTGGACCGGGACGGCACGGTATTGTTCTGCCATTACGGCGCCAGCCTGACCGATGTGCCGGAGGATTGCGAGGCGATCCAGAGTCTGCTGGAGGAACTGGAACTCACCCCGGAAGAACCTGACATTGATGTTGAGGCGTTCCACGAAGTATACGACAGCCACGACACCCCGGCGTACGAACCGGAGCCCCCGGAGCGTTCCCGCCGCACCCGTCACGGTCGCCGCCGGCCGGCCCCTGTGGATGACTTTGCCCCCGCCGAGCGTGTGCGTGAATACGGCACCCCCTCCCTGGACAAGACCTCCGTCGTCAGCCTGTTCGACGATCCTTACGCCGACGACTGATCCATGCCCCCTAAAGTGATGCAAAAAGTCCCCGGGAAACCGATTGCGGTTTCCCGGGGGCTTTTTTGTATCTATTATGCTTCGGTCTGTTTTTGCTTGCCGTAGACACACTCATCGTGGAGGATCCCATTTTTGACAATGGCATTTTTCCGGCAGCCTTCCTGCACAAAACCGTTCTTTTCCAGCACTCTGCGGGAAGCCGCATTGTCCGCATATACCAACCCGGTGATACGCACAAGGTCCAGTTCTGCAAACGCAATCCGGCAAACCTGGCGGACCGCCTCGGTCATGATGCCCCTGGACCACTGCGCTGTCACCAGAAAGTAACCAATTTCGGCATCCTTGCGGTAAATATCCTCCCGCTGTTCTACCGAGATCGTGCCCACGATCTTTCCATCTGCCACAATAGCCCGGAAGACGCCGGTTTTGCCGTCCCGCTCCGCCACATATCGCAGCCAGCTTTCGGCCGCCGCCTCGGTATAGGGGTCCGGTAACCGGTCCGACAGAAAACTTCTGTCCACCCCACTGCCGATGGCGGCCAGGGCGGTTTTGTCATCCGGCTGCCATTTTTTCAGCTGCACTTCCATGGTCGTTCCTCCCCACATACCAGGGTTCAGTCCAGCGCTGCCCGGGCAGCCCGTACAGCCTCTGCATCCGTCTGCTGGATATGCCATTCATCCAGGCCGGGCAATCCCATGGGCACACCTTCCCGACGGAACCGCATACCGCTTTCCAGCAGCATCTTGCCGCTCATGTGGAACGCCCGCGCCCCGGGCAGCTGTGCCCGCAGCTGATTGATCACCGCCGCATTGACGCCTGCGCCGATCAGCACCTCGGGACCGCCGATAGCATCCCGCACTTCCAGCAAGCGGGCGAGGGTTTCGGTCCCCTGCACGCAGGAAGCCTCCGCGCCGCTGGTCAGCACCGTGTCCAGGCCCAGTTCCGCTGCCGCACGGTACACCTGTTCAGGGTCCCGCGCCACGTCAATGCAGCGGTGCAGCGTGGTCGGTCTGCCGCCGCAGGCTTCCAGCAGATGCGCCATGGCTGCCTCATCCAGGGCGCCCTCGGGTGTCAGGGCACCGATAACGAAGCCATCCGCCCCCGCCTTGCGCAAATTGCAGATCTGGGCGCACAGCATATCGATCTCTTCCCGGGTGTACAGAAAGTCGCCGGCACGGGGACGCATCAGGCAACGCACCGGCAGGTCACACGCTTCCTTGATCTGGCACAGCAGCTCGGTATACGGGCTCAGGCCCCCCACCGCCAGGGCGCTGCACAACTCCAGGCGGTCCGCCCCGCCCTCGGCAGCGGCACGGGCCGAAGCCAGACTGTCCACACAAACTTCCAGAATTCTTTTCATAGTCCGCACGCTCCTTTTGTGGGCATTGTACCACACAGCGCTGTAAACAACAACCCCCGGACTTTTTGCGTCCGGGGGTCATCGAGTTATATGCAGTACCCGTACCAAACGGGGGATACCCTTGTTTCAGGCCGCCCGGCCGCCGCGCACAACACGCAGTTGTACCGGCGCGACCGCAGAAGGCTGACACTCCGGCTGAGCCTCCTGTGCCGGGAGCAGCACACCGCAAGCCGTATTCAGGACCACAATGCCCAGTACCCCCAGCAAAACCGCTGCCCACACCGGCAGACTGCCGGCCGCCGCAGCCGGAACCAGCACCAAAAACAGCAGCATCGTTGCCGTTGCCGCCAATTTGCCTACCAATGCTTTGATCCACGCCTGTTTCATCCTGAATTCCTCCTTCTTCTATAAAAAGGGCCGCAAACCCACCGCGCTTCGCAAAAGACAACCGTATGTTGTTTGTTGCCTCTACTATAATACTACTTTGAGTTGTTGTCAAGAGAATTTTACAACTTTATTTTGATTTATTTTTGGTTTTTCTCTTTACAAAGACCACAGTCGGTTGTATAATAAAACCAAGAAACAGCAATGTAGCATTCCACTCACCTCTCACCCATAAGGAGTTCATCATGTTTGCAGATCGTCTGAAAGAAGCCCGCAAAGCCAAAAAATACAGCCAGGCGGAGATTTCGCGGATGCTGGGCGTGACCCAGCAGGCTGTGGGCAAATGGGAGACCGGCCGCTCCACGCCTGACCCCCAGACTGTCGCCCGGCTGGCAGAGATCCTGGATACCACGGCAGATGTGCTGCTGGGGCTGCAGAAAAGCCCCTCCGAAGCGCCCGCGGTGGGCCGGTACGCTTTCAGCCGCTATGCCGAATGTCTGATTCCGGTGGTTGGTACCGTCCGGGCCGGTTACGGCTCCCTGGCCTTTGAGGAGGACTACGGCAAAGAATATGCCAGCGTCAAGGACCCGCAGAACTACTTCTATCTGGTGGTCAAGGGCGACAGCATGGAGCCGCGCATTTCCGACGGCGACCTGGCGCTGGTACATCGCCAGAACACGCTGGACAACGGTGACCTGGGCGTGCTGGTCTATGGTGCCGACGGCGAAGGCACTTTAAAAAAGTACATCCAGCGCGGCAACTCGGTGGTTCTGCATCCTTTCAACCCCGCCTATGAAGAACTTGTCATCAAAGGCGAGGAGCTGGATCACCTGTACATCGCCGGCAAGGTTGTGGAAACCAAAGCCAAGTGGTAATCTTTTTCCGACACTGCTATTGTAGCAATTGGTTTGTCCCATAATAGGGACTTTGAACAGCATACGAAAAAAATGCTGCCCGCGGCAGGCTTGCAAAACAAGCCTATGCGGCGGGCTGTATTTTTTATACCCTTTTTTCAGGAGAACGTATCATGGACCTGGGCGAAAAACTGGAAATTCTGGCCGACAGCGCCAAATACGATGTTGCCTGCACTTCCAGCGGGGTAGACCGGCCGGGGCAGCACGGCAGCCTGGGCAGCTGTGCCGCGGCAGGCATCTGCCACGCTTTCACCCCCGACGGGCGCTGTGTGTCTTTGCTGAAGGTGCTCTACTCCAACGCCTGCTCCTACGACTGCCGCTACTGCGTCAACCGCCGGTCCAACGACCGCCCCCGGGCCACTTTTACCCCGCGGGAACTGGCGGACCTGACCATCGGCTTTTACCGCCGCAATTACATCGAGGGGCTGTTTTTATCCAGCGCGGTGCTGGGCACCCCAGACCGCACCATGGAGTTGATGATCGAAGCGCTGCGCATCCTGCGCCAGGAGTATCATTTCAACGGCTACATCCATGCCAAAACGATTCCCGGTGCCGATCCGCTGCTGGTGGAACGCATTGGCCTTCTGGCGGACCGGCTTTCGGTCAACATCGAACTGCCCAGCGAAATCAGCCTGAATCAGCTGGCCCCCGACAAAAAGAAAAGTGCCATTCTGCGCCCCATGGGGCAGATCGCCGTCAAAAGTGCCGAGAGCCGCCGCGAACTGGCAGTGTACAAGCGCGCCCCCGCCTTTGCCCCGGCCGGGCAAAGCACCCAGATGATCATTGGCGCCACACCGGAAAGTGACCGCCACATCCTGAATCTGACCGAAGGACTATACAAAAAATACGCGCTCAAGCGCGTATTCTTTTCCGCCTATTTGCCGGTAGTCGCCGACGAACATCTGCCGGCACTTTCCACACGGCCGCCGCTTCTGCGGGAGCATCGCCTTTACCAGGCCGACTGGCTGCTGCGGTACTACCATTTCTCCGCCGGAGAGCTGCTCAGTGAGGAGGAGCCGAACTTCGACCCCTATCTGGACCCCAAGTGTACCTGGGCCGTGCGGCACCCGGAGTTTTTCCCTGTGGAAGTCAACACCGCCAGCAGGGCTGAACTGCTGCGCGTACCGGGCATCGGCCCCAAAAGTGCCACCCGCATCGTACAGGCACGGCGGCTGCAAACACTGGGCATGGCCGAACTCAAACGAATCGGCGTGGTACTCAAACGGGCCCAGTATTTTATCACCTGCCATGGCCACACACCGGGACGCAGCACCCGGGCCGAGATCGCCGGGGCCTTGCTGGACCCCAAAGCCTTCGGCGTGGGCGTGCAGCAACTGAGCCTGGACGACTTTGCCCCCAAGGCACTGCCCACTGCAGCGCCTGCCGTACAGGAACTGGCCGCCCACGGGATGGCCGCAGACCAGGCCGCCCGCCTGGTCCGGGAGGAGGCCCTGATATGCCTTACCAAGCGAATGTGAGCGATACTGCCTACCATTACGACGGCAGTTTTCCCGGCTTTTTATGCTGTATTTTTGAAAGTTTTTCCTGCCACGAGATCCCGGCCGCCGTCTGCCCGCCCGAGGAAGCCCAGATGACCTTGTTCGGTGTGCGGGAGATCGCGACGGATGCCTCCCACGCCCGCCGGGTGGCGGCAGGGCTGGAACGATTGGGGCCTGTGGTACGGGACCGCATCACCACGGGGTTTCTGTGTACCGACCCCGGAAAGGACCTGAAGCTGCTGCGGTTTGCCCGGCTCTGCTTCGACCACGGCCCCCGCGCCGCCCAGATGCTGGGGGATGAGGACGCCGCCGCAGCCTTTGCCATTGAGCGTGCAGTCACCGGCGAAGCCCACCGATATATTGAATTCATCCGGTTTGAGGAGCGGGACGGCATGCTGGGTACCGTCATCCACCCCAAGCACCATGTATTGCCGCTGCTGCGGGGGCACTTTTGCAGCCGCCTGCCCGACGAGGACTTCCTGATCTTTGATGCCACCCACGGTTCCGCTCTGTTGCGGCAAAACCTTCGGGTGGAGTACCTGGCCATGGACCACTACGAACCCTGCACCGACGAAGCAGAACTGAACTGGCAGGCCCTGTGGAAGCGGTTTTTCCGGGCGCTGACCATCCAGGAGCGCCGCAACGAGCGGTTGCAGATGGGGCACGTGTTCAAACGGTTCTGGCCCGATATGTGCGAGATGCAGCCCGATTTGCCCATATCGGAAAGCCGCACTCACTCATAGTCGTATTCCGGGTTGGCAGCCTGGTACTCCCCCAGCCACCGCAGCAGCCGCTCAATGTCGGCATACCCGATGCGGTCGGTATCCGCCAGGGCACGCACAAAGCCGCGCAGGTCGCCCCCGTACAATGTTTGCAGGTGCGCTTCGCTGACGGCGCCGCAATAGGTCAGGCGGCGCACCAGCGGCGTATACAGATTTTTGTTGCCCTGCTTCTCGGTGCGGACAAAGGACTTTTTCTCCAACCGCAGCAGAAAATTCAACAATGTGGTATCTGCCCAGTGACATTCGGCGGGCAGTTTGGCCGCAATCTCCCGCCGGGTTGCCGCCCGCCCGCAGGCCCAAAGGGCCACCATAACCTGTTCTTCGCTGCGCGATAACGCTTCCATACCGTTCATCCTTTACATTTGTAGTAATATATTTTTATATATTTTACATTTGTAGCAGTTATTTTGTCCAGTAGGCATATTGCACAAGTTTAGAGGCCTGTTTTTTACAGGCCCCGTCTTTTTCTTTTACATTTGTAGTATATAGTGTTTTTCACAGAAAGACATTTTGCCATTTCACAGAAACACACCCCCGTTTTGGGCGGTTTTTTCGGAACTTTGCCTGCTTGCCGCTTTAAAGCGCTCTTCGTATAATAAGGACATAGCCGCAGCGGCGCGGCCCAAGGCAGCCGCTCAGCGCGCTGCCATTTGTACTGTGAACGGAGGAAACCATCATGGCAAGAGTATACAACTTCAGCGCCGGCCCCTCGATGCTGCCGGAGGCTGTTCTGAAAACCGCCCAGGCAGAACTGCTGGACTATCACGGTTCCGGCATGAGCGTGATGGAGATGAGTCATCGCAGCAAATGGTTCGATGAGATCATCCAGAACACCGAAGCCTCCTTGCGCCGGGTGCTGAACATTCCCGACAATTATAAAGTAGGCTTTTTCCAGGGCGGCGCCACCCAGCAGTTTGCCATGGTCCCGCTGAACTTTTTGACCACCGGTACCGCAGATTACCTGGTCACCGGCAACTTCAGCAAAAAGGCTGCCGAGGAAGCTGCCAAGTTCGGTACCGCGCACATCGCGGCCAGCAGCAAGGATAAAAATTTCACCTACATCCCCGACGTGAAGGCCATCGACTATGACCCCAACGCCAGTTACATCCACATCTGCCAGAACAACACCATCTTCGGCACCAAATTTGTGGATGTACCCCAGGTGGAGGGCATTCCCCTGGTGGCGGACATGAGTTCCATGATCTGCTCCGAGCCGGTGGACGTGAGCAAGTACGGCGTGATCTACTTCGGTGTACAGAAGAACATCGCCCCCGCAGGCATGGCAGTTGCCATTGTGCGGGAGGATTTGCTGGGCAAGAGCGCCAAGGGCCTGACCCCCGAGCAGATCCCCACCATGATGAACTACACCACCCTGCTGAAAGCCGACAGCATGTACAATACCCCGCCCTGCTGGTGCATCTACATGACCGGGCTGGTGATGGATTACCTGGAACACGAGGTCGGCGGTCTGGAAGAGATGAAAAAGCGCAACGAGGCCAAGGCCAAGGTGCTGTATGATTATCTGGACAGCCAGGACTTCTACCACAACCCCGTCCAGAAAGAATACCGCAGCCTGATGAACGTGACCTTCACCAGCCCCGATGCCGATACCGACAAAGCCTTCTGTGCCGCTGCCACCGAAGCCGGCTTTGTCAACCTGAAGGGCCATCGCCTGGTGGGCGGTATGCGCGCTTCCATCTACAACGCCATGCCCGCCGAAGGTATCGACAAGCTGGTCGCCTTCATGGAAAACTTCCGCCGGGAGCATCAATAAAGCAGAAAAGGGACGATGTTTATGTATACCATCAAAACACTGAACGCCATTTCACCGGTGGGCCTGGCCAAGCTGCCTGCCAGCCAGTTCGAGATCGACAACGAGGCCGCCGCCCCCCAGGGCATCCTGGTGCGCAGCGCCGATATGCACGATATGCCGCTGCCGGAAAGCCTGCTGGCCATCGCCCGCGCCGGCGCCGGCACCAACAACATCCCCATTGAGGAATGCACCAACGCCGGCATCGTCGTTTTCAACACGCCGGGAGCCAACGCCAACGCGGTGGCGGAACTTGTCATCGGTGCGCTGGTGGCAGGCAGCCGCAACCTGGTGGATGCCGTGCAGTGGGCCCAGGGCCTCAAAGGCCGGGATACCATCGCCAAAGACGTGGAAAAAGGCAAAAAGCAGTTTGTGGGCCCTGAACTGCGGGGCAAAACGCTGGGCGTCATCGGTCTGGGTGCCATCGGCGCCCGGGTGGCCAACGCTGCCGTTTCCCTGGGCATGGAGGTATTGGGCTATGACCCCTACATCTCCATCGACGCCGCGTGGAGCCTGTCCCGCAGCGTACAGCACTGCGTCACCCTGGGCGATATGCTGCCCCGCTGCGACTACCTGACCATCCATGTCCCCTATCTGCCCACCACGCGCCACACCATCAACGCCCAGACCCTGGCCATGTGCAAGGACGGCGTGCGGGTGCTGAACTTTGCCCGGGGTGAGCTGGTGGACAACGCCGCCCTGCTGGACGCCCTGGACAGCGGCAAGGTAGCCCACTACTTCTGCGACTTCCCCACCGAGGAACTGCTGGGCGTCAAGGGCGTGGAGTGCACGCCCCACCTGGGCGCCAGCACCCCGGAAAGCGAAACCAACTGTGCCGTCATGGCAGCCGCCGAACTGAGCGACTACCTGAAGAACGGCAACATCGTCCACAGCGTCAACCTGCCCGATGTGAGCCAGCCCCGGGTGGGTGGCCGCCGCATCTGCATCATCCACAAGAATGCACCGGGCGCCATTTCGGCCATCACCGGCATCCTGACCGCTGCGCACCTGAACATCGAAAACATGGTGAACAAGAGCAAGAAGGACATCGCCTACACCCTGCTGGATGTGACCGGCGAGATCACCGATACCCTGGCAAATGAGCTCAGCAGCATCGAGCCTGCCATCCGTGTGCGCATCCTGTAAACGCTCCAAACAGCAAAGCTCCCGGCCGGAAGCCGGGAGCTTTTTGCGTTACCAGTGCATCTGCTGCACGGCTTTGTCCAGATCCACCAGCGTCTTTTCGGCGCCTTTGGCCAGTTTGTGCACGGTCTTGCGCATCTGGCGGCGGTCCTGGGTAGCCATACCCACCACCACGGCGCCTACCGCCATGCCGACCGCTGCCGTAGCCATTGTGGAAACATTCATAACGTGCCCCTCCTTTGTATTTCAGGTACAACGGTATCATGTGCCGTTGCCGCAGGATTATGCGGAATTTATCCCGAAAAAAGCGGGGAAAAGTTTTCTTTCGCCCCGATACGCCTTTTTTTGTGGGCCGGTTTGTGATAGAATCGTAAAGAAATCACAGAACAAAAGGAACCTTGTCTATGTCCAATGCACCCAAAACTGTATTAGCCATTCATGACCTGCCCGGTTTCGGGCGGGCTGCCCTGGCAGTCATCGTGCCTGTCCTCTCCTGCCTGGGCGTGCAGGCCGTGGCCCTGCCCACGGCCGTGCTCTCCACCCACACCGGCGGCCTGGGCACCCCGGCCAAGCTGTCCAACCCCGGCTACGGCCCCGCGGCCCTGGCCCATTACCAGCGCCTGGGGTTGCGGTTTGACTGCATCTATTCCGGTTACTTATCCGACCCTGCCCAGGCCAAGCTGGTGGAACAGGCCTTTGAACTCTGGCCCCAGGCCCTCAAGGTCGTGGACCCGGTGCTGGGGGACGGCGGCCGGCTGTACAAGGGGCTGGGCGCCGAGATGGTGCCTGCCATGTACAATCTGTGCAGCAAAGCCGACCTGATCACCCCCAACGTCACCGAAGCCGCTCTGCTGCTGGGCGATCCGCTGCCCGGTGTGGGCAGTGCCGAACAGGCCGCCGAGCAGACCGCCCGGCTGACCCGCATTGCGCCCCAGGTGGTCGTCACCGGTGTGACCGGCGTTTCGGACGGACGGTGCATCGGCTGCGTGGGCGCCGCCCGGGGCGGCCAGGGCTATTTTGTAAAAACACCGCTGATCCCCCGAATGTACCACGGCACCGGCGACATCTTCGGCGCTGTGCTGGTGGGACGGATTTTGCAGGGCAATGTGCCCCAGGCAGCCGTGCAGGCAGCCGCAGCTTTCGTGGCAGACTGCATCCGCCTGACCCCCGAAGGCGCCGACGAACGGCTGGGTGTATGGCTGGAAGCCGCCCTGCCCAGACTGATGACGCAGTGAGCCCGCCGGGCCGCTGCCGGAAAAAACAGGAAGTGAATGTATGCCAACCCTGAACATCGTACTGGTGGAACCCCAGATCCCCCAGAACTCCGGCAATATTGCGCGTACCTGCGCGGTAACCGGAGCCCGTCTGCACATGGTAGGCCCCATGGGATTTACCATCGACGACAAAAAATTAAAGCGTGCCGGTCTTGACTATTGGCACCAGCTTGATATAACATATTATCAGGACCTTGCGGATTTCTTTAGCAAAAATCAGGGGCCGTTCTTCTATTTTACCTCCAAGGGACCGCACCGCCATGTGGACGTAGCGTACCCGGACGGAGCGTATCTGGTCTTTGGCCGCGAGGACGCGGGTTTGCCCGAAGAACTGCTGGTCCAGCACGAAGCGGACTGTGTGCGCATGCCCATGCGCCGCGGGGAACGCTGTTTAAACCTTTCCAACGCGGTGGCGGTTGGTGTGTACGAGGTACTGCGGCAATGGGATTTTGCCGGCCTGGAAACACACGGCCAATTGACCCGCTATGAATGGAGCGAGGACGTAACAACATGAGCAAAATCGGCTTTTTGACGGATTCTTCCGCCGACATTCCGCAGGAACTTGCGGAAAAGTACGGCATCGAACTCGTTGGTTTTCCCATCAACGTGGACGGTACCGAGTACATTGAGCGCAAGGACTTCACCAACGACCAGTTCTACCAGATCATGCGCGACGCCCAGGGTGTGCCCACCACCGCCGCCATCACCCAGCTGCAGTGGTGCGAGATCTATGAGCGTTATGTGGACGAGGGGTACACCGATCTGGTTCACCTGAGCATCAACAGCGCCGGTTCCAGCACCTACAACAACGCCCTGAAGGCGGTGGAAATGCTGGAAGAAGAGCGCCCCGGCCACAAGCTGCGCATCCAGGTGCTGGACAGCCACACCTATTCCATGGTGTTCGGCTGGTATCTTTGCGAATGCGCCCGCAAAGTGCGCAACGGCGGCGAGCTTGCCACCTGCGTGGACGAAATGATGCACAAGCTGGACTGCATGGAAGTCTGCCTGGCTGCCTACAGCCTGAAGCAGATGAAAAAGTCCGGCCGCGTGAGCGCCGCTGCCGCCGTGGTGGGGGACCTTTTGGGGATCCGCCCCATCATCAGCCTGAACGACGGCGTTTCCAAGGTAGAGGCCAAGGTTCGCGGTGACGCAGCCGTGCCCCCCGCCATGGTCAAATGGGTGGCCAGCCGCGTGGACAACGTGCGGGATATGCCTTACATGGTGGGGTATACTTCCAGCAACGTCAAGCGGGATGAACTGGTCAAGCTGTGCAAAAAGACCTTCGGTCATGCCCCTATGACCACCTTCCAGCTGGGCGCGGCCGTCAGTGCCAACACCGGCCCCGACGCCATTGCCATTACCTTTGAGGGCAAACCGCGCCGTCTGGCGGATTATGCCCCCCAGCTGCCGTAATCTGTGCAAAATCACCGGGAGAAGTTTCGGCTTCTCCCGGTTTTGTCTTTCCCTTTGGTTGCGCCCGTCCCGAAACTCTGCTATAATACAATCATTCTGAATGAGGGGGCATTATCGTATTATGAAAGCTGTTATCACCGTTATCGGCCGCGATACCGTGGGTGTTGTCGCCAAGGTCAGCGCGGTCTGCGCCGAACTCAACATCAACATCGAGGATATCTCCCAGTCCATCATGCAGGAGATGTTCTGCATGATCATGCTCGTCAGCCTGAACCACTGCACCGTGGACCCCGCCGCCGTCCGCGACCGTTTTGCCGCCCTGGGCGAAGAGATGAAGATGCAGGTCACCGTGACCCGCCAGGAAGTCTTTGACGCCATGCACACCATCTGACGGGGAGGGCATAACAGACCATGAGAATTCTGAACAGCGGCGATATTCTTGAAACCATCGAGATGCTGACCGCCGAAAATCTGGATGTACGCACCGTCACCATGGGCATCAGCCTGCTGGACTGCATTGATCCCGACGGCGACAAGGCCTGCGAGAAGATCTATAACAAGATCGTGCGCCTGGCCGGCAACCTCGTTCCCGTGGTGGACGGCATCAGCGCCGAGTACGGTGTGCCCATCGTGAACAAGCGCATCAGCGTGACCCCCATCGCCATGCTGCTGGGCGCTGCCCCCGACGCCGACCCCGTAGCTTACGCCAAGGCGCTGGACCGCGCGGCCAAAGCCGTGGGCGTCAACTTTATCGGCGGCTTCGGCGCGCTGGTCCACAAGGGCTTTTCGGCCGGGGACAAGCGGCTGATCAAAGCCATCCCCCAGGCGCTGGCCGAAACCGACATCGTCTGCTCCAGCGTCAACATCGGCTCCACCAAATCCGGCATCAACATGGACGCCGTCCGCCTGATGGGCCAGGTCGTCCGTGAAACCGCCGAACTCACCAAGGACAATATGTGCATGGGCGACGCCAAGCTCGTGGTCTTCTGCAACGCGCCGGAGGACAACCCCTTCATGGCCGGCGCCTTTCACGGTCCCGGTGAACCGGACTGCGAGATCCACGTGGGTGTTTCCGGCCCCGGCGCGGTGCGCGCCGCCCTGGCCAAGCTGCCCAAGGACGCCCCCATGGACGAAGTGGCCGAACTGGTCAAGCGCACGGCGTTCAAGATCACCCGTCTGGGCCAGCTGGTGGCCAACCTGGCCAGCGAGCGCCTGGGTGTGCCTGCCGGCATCATCGACCTGTCCCTGGCCCCCACCCCGGCCATCGGCGACAGCGTAGCCAACATTCTGGAAGAAATGGGCCTGGAAAGCTGCGGCTGCTGCGGCACCACCGCCTGCCTGGCCCTGCTCAACGACGCCGTCAAGAAGGGCGGCGTGATGGCTTCCAACCACGTGGGCGGCCTGTCCGGTGCCTTCATCCCGGTTTCGGAGGACGACGGCATGATCCACGCCGCCGAGTGCGGCAGCCTGACGCTGGAAAAGCTGGAGGCCATGACCGCGGTTTGCTCGGTGGGCATCGACATGGTCGTCATCCCCGGCGACACCTCGGCAGAAGTCATCAGCGGCCTGATCGCCGACGAAGCCGCCATCGGCATGGTGAACAGCAAGACCACCGCCGTGCGTGTGATCCCCGCCATCGGCCACAAGGCCGGCGACGTGCTGGACTTCGGCGGACTGCTGGGCCACGCCCCCATTATGCCCATCAGCCAGTACAGCCCGGCCGTGATGATCCATCGCGGCGGCCGTATCCCCGCCCCCATGCAGGCGCTGAAAAACTGACAACACACAAAAGAGCCTTTCCCGGCCGGGAAAGGCTCTTTTCTTGTTTGGTTTACGCCTGTTCCGCCCAGGCAGCCCGCGCGGCGTTCAGCGCATTGAACAGCCGCGGAATCCCCATATACGGCATGGCATGAAGCAGCGCAGCCAGAATACGGTCACGGCTGTTGCCGGCTTTTTCGGCCCCCAGCACATGGGCCTTGACCTGCAGGTCCGCCCCGCCCAGGGCTGCCAGCATCACCACGGTGAGCAGTTCCCGCCGGGCGCCGTCCAGACCGCTGCGGGTGGCAAAATCGCCAAATCCGAACTCGGTCAGGAACCGCGGAATCGCCTCGGCATATTCCGGCGGCAGGTCGCGGTAGCGGTCGGCGATCTCGGTGCCGTAGATCGGTGCCTGGATGGCCAGGCCGTCGTCATAGCGGCTTTCCTCTGTCACCGTGCCCTGGCTGGGCAGGGGCAGCGCAATACCCGCCGCGGTGAAGGCTTCGTTCATGGTAGCAATGGCGTTGAGGGTCTTGGGGAATCCGATAAACGGTGCACACTGATAGATGGCTTCGCGGATCTCCACCGGCGTGCAGCCCACATTCAGCGCCGCGCCCACATGGGATTTGAGCTGGGGCAGCGTCTGGTTGACGGCCAGCACCGTGACGGTGACCAGTTCCCGGTCGGCGTCGCTGAGTTCGCCCACATAGCAGACTTCCCCGAAAATAAAGCGCTGCAGAATTTTCATGAATTCAGGGTCGGTGCCCTCGTCCCCCGCCGGGGCGGCACCAAACAGAATCCCGAATTTTTCCGCACAGCGTTCGACACGATCTTCCATAGAAAAAACCTCCTGACTTCTTTGCTTTGTGTACATCGTACCACTTAAAGTGCACTTGAAGTCAAGAGGTTTTTGGCATCAATCCAGGATGCGCCCGTCGGTGGAGATGGTCACCACCTGCCAGGGGATGAACTTGCCGCTGGCCTGCAGCGCCCGCTTGGCGGCGTTTTCCAGCCCGCCGCAGCAGGGCACCTCCATGCGCACAACGGTAACTTCCCGGATGTCGTTGCGGCGCAAAATTTCGGTCAGTTTTTCGCTGTAGTCCACACTGTCCAGCTTGGGGCAGCCCACCAGCGTGATATGCCCGCGGATGAACCGCTCATGGAAGGCCGCATAGGCGTAGGCCGTGCAGTCTGCCGCGATCAGCAGCTTGGCGCCGTCGAAGAAGGTTGCTTCCATGGGCACGAGTTTGATCTGCACCGGCCACTGGCGCAGGCGGCTGGGGGCCGCCGTGGGCGCTGCGGGTGCTTCGCTCCCGCCGGAGAGCACCTGGGCCCGGCTGCCGGGGCAGCCTGCGTGCAGGGTATGGGCCGCACTGCCGGGACAGCCGCCGGCCGCTGCCTTGTTCTTTTTGGCCGCCAGCACCGCAGCTTCGTCGTAGGGTGCGGCCTCCCGCTCCACAAAGGTGATGGCTCCCGTGGGGCAGGCAGGCAGGCAGTCGCCCAGGCCGTCGCAGTAATCGTCGCGCATCAGCTTCGCCTTGCCGTCCACCATGGCGATGGCGCCTTCATGGCAGGCCGCCGCGCAGGCGCCGCAGCCGTTGCACTTTGCTTCGTCGATGTGAATGATCCGTCGTTTCATAGGATAATGCCTCCGTATTGACTTTCTGGGAACAGTCTACTACAATACAGGCAGCAAGTATGTTGTAGCTACAACATTCAAAGGAGTACGCTCATGGAAATGCAAACCCTATCCTCCACACCGCTGTTCCGGGGGCTTACCCCCGAGGAAACGGGCCGTGCCCTGGAGGCCCTGGACGCCCGGCGCAAAACTTTTACCAAAGAGGAATTGCTGCTGCAGGCAGGGCAATGCGTCACCCACATGGGCCTTGTGCTGAAGGGCCGGGTGCACATTGAGCACCTGGACGTCTGGGGCAGCAAGACGCTGTTGGGCCAGGCCGGTGAGGGGGATTTGTTTGCCGAAACCTACGCCTGCCTGCCCCAGGAACCGCTGCTGGTCAACGTAACGGCAGCCTGCGACGGCGAAGCCCTGTTTTTGTCCGCTCACCGCCTGCTGCATCCGGGCAGTGAACCCTGGCTGCAGCAGATGGCGCAGAACCTTTTGCAGATCGCCGCACGGAAGAATCTGGGGCTGGCCCGCCGCAACCTGTACACCGCCCCCAAAACGATCCGCGGACGGGTGATGGCCTATTTTTCGGCGTTGTCCGTCAAAAACGGCAGCCTGACGTTCTCCCTGCCCTTCGACCGCCAGCAGCTGGCGGATTTTCTCGGGGTGGACCGCAGCGCGTTGAGCAGCGCCCTCTCTCAGATGCAGCGGGACGGTCTGCTGACTTTGGGGCGCCGCACCGTGCAGCTGCACACTGCCCCGGAAGAATTCGCCCTGTAACGCGAAAGCCCCGGCGCACAAGCAAAGGCTTGTGCGCCGGGGTTGTTTTGCGAATGAAAGAAAATTACTTGGTGCCGAAGATCCGGTCGCCCGCATCGCCCAGACCGGGTACGATGTAGCCCTGGTCGTTCAGGCGCTCGTCCAGCGTGCCGACGTAGATATCCACGTCGGGATGGGCCTCGTGCAGGGCCTTCATGCCCTCGGGAGCCGCGATCAGGCCGATGAACTTGATGTGCTTGGCGCCGCGCTTCTTGATCTGGGTGATGGCGTCGGAAGCGCTGCCGCCGGTGGCCAGCATGGGATCAAGCACGAGGACCTCGCGCTCATTGATGTCGCTGGGCAGCTTGCAGTAGTACTCCACCGGCTTCAGGGTATCCTCGTTGCGGTAGAGGCCGATGTGGCCGACCTTGGCCGCGGGGATCAGGGACAGCATACCGTCCACCATGCCCAGACCGGCGCGCAGAATGGGCACCAGCGCCAGCTTACGGCCGGCCAGGACCTTGGTGCGGGCCAGGGCAATGGGAGTTTCCACTTCCACTTCTTCGGTGGGCAGGTCACGGGTGGCTTCGTAGCAAAGCAGCATGGCGACCTCGCTTACCAGGTCACGGAACTCCTTGGTGCCGGTGTTACGGTCGCGCAACAGGCTGATCTTGTGCTGAATGAGGGGATGATCTACGATCTCGACAACGCTCATGGTACAATCTCCTTGTCAAACAATTTTTATCGGCAGCCTGCGCGGGCAGGCCGAAAAACGACTTACTGGTTCTGCAGCGCCATCATCTTGTCGATGCGCTTCTGGTGGCGGCCACCCTCGAACTCGGCGTTGAGGAAGGCATCCACGATCTGGCAGCCCAGACCGGCGCCCACCACACGGCCGCCCATGCACAGGGCGTTGGCGTTGTTGTGGCGGCGGGTATACTCGGCGCTGAAGGTATCACTGCAGCAGCAGGCACGGATGCCCTGCATCTTGTTGGCACACATGGACATACCCACACCGGTACCGCAGCACAGGATCACCAGCGCGCAGCGGCCATCCTGCACGGCCTTGCAGCCGGCGGCGGCAAAATCCGGGTAATCCACACTGGCGGTGGAATCGGTGCCGAAATCCTCATAGGCGACGCCCAGCTCGTCCAGATGGGCTTTGATGGCTTCTTTCAGTTCATAGCCGCCGTGGTCGGCCGCCAGCGCGATCGGTTTGTCAAATTGCATTGGTTGGTTCCCCCTGTTGTTTTTCTCTTTCGGCCCGTTCCCGCTCCGCCTGGCTCAGCCGGTGATAGTCCGGCAGCAGTTCGGCGGGCGGCACACAGCCATTACTTTCCCACAAGGCTTTGGCGGCCAGCGCTACCCCGGCGCCGCGCAGCACCTGCAGCGCGGGCGGGCAAGCGGCCACGCCCGGCACCTGTCCATAGGTATTGTAACACAAAGCGGCGCCGTCGCCAACAAAAAACAACGGTTTTTTACAGTTCTGTACAAATTCCTGCAAGGCCGTCACCGGTTCGGCGGCATCGGGGGTCAGCCGGGCATGGGTTTCCAGGTCGAAGCCCGCCCAGTAGACCTGGCCACGGCGGGCATCCTGGGCACCGATCACCGTGCCCTGCCCCGCCATGCCGTAGGCCAGCGCCGCCATGGTGGACACCGGCGCGCAGGGGATCTGCCGCGGCAGCGCCAGCCCCTTGATCACCGAAAGCCCGATGCGCAGCCCCGTAAAGCTGCCGGGACCGTTGGTGGCCCCCAGCACATCCAGGTCGTCCACCGTCAGGCCGCAGGCCCGCAGCGCGCCGTCGATCATGGGCAGCAGCGTTTCGCTGTGGGTCAGCCCGTTGTTGCACTGGGTTTCGTACAACAGGGTATCATCGCGCAAAACGGCCACAGCTGCCGTTTTGCCTGCGGTATCAACCGCCAGTATATTCATAGAATCACCTGTACATTATGTAATGTATAACCGTTTTTATCCAGATTGTATCACTCTTCAATGGTGATCTGCCGCGTGGTATCGTCCACACGCCGGATGTCGATGCGGATGGGATGTTCCTGGGCCAGCAGGTCGGCACAGTTCTCGCTCCATTCGCAGGCCACCACCGCCCCCATATCCAGGTAGTCATAGAACCCCGCCGCAGCCAGATCATTCTCGGTATGGATGCGGTAGAGATCAAAGTGCGCCAGCGGGCGCGGGCCCCGGTAATAGTTCACAATGGCAAAGGTGGGACTGCTGACCGGATCGGTGCAGCCCAACCCCTCGGCCAGGCCCTGGCAAAACGCCGTTTTGCCCGCGCCCAGCCCGCCGGTAAAGGCGATCAGCGCCCCCGCCGGCAGCGTTTTGGCAAAGGTGCGGCCCAGAGCCACCGTTTCTTCCCGGGAATGTGTGGTATATTCCTGCATGGCAGTCATACTCCTTACTGCGTAGTCGTATTTATTATAGTACACAATGCCCGATTTGTAAAATTTAATTCGCAGCCGTGGTCAAATGCCCCTTGTTGCGCTATAATAAGGGAAATGAGCCGAAGGGAGTTCCTGTATGTACCCACTGATCCGCCGTTATCTGCGCCGCGTCGATGTACTGTACCTGGCTTTATGCGTACTGTGCTCGGCGCTCAGTGTCGTGGTACTGGTTTCGCTGGGCTACAGCCAGCTGGGTTCCAACAACAAAGCCTCGGTCCAGGTCATCGCCAGTCTGCTGGGCGTGATGCTGGCCATCGTGTTTTCCACCGTGGATTACCGCGCCCTGGCCCGGGCCTGGCCGCTGCACGCCACCGTGGCCTGGGGGCTGGTATTGCCCACCCTCTTTTTCCACAACGTAAATTTTGGGGTGCTCACCATCGGTTACGATGCCGGCGGCACCTCCAACTACAGCTGGTACCGCGTGGGCGGCATGACCTTTCAGCCCGCCGAGCTGGCCAAAATCAGCTTTATCCTGACCCTGGCGCTGCATCTGAGCCAGCTGCGGGGGCAGGTCAACCGGCCCAAAAACCTGTTTTTGCTGCTCCTTCACGTGATCGTGCCGCCGCTTCTGATCCATCTGCAGGGCGACGACGGCACGGCGCTGGTGTTTTTGGGCATCGGGCTGATCATGCTCTATGCCGGCGGGCTGTCCCACTGGCTGGTGGGCGGCGTGCTGGTAGCCGGTGTTGCGGGGGGCGGCGCACTGCTGATGCTGAAACCCGACCTTTTAAAAGGTTACCAGTTCCAGCGCATTATGGCCATTCTGACACCGGAAGACCCGGCGCTCTCCGACATCACCTACCAGCAGAACAAGGGTGCCATGGCCATCGGCACCGGCGGGCTGACCGGGCAGGGGCTGTTCAGCGGCGACCACATCTTTGTGCCCAACGCCTGGAACGACTTTATCTTTGCCTATCTTGCCAATGTGCTGGGCTTTCTGGGCGCGGCAGCGGTGCTGATTCTGTTGTTTGCGCTGTGTGTGCGGACCCTGCGCACAGCCTTGCGCAGCACCGACGCCCTGGGCCGGTACATCTGCGTGGGTATTTTTGCCGCGCTGTTTGTGCAGTGCGTTATCAACCTGGGCATGAACCTGCAGGTTTTGCCGGTCATCGGCGTAACGCTGCCCTTCTTTTCGGCCGGCGGGTCCAGCGTCGTGATGATGTATTTCTGTGTGGGGCTGGTGCTCAGCGTGGGCATACACGCACGCAGCAGCCATCTGGATGCAGGGCCGATCCTGTAAATTATGTAAGGCGGGCTTACGGCCCGCCTTTTTTAATGGGTATGGGGTTGTGCGCGAGGTTCATCGTCCATAAACAGGCTGGGCACCAGGCAGAGGGCCGCCACGCCCACCACGATAAAGATGGTGCGGGCCAGCCAGTTCAGGCTGCCGCCGGTGAGCCAGCCCACGGCATTGAAGCCCCAGATGCCATAGATACCCCAGTTGATGCCGCCCACAATGGCCAGCAGCAACAGTAACTTTTTGAACATGGACATAAAAATTCCTCCTTTTGGTAGCAGTATGCCACCGGAAGGAGGGATTTATGCATGAACCACCGCAAAGGGAACCGCCGCCCGGATAGAAAAAACATTGACAGAATCCCTTGCCAAGGGAATCACCCCGGCGTTATAATGACCGTGGATATCATCCGATTCAGGAGGAATGTACAATGAAAAAATGGATTGCTGCGGTAGTGGTGGTTGTAATTGTCATAGCCGCTGCGGTTTGGTACAAAGCCGGGTCTGCGCCTGCCGTGGCAGAGACCCCGGAAACGGCAGCTACCCCTGCCCCTACTGCTACGCCGGAAGCGACGCCTGCCGCCACACCTGTCAGCGATGAAGGCTTACAATACGAGTTTGATCTGTATGTTGAAACCTACAAATATGACAACAGCTTAACAGATGAGCAGTTAAATGATGAAGCCACAAAGGTTGAGATGTTCAAGTGGATTTATGAATGTGGATACAGTGCAGGTAAAGCCGATGAAGAGAAGGCAGACGGATGTACCAATGCATTACTACCTGAGTATGTAGAGTGGTGCAGCACCGATGCAAATGAGTACATCGTAGAAGATACTGCACAAAGTGATACCACTCAGAACACTGAAGGTTTATCACAGGAGTTGATCGACAAGGGACTTCACTATGACGAGGAAGGTTTATTAGTAGACGCCAACGGCAACTACTCAATGGACAACGACGATGACCTATACGAAGGTTCTCAAAATGGAATCACTGGTCCGGATGATATCATGTCTAATGAGATGGGACACGAAAATAGTCAAAAAGCACATGAAATGCTTAACGGATCGCTGGCTCAAGACACTCATGATCGAATGGCAGCAGTCTTGGGCAGAGGTTGATGGCTATGAGCACTAAAATAATTCAGACAACTCAATCTTCTATGTCAAAATTCTTAGAAAAATAATAATTCCTGGACGTGTGGCGTTACAAAACGCTGCACGTCTTTTTTGTCGTTTCTGCAAGACATTCCAGGCCGACTTGAGAAAAAAACATTCAAGAGTTTTT
>ERZ1090879.650-NODE-650-length-20882-cov-7.328276_pt1 | contig 20882 bp, 20 predicted proteins | sample MGYA00478472_ERZ1090879 | MGnify/ENA primary metagenome ERZ1090879 (study PRJEB33644, sample SAMEA5815723) | chicken gut metagenome | biome: Chicken; feature: Gastrointestinal Tract; material: Caecum | place: Ireland | collected 2019-01-01 | study: A study of the... | reverse complement strand
TAGAAATACAGTAATTTTCAAAGTTTTATTATAGTTTTAAAGCGTTTACCCTCGGGAACGATTGAAGAGGCGAGCACGCGCTTTTTTTCGCCTGAAAGCTTTTTCACCGCCTTTAAAACCTCTGCGGGGGCGGCGTTTTCTGAATAAAGCACCAAGGCGTCGGCATCGTACTTTCTCGACTTTTTAAAATAGAATTCGAGCTCGTCGGGGTATAGCGCAAAGCCTGCGCCTCCCTTTCCCGCGCCGAATTTTTTTACGAGATTGTCGTACCTGCCGCCCGAGAGCACGGCGCGGGGAAACTTTTCGATATATCCCTGAAAGATAACGCCGTTGTAGTAGGCGGGGTCGTTTAAAAGAGAAAAATCTATCCCGAACGCCGTACTCTCCTCCCCGAGCGCGTTTAAAAGCTCTTCGAGCTCGTCTGCCGCCGCAAGGCACTTTGCGCTTTCGGGGAAGAGCGAGCGGAGAACGGTGAGCTTTTTTTTGTTGCTTCCGCCTGCGCTTAACAGGGTGCGGAGTTTGCCCGCCGCGTCCTCGCCCATTCCGCAGGAGATGCACACCTCCTTCAAATCGTGCAGATTGCGCGCGCGCATACAGCCGAAAACTTCATCGGGCAGGCTGTCCATGCCGCAGCTGTTTGCGATGCCCTCAAGCGCGCCCATGTGCGAAACGTCCATCACGTACCCGCCGCCTATCGCCGCAAGGCTTTCGCTTGCCAGAAAGAGCACTTCGAGCTGGGCGTACGAATCGACGTCGCCGATATATTCCAGCCCTATCTGGCTGATTTCCCTGAACCGCCCGCCCGGGCGGTCGGGACGGTAAACGCTTTCGCGGTAATACACCTTGCGCTGCTTTTCTTCCGACCCTTTACAGTTTTTTACGATTGAGAGCGTTACGTCGGGCTTCAACGCGAGCAGCCTTCCGTCGCGCCCGCCGAACGTTATAATGTCGCGGCTCTTTAAAAAGTTGAGGTTTTCGAGATACAACGAGTACTCTTCGAACCGCCTCATCTGAAAGCGCGAATAGCCGTAGCTTTCAAACAGCCCTTTAAGGCTGAAATACAGCCTCTCTTCCTCGGAGAGGTTTAAATCAGTCATCTTTCTTTTCCCCTTCGGAATACTTGCCCAGAATTTCGCGGTAACCGCCGCTACCGTGTTGCAGACAGCGCGACACGCGCGAAAGGGTCGCCGAGGATATGTCGGTAATGTCTATAATCCGGTTATAGGTATAGCCCCTTAAAAGAAGCTTTGCGCACAGCAGGCGCTGCGAGAGCTGCTCCACCTCGGTATAGGTGCACAGGTCTGCGAGCAGTTTTTCAAAGTCCTCCGCACGGGTAATGCCCGCAAAAAGTTCGTATAATTCCTTTCTCGCCTGCTCTTTATCGAATTTTTCGTTTTCGTGGTCAACCATATAAAATTTATTTCCTTCCTTTAAGGTTTTTTGTGTTTGCTATTCTATTTTACTTTCATACTTTAAATTTGTAAAGCATTTTGAGCCGCAAACGGCAAAATTATTTTATTTAACGCAGCTTTTAGCGCAAGTCACCCGCTTTATACCGTTTTCGGACTGTTTGCGCGCCGTGCTTATTTCTTGCTTCCCTCATTGCAGGCTTTATTTCCGCATTGCGGGCTCCCTTGTGTAAAGGGACGAACATTGCTGTTCTACAAACAGCAGACACCTGCTGTTTGAGCAATGCGAGATGAGCGAGCACATAGTACATGGTGCGAGCGGTGACCAAAAACGGCGTTCCCCTTGCGCCGTTTGAGAATGGCACCACAAGGGTCAGACTGAGGGATTGTTTGTCCTCGCCAAAGCCAGCCTATAATTCTGAACGCGCCGCAAAGCCCTTAACTTTTACAATCCCCCCTTTACTTCCCCCCTTTACACAAGGGGGGCTCGGGTAAAACGTCCCCCTTTACACAAGGGGGGCTCGGGTAAAACGTCCCCCTTTACACAAAGGGGGCTTGTCCGCTGATTGCTCGCACATCCTTTTTTACTCATCGGCAGCAGCCTCCGTCCCAAAGCTATCCGATGGGGCTTTATACAAAAAATAAAATCCCCGCAAAAGCGGGGATTTTAAGTTGAGATTTATGCGCCGAGGGCGCCGTTTATGAAATGCTCTGCCCTCACAGACGCTTTTAACCGCCGCGGTTTAATGCGCTCAGTCGACAAGGCCGGGCTTTTCGGCGGTGTGCCTCTTTTTCCAGATGCGCAGGAAAATCTTCGAAACTTCGACCGCGACGAGCGGGAAGAGCGCGAGCGCGAGCACGATGAGGTACTGGTACCACTCGAGATACACCAGCTCGAAGAAGTCCATAACGCCGGGCACGAAGGATACGAACGCCACGATTGCAAGCGAGGCGGCCATTGCGCCGTACAGGAAGTGGTTGTGGCCCTGGCCGGGGCGGAACACACTGTCGTAATTGGAGCGCTGGTTTATCGCGTGCACGAGCTGCGAGAGCGCGAGCACCATAAACGTCATCGTCATTGCAATGGCGTGCTTTTCTTCGGGCGTGCCGCCGTAGCAGGCCTCGGCTATCCAGTATGCCGAGAGCGACGCCGCCATTATGAACAGTCCGTGCACGACTATCCTTATTATAACGCCCTTTTCAAACAGCGTTCCGCTCTTTACGGGCGGCACCTTCATCACGTTTCTGTCGGCGGGGTCTACGCCGAGCGCAATCGCGGGGAGGGAGTCGGTGGCGAGGTTTATCAGCAGTACGTGGATTGCGAGAATGGGGTCTTCCCAACCGAAAACGAACGCGAGGAAGAGCGTGAGTATTTCGGATATGTTGCCCGCGACGAGGAACTGGATTACCTTTTGAATGTTGCGGTATACGCGCCTGCCCTCGCGGATGGCGTGCTCTATCGTCGTAAAGTTGTCGTCGAGCAGAATCATGTCGGCGGCGTCCTTCGCAACGTCGGTGCCCGTTATGCCCATCGCCACGCCTATATCCGCTTCCTTTAAAGCGGGGCTGTCGTTTACGCCGTCGCCCGTCATCGCGGCTACTTCGCCCGTGCGCTTCAACGACTTGATTATCCTGAGCTTATCCGAAGGCGAAACGCGCGCGAAAACGACGCACGTTTTTACCGCCTCGTCGAGCTGTTCGTCGGTCATTTCGTCGAGCTCGGGGCCCGTTATAACGGTGTTGCCCTTGCGGAATATGTGCAACTGTTTGGCTATGGCGAGCGCCGTGACCTTGTGGTCGCCCGTTATCATTATAACGCGTATGCCGGCGTCGTGGCAGGTTTCCACCGCGCCTATAACTTCCTTCCTGGGAGGGTCAATCATGCCCACTGCGCCGACGAAGGTCATTCCGAACTCGACGTTCTCCGTCTCGTCCTCGGGCACCTTTGTAAGCTGGCGCCTGGCAAAGCCTAAAACGCGGAGCGCGTCCTTAGACATATTGTTGCACAGCTCGAGTATTTTGCGCCTGTCGACTTCGGTCATCTCGCGCACGCCCGTGCTTGTGAGGAAGTGCGTGCACAGCGGCAGCATCTCGTCTACCGCGCCCTTGGTATAGGCTATAAGCCCTTCGGGCATCTGATTGAGCGTAGTCATGCGCTTGCGGTCGGAGTCGAACGGCTGCTCGAATAATCTCGGATGCTCCTCCTCGTAGTCGTCGGAGTTTATGCCGAACTTGTCGGCGAAGAGTATGAGCGCGCCCTCTGTGGGGTCGCCCATGGTTTCGCCGGGACGGTCGGGGTCCATATGCGCGTTGCCGCACAGCGCGCAGCCGTCAAGAAGGTCCTGATACACCGCGCGGTGATATTTATCGGCGAGATTTTCGGTCAAAGTGGGCGTACCCATCTCGAAGTCCGCCCCTACGGCGACGTGCGTCACCGTCATTTTATTTAAAGTGAGCGTACCCGTCTTGTCGCAGCACACGACGGTGGCCGAGCCGAGCGTTTCCACGGCGGGAAGGCTTTTTACCAGCGCGTTCTTCTTTGCCATGCGCTGAACGCCGAATGCCATTATTATGGTGGCGGTTGCGGGCAGACCCTCGGGAATTATCGATATGGCGAGCGATATGCCGAGCAGCACGAGCGACTGCCACGTTCTGCCGCCGCGCGCGAAGCCGATTATCATTATCGCGACGCACACAATCAGCCCTATCACCGTGAGAATTTTGCCGACGGAGTTGAGTTTTCTCTTTATCGGCGTCTGAAAATCGTCCTGCTTTTTGAGCATATCGGCGATTTTGCCGACTTCGGTGTTCATGCCCGTGCCGACCACTATGCCTACGGCGTTGCCGTACATCACGACGGACGAGGAATATGCCATATTCACCCTGTCGCCGAGGGGCGCGTCTTCGGGCAGCACGGTGGGGCCGTCCTTGGGCGAAGGAACGCTTTCGCCCGTCAGAGAGGCCTCCTGCACGCTCATGTTGTTGTCGTTGATTATTCTTATGTCCGCGGGGACGATAGCGCCGTCCTCGAGGTAAACAATGTCGCCGGGAACGAGCTCGCTTGCGGGAACGACGCTCTCCTCGCCGTTTCTGAGTACGCGGGCGTTGGGAGCGGTCATCTTTTTGAGCGCTTCGAGCGCGTCGGCGGCCTTCTTTTCCTGAATAACGCCCACGGCGGCGTTAAGTACGATTACGCAAAAAATGACTATTGCTTCGGGCAGACCCTCGTCGTCGATGAAATACATGACGAGCGAGAATATCATGGCTATGAACAGAATTATAAACATTATGTCGGAAATCTGCTCTAAAATCATCTTCCAGATGCTCTTGGGTTTGACTTCACGAAGTACGTTTTTGCCATACTTTTCGAGGCGCTTTGCCGCCTCCTCGTCGGAAAGCCCGTCTTCGCAGGTGTTTAAAACCTCTTCGGTTTCCTGATAAGACATCGCGTGCCAAGGCCGTTGTTGCTGGTCTTCCATGGTGTCTGTTTTTAAAAATCCTCCTGAAAATAAAAATTTTTTAAAACGCAAAAAGACATAACCATGCGGGTGTTCACCCGACGGCTATGCCTTGAAAGTTACGGTGTTAAATTATGCGATATTCGTGGGTTGGCGTCGCTACAGTCGCCCACACCTTCGGACATTGCTTTAAAATCCCCTTGCGTTTTAAGTGATATAAATCATAACATACTTATTCCCATATGTCAATAGTTTGAGGCCATAATAAAAAAATGAACTTAAACGAATAAATTTTACTGTTTTTGCGCCGTTTCAGGCCATTTTTCGCGGCTGTACGCATATACACATACGCGCGCGGACTGCAAAAGTCCGCGCGCGTAAAAATTTTTTTATCTGCCGAGAATTTTATCGGAAAGAGCGAGAACCTCTGCCGAATACTTCTTTTTGCGGCTGTTTAAAACCGCCCTGTAAATGAAGTAATTGGCAACGACCACGGCAATTCCCGCGACGCCGACGACTATGCCGAGGGCAAAAAGATTCGATGCGCCGAGCACGCCCATGCATATGCACATACCGACGCCGAGTATGAGCGCGCCTATAACGCCGAGCGTATATGCAAGTATGTCTGCGGGGCGCTTTACCTTTTCGTCGAGCCTTCTGAGCTTTTCGAGGTCGGTCTCCCTGCGTTCGCCGTAACTTTCGCGGATATTCTGCGCTGTTTGCAACTGCTTTTCGTCATATGAAAATTCCATGATTTTCATCTCCTTGATTTATTTTGTAGTTACAGTATATCCGCGCGATGTTTAAGCTTTTATAATTTTAAGTAAACCTTTTGTATTTGTTATGTTAAAAAAATGTTAACGTACGCGTTCCCCGGCCGCGGCGTGTTTTTTCGCGCGCGCCGCAAGCGCCGAAGGCAAGGTGAACAGCGCGACGACCGCTATCACCGCATATACGGGGAAACCCATTAAAAACTCGAACGCGACGCCGAGCGCGGCGCCGCAGGCTATCGCCGCCTTTTTAAATATGCCGCGTCCCTTTTTCGGCTTTTTTACGGCGAGCGTGCCGTCTGCCCTCTCTTCAAGTTCGTATATCTTCTTTTCTGCCTTCATAATACTGCCTCCCGACTATCTTTTTTACCATTATACGGCGGAAATATCCTTAAAATTTAAAGGCAAAGTAAATATTTGGCAGAATTTATGTTAAAAGCGCGTTAAAATAAAATGCCGCTTACAGATAAGCGGCATTTTTATGAACCTGTTTTGCGTGAACTTTTTACATCATCGGCGCGAACATCTGCAATATGGCAATAAGAAGAGAGCGCACTATGCCCGAACGGTGCTTTATATACCTGCGCTGGATACACTCGGGGAAGGTGTTTTCGAAGTCGCGTTCCAGCCCGCGCATAACACCCTCGTCGTCGGTGTACAGCGCGTTTTCGTACTGCTGGAAGAAGGAGCGCAGGTCGAAATTGGCAGAGCCTATCACCGCGCAGTTTTCCGTTAAAACCGACTTTGTATGCACGAACGCGTCCGACATGGTATATACCTTTACGCCGCTTTTTGTGAGCTTATCGGCATTGTCGAGCGAAATGAGATACACGAACTTTTTATCGGGCACGCCGGGAAGGACTATGCGCACGTCCACGCCAGAGCGCGCCTTGGAGGCAAGCAGGTCGGTTATCGTTTCGTCGGGTACGAAATAGGGCGTCATTATATACAGCTTTTTGTTTGCGCGCGCGATTACGTTTGCATACACGTCGCGCACGACGGGGTCGCGGTATTCGAGCCCCGCCGCAAAGGGAAGGAACACGCCGCCCTCCGCGCTCCCGCCCTCGCCGGGAAGCATATCTTCGGGCTTGCAGGGTTCGTCCTGCGACAACGGCTCCGCAGCCCCCTCCCTTGCCGCTTCGGCAAGCGCGGCGACGGTAGTCGCGCCAGCAAGAGGCTCCGCCTCTGCCCCTTCGGGCGTATTTTCCCGCGCGGTCTCTTCGGCCGAAAGTTTATTTTCTTCGATTGACGGGCATATATCCTCTGACGAAGGCACGTTTTCGGCGCCATCGCGCCCTGCGTTTAAGAAGGGAGAATAGTCGAATTTTTTGCGGGTAACGAACTCCCACTGCCGCAGGAACATGAGCGTGAAGCCGCGGGCGGCGTCGCCGTCAACGCGCACGCCGTTGTCTTTCCAGTAGCCGTACATGCGCTTTTCATTGACGTATTCGTCGGCGACGTTTATGCCGCCCGTGTACGCCGTTTCGCCGTCGACGACGGTAATCTTGCGGTGGTCGCGGTAGTTCATGCCAATCTTGTATATGGGCACGAGCCTGTTGAAGGCGTACATCTTTATGCCCGCCTTGCGCACCCTCTTTTTGAGTTTGTGCGGAATCCTGCCGCTCGAACCCATGTCGTCGTAGATTATGCGCACGTCCACCCCCGCCGCGGCGCGCTCTTCGAGCACTCCGAGCATGCGCGAAAAGAGGGCGCCCTCCGCGACAGTGAAATACTCGATGAAGATGAACTTCTCCGCAGTGGAACAACGGAAGAGCATATCGTCGAACGCGCGCGCGCCCGAGGGGAAATATTTTGCGCGCGTGTTTTTATACGGGATATACCCCGTAACGTTTTTAAGATAGGCGCAGGCCTGCGCCGTTACTTCGCTCATATCCCCGCCCGGACAGCCCTCCGCCGAATCGGGGGTGGCGGCCAGAATTTTAGCATACCTTTTACGCGAGCCGCGGAAAAATATATTCTCGTCCGATAAAAAATATATTAAAAATCCGACGGGGAACAAGAGCAGTATGAGCATTATCCACACGGCTTTGGAGCGCCCGTTTTTGTTTGACATAAGAACGTAAAAGCAGGTTACGATATCGAGTATGACCGAAATAATGAGGTAACTGCGGAACGCCGCAACGAGCTGCAGATGCAGCCAGGCGAGTATGCCGAGCTGCAGCAGAGCGACGAACAGGATGAGCATGGCTTTGAGTTTACCCATGCCCTTGCGCTCAGTTTTTATGCGCACTATGTCGCCGTCGGGCGACTTGGGCATGTGCGCGTCGTGCTGGCGGCGGAGAGTTCTGCTTTCAATCTTCATACAAAACCCCCGTTATGCGCGAAGCCTCGGCTATTATCGAATTTATGTTTTCTTTAAGCACGGCTATTATCGTGCCGTAGCGCACCCTGTCTGTGCGCAGAAGTTCGGCGCAGGAGATTGCCGCGAGCACGAAAAAGGTTACCCCCGCCGAGGCAAGCACCACGCCGCCCGCGAGGAATAAATTGCCGTGCGCGCCAAACGCCATTATGAGCCCGATTGCCACGAAAACGGCGCCTATGAGCGAGAGAAGCGCCCCCAGAATGGTCGCGCGCAGAGGTATGGAGCGTTTTGCGCGCCCCATAAAATTCAAAGCCACTTCAAAGCGCACCTGCAAAAGCTGGAGCCTGTCCTTTCCCCCGACGAGATGGGGACGGGAGAAATCCATGTGGATTATATCGCCGTATTTTCCGTCGCCGTATTCCTCGTCGAGCACCCAGCCGAGGGCACAGTATGCCTTTTTTATTTCCCTCTCCGCGTCGGCCTTCACCGCGACGGAGAGCTTGTCGTCCCTGAAAAGATTTTCCGTCATATATTCTCCGCGCCGCCGTCGTCCCCGCCCCCGCTTTCGCCGAGAATTTCGGAAGTGAGGCGCATTATGTCGGCGCCGTATTTATTTTTGAAACGGCGCAGCAGCGCCGAATATACAGGCTTTGCGGCGGCCATAGCCGCCGCGCCCGAAAGCGACAGAACTATGCCGAGAGCCAGGCTTACCGCGGCGACTCCCTCCATGGCGAGCGCCATCCCGCCGCCGAACATCAGGAGCCCGACGACGCCGAGCGTTACGGCCGCGGCTTTGGGCACGCCGTGCACGCGCCTGTCGAGACGCTTTACGTATCCGAGCTTGACTTCCGCGGCGCTGCGCGCTGCGTACTTTGCGCGTATCGATTCGGTCTCCCTGCGCTCGTCCTCCGTAGGAGCGGCGTACGTATAGTAAAAGCCGCTCTCCGTATTCCTGTTTTCGCCGCCGTGGCGGCCGTCGGACGGGTTAATACCGTTCATCTTTATCCTCCGGCGCGGCGGCAGTATGACTGCCGTCGCAGTAAAAGTTTCCGCCGCCCGCGGAGCGCTTTATTTTATATAACCCCTTTGCGGCGCGCACAATCATATAAATTCCCAGCCCGAGCGTGAGCAAAAAAACCACGGCGCCGGTTGCCACGTTCATGGAATGCATCTCGCCCGCCTCGCCCTCTGCCGCAAACGTGGCGACCATGGCCGTCTGGAGCGCGAAAACGGATACGAGCGCGTCGGCAAACGTTACGTTGCGTATTGCCTGCAACGCAAAGTCGCCGTATTTTTTCACCTTTACCGCATTTATCGCCGCGGCGATTATCTTGTAAAAAGTGTACATAGCCATCATAATCGCGCCGTACATTCCGTAACGCGGGGGCTGTTCGGAGATTATCAAAAAGCTTGCGAGCGCGGCGAACGCGGCGGAGAGAATTATGAGCATTCCGCCGCAGCCGAGATATATGCGCAGTTTGCCGCGGCAGGCAAGCGCCTCATCTTCCCTGCGCCCCGCCTTTAATCCGCCGAGCAGCACCGCGCCGCGCATTATGCTTAAAACGAGGTAGTAGCCCGCAAAGAGGCCGTACCAGTAGGAGTGCAGAACTATGCCCAGCACGCCCTGCAGAATTGCGTAAGCGAGGTTTACGGCAAACGACGCCGCCGCAAACGCCGCCGTTCGGAAGCCGTAATCGCGCGCCATGCGGGCGGTCAGCCTGTTGGATTTTACCGCCTTTGCCGCAAGCCGCTTTACCGGCGCGACCGACGCATACACGCAGTACCCGAGAAGCGCCGCCGAGAGCGCATACAAAGCGTAAGCGACGGGGTTTTCGCCGTCCCAGAGCACGAGCACGCACACGCACGCGGCAATCAGGGCGGCAAACGCGGCGTAGAACGCCCACAGCCACACGCCGGGGTCTTTTAAAAATTTTTTTATCCTTTCCCGGCGCTCCATACCGTCCTCCCCGCAACCGATTTTGCCAATTTTTTTACATTCGTTGCGGCATATGCGCCGCCCTTTTTATTTTATGTCGGCACTTAAGCGCCGCAGCGTATATTCTTTGCCTGTTCAGCGTTTTTTAAGGCGCACGGTGAACGACGAACCTTCGCCTACCCTGCTCTCGACGGAGATTTCGCCGCCGAGAATGTCAATCACGCGCTTTACGAGCGCAAGCCCGAGGCCGTTGCCCTCCTGAGAGTGCGACGTGTCGCCCTGATAGAATTTATCGAATATGTGCGCGCCCGTCTCCGCCGACATTCCGCAACCACTGTCGCGCACGCAGGCACGGACGTATTCGCCCTCGTCACGGAGTAAAACGCCAATACTGCCGCCCCTTTCGGTGAACTTTACGGCGTTTGAAATGAGGTTGTTGAATATTATTTCCAAAAACCCCTCGTCGGAAACGACCTGCACGTCGTCGATATCGCAGTGGAGCGCGATATCCTTTTCGTCAATTTTCTCTTCGAACGAGAGTACGCAGCCGCGCATGACTTCGCCCGCGTCGAGCAGCCTTTTTTCGGGAAAAATCTTCTGGTTTTCGAGTTTGTTAAGCTTTAAAATGTCCGTAACGAGCGACGTGAGCCGCCGCGTGGCCGAAACAAGCACGGCGCTGTACGCCGCCCTGTCCTCCCCGCTCAGATTTTTTGCGCCGAGGAGAGAGGCATAGCTCGATATCACCGAGAGCGGCGTTTTTATCTCATGCGAGACGTTTGCAATAAAATCGGAGCGGAGCATCTCGTTTTTCGAGAGCTCGGCCGCCATCGAATTTATGTTCTCGCAAATGACGTCGTATTCGTCGTATTTGCCCCATATATGGCGGGGTTTTAAGTTTATGTTGAAGTCGCCGCGCGCCATTTTGTCGGTTGCGCGCAGGATTTCTTTAACGGGTTTTTCGGCGCTCGCCCTGCGGAACGCCGCGCCTGCCGCGCACAGGGCGACTGACAAAATTATGAGCACCACGGCGGTGACTATCGCGGTGAGCGCCGTGCTGCCCGAAGCCTCGCTTACGGCGTCGCTCACGAAGATTGAAACGGTGGCGACGGCTGCGACGGCAACAAACAAAACGACGTAATCCAGAAAGGAGAACGAAGAGCGCCGCACCTTTATGCGAGTGCCCCTTTCGGGAGGATTTTCACTGCCGTTTTTTTTGCCTCTTTTGCCGTTAGTTGCGGGATATTCCGCGTCCTTTTTTTCATTCATTTCAAAACCGCCTTATAGCCCAGCCCGTGCACGGTTACTATTTCAAAGCCGTCGCACTCCGCCGTTTTTTCGCGCAGTTTTGCCATGTACACGTCGACCGTGCGCGAAGTGGCGGAACTGTCGTAATCCCACAGGTCCTCCATCAGCTTTGCGCGGGTGAAAGTTTTTTTGGGGAAGGAGAGCAGTTTGAACAGGATATCGAACTCGCGCACGGTGAGAGGCAGTTCCTCGCCGTTCACGTAGGCGGTGTGCTCGTCCTCGTCCATGACGAGGTTGCCGAGCTCGAGTTTTTTGCTCGCGTTTATGTTGGCGCGGCGCAGAATGGCCTTCACCCTCATTATCAGCTCGTCGGTATCGAACGGCTTTACGAGGTAGTCGTCTATCCCCAAGCGGAAGCCGCGCTGTTTGGAGGGCATGTCGTCGCGCGCAGTCATAAACAGAACGGGCACGGCGCAGTCCTGCGAGCGCACGGCGGCGGCAAGCCCGAACCCGTCTAAAACGGGCATCATTATGTCGCTTATAACCATGTCGAACTTCTTTTCGGCAAATTTTCCGAGCGCGTCGGCGCCGTTCAAACAGCCGCAGACCTCGTATCCCTCTGAGGAGAGGCAGGCGCACACCAGCTTGTTGAGGTTTTCGTCGTCCTCCGCAACGAGAATGTTTACCATATAATACCCCTTTTTACGCGCAAAAATGCGCCTTTATAAGCTTTTTTCAGCATTAATCGGCTAAAATTATAGCGGCAAGTTATGAAAAAATTGTTAAAGCGCGCGCCTCAGTCGAATCTTTTTAAAAATTTTTTGAAGGTGTGCATGTTTACGAACACGGCGACGGCGCAGCCTGCCGCCGCGGCGCAGAGCACGCCCGCAACCGGCCAGAACACGGCGGGATAGTCGGAATGCACCTCAGCCGCGCGCCCGATTATAACAAAGAGCATAAGCGCGGCGAAAAATGCGCTGAACGCTATCGTGAGCGAGCGTATGAGCTTGTTTTTATAGGTGATGTAGCGCTTGATTTCGGCGGCGTACTCCGCCTCCCTGCCTGCGGGAATGGAATTTTTGTTGAGCTTTGCAATTTCGCTGTATTTCATATATCTCTCCCTATGCGCGGTTATTTTAAAAACATGCGCATGAGCTTTTCCTTCTTTTTGCTGTAAGGCTGGTATCTTACGGGCAGGTCGAACACCGTGCTCTTATCGACAATCGACTTTTTGTGCGTGAAGCAGTCGAAGCCGTCCTTGCCGTGGTATGAGCCCATGCCGCTTGCGCCGAAACCGCCGAAGCCCATCTGGGAAGTTGCGAGGTGGATAATGGTATCGTTTACGCAGCCGCCGCCGAAGGCGCACCTCTCCGTCGCCTTTTTTATGAACCTGCTGTCCGACGAGAACACGTAGAACGCCAGCGGGTGGGGCTGCGCGTTGATTTCGGCGAGCAGTCCGTCGGCGTCGTCGTAGGTAAGCACGGGCAGGACGGGGCCGAAAATCTCCTCGCCCATAACCGCGTCGCGGCGGGTTACGCCGTCCATCACGGTGGGCTCTATGCGGAGCGACTTTTCGTCCCTTCCGCCGCCGTACACCACCTTTTTATCGTCTATCAGCGAACATATCCTGTCGAAGTGTTTGCGGGTGATAATTTTGCCGTAGTCTTTGTTTTCGAGCGGGCGCTCGCCGAACTGCGCGGCTATCTGCTTTTTAACTTCGGCGATAAATCTGTCCTTCACCGAGGCGTGCACCACAACGTAGTCGGGCGCGACGCACGTCTGGCCGCAGTTTAAAAACTTGCCGAACACTATGCGCCTTGCGGCGAGGGCGATATCAGCCGTTTTATCGACGATGCAGGGGCTCTTGCCGCCGAGTTCGAGCGTGACGGGCGTGAGCCTCTCCGCGGCGTGCCGCATGACTTCCTTGCCGACGGCAACGCTGCCCGTGAAGAATATTTTATCGAAAGGCATGTCGAGCAGGGCGGAATTTTCGGCTCTGCCGCCGAGCACGCAGGCGACGTGCTCGGGAGGGAACGCCTCCCTTATGATATCGGCTATCACCGCGCTCGTCGCGGGGGAGTACGCCGAGGGCTTTACGACAACGCAGTTGCCCGCCGCAACGGCGTTTGCCAGCGGCTCCATGGCGAGCATGAACGGGTAGTTCCACGGGCTCATGACGAGCACGCAGCCGTAGGGCGACTTTTTTACGTAGCTCGTGGCGGGATACTGCGCGAGCGGCGTGGGAACGACGGTATCGCGCGACCAGCGGCGGGTGCGCTTTATCATATAGCCGAGCTCGGAGAGCGTCATGCCCACCTCGCACATATAACTTTCGAACGCGCTCTTGCCGAGGTCGGCTTCGAGCGCCGCGCATATCTCCTTTTCGCGCGCGGTTATAACCTTTTTAAGTTTTTTGAGCGCGGCTATCCTCATGCCGGCGGGGAGAGTTGCCCCCGTTTCGAAGTAGGCGCGCTGCGCATTTAAAACGTCCGTCATCTTTAATCACTCCTTTATTTCGTAATATATCCTTCCGAGCGCCTCCGCATTCATCAGGCGGGGTACGGGGTAGAGGGGATTCGCCTCCCTGTCGGCGTGGCGGGCGAGCTCTTTTATATCGACCTCCTCTACTTTCAGCTTTTCGGGTATGTTCATCTTTCTGTTGAGCTCTTCGACAAAGCGGATAAATTCGTCCGCCGCGTCCTTATCGCAGAGGTCTGGAGATGCGACGCCGCTTCCGCGCGCAAGGCGGGCAAGCCGCTTGCGGCAGTATATGCCGTAGTCCTTTAAAACGTATGGCAGAATAACGGCGTTCGCCAGCCCGTGCGGGGTATTATATTTGCCGCCGAGCGAATGTGCCACGGCGTGCACGTAGCCGACGTAGGATATGGTGAACGCAAGCCCCGCCTTGTAGGCGGCGTACTGCATATTTTTGCGCGCCCCGGCGTTCTTTCCGTCCGCGTACGCGGCATACAGGTTCTCCCTTATGAGCGAAACCGCCTCTACCGAGAGTCTGCGCGTGAGCCTTGTCGTGGAGCCGCCTATGTACGCCTCCACCGCGTGCGTGAGCGCGTCCATGCCCGTCGTGGAAGTTACGGAGGGCGGCAAGCCCATCGTCATTTCGGGGTCGAGAATGGCGTAGTGCGGCGCGAGGCAGAAGGATATTACCGTAAACTTATCGCGCGTTTTGTCGTCGGTTATCACGGCGGCAATAGTCGTTTCGCTGCCCGTGCCAGCCGTGGTGGGCACCGCGATGAACAGCGGAAGCTTGCCGAAAACCCTGAGCACGCCGCGCATGCTCTGCAAGGTGCGGCGGGGATGGGAAATGAGCGCGCCCGCGCCCTTTGCACAGTCCATGGCGGAGCCTCCGCCTACGGCTATGAGGCAGTCGCACCCCTCCGCCCTGAAAAGTTCCGCCGCCGCCGCGCAGTTTGCCGTGGTGGGGTTTGCGACGGTATCGGAATAGACGCAGTACCCGATTCCGCGCCCGTTGAGCGCGTTCTGTATGTGCGAGCACAGCCCTATCTTATATATGTTGGCGTCGGTAACAATCAGCGCCTTGCGTTTGCCCTCTTTAACGAGAAGGTCGGCGGCCTCTTTGCTGCCGCCGAGCGGCTTTGGCTGGCGGTAGGGAAGGAACGGTATTACTGTTTTGAATATCGCCTGGAACGCGCGGCAATACAGCCTTTTGAACACGTTCATCTCCTCTTTGAGCCGTCTGCCGCCCGAGAGCGCCGCCGCAGGTATGCACAGCGTGAGCAGAAACTGCGCGGGGTAATACGTGGACAGGCAGAGAATGCGGAAAGTATCGCCGCCGCCCGCAAAATTGCGCAGGGTGAGGAAGAAATCGGAGACGAAGAAGAGCGCCGCACCGCACACCGCAAAGGCGCGAAGGGGCGCGGGAAGCTTGCCGTCGAGCGCGACTCCGCACGCCCTGCCGAGCATTATACAGATTACGACGGCATACGCGACGACCGCGGGCAGCAGCGCACCGAAGTCGTACGAGGGGTATAACATAAGCCAGCAGAGCGCAAAAACCATGAGCGCCGCGGCGGGCAGAACGGTGCCCCAGCCCGTCTGGTTGAGAGCGCAGAACGCCGCTATGTACAGCACGTGTCCCAGCCCGAACAGCGCCATGCCCGCGACGAAATTATATTCTATGGCGACGTCGCCCCCAAAGCAGAGCGCCGCGGCGGCGAGCGCGAGATATTTAAACGGGGCGTATCCGCCGTTTTTGCGCACGCGGCATATTACGGTGAACGCCAGCGCACCCGAAAGGAACACCGCGCTTGCCGCAAATTTGAGCGCGGGGGTGTTGAGCGTGATATACACCGCCGTAAGCGCCGCAAGGGCGACGAAATACACGGCGCCCGCAATGAAAACGAGTTTATCCTTTTTTACCATCTGAATTCTTATCCTTAAAGAAGGTATCCGCAGATTTTTCGATAATGATACCGCCTTTTTATAAATTCTATATAAAAAAGCGCGCGTTGTCAACAGCGGAGCGGAACAAAAAAGGCATAGCCGCGCGGATTTACCTGCGCGGCTATGCCTTAATGCTTACAAAAGGGCGGCACATATGCCGCATTTACCGTAATTTTATACAAAAATCATATGTCGGTGACGTTGCCGCCGTCGCCGCGTTCAGCGTCCCCTCTCTCCTCTTCGCGATACTCCTTGCAGCCGAGATAGATAACGGCCGCGAAGGAACAGGCGGCGTCGAAAATGAGCGATATGCCCGCAAATATCATTAAAATGCGTGTGGTCGCGAACGGGTTGAACACTATTATTATGCCGAGCACGGCGCATGCTCCGCCGATTACGGCGCCCAGCCACCAGCCCTTGCTTTTGAACTTATACAAATCGTAACTGTCCTGAATTTTTAAAAGACTGTCTACAATGAGTATCGCCCCGAAGAGCACGGTCACTATACCCGCGATAAAATCGGGCGCAAGCAGAAGAAGTATGCCCGCGGCGATTATTACAACGCTTAAAACAATATCGTAAATCTTGCGGTCGGCGCCCCGTTTAAAACAGAGAATAAAGCGCGCCGCGCCCCACAGCAATGTGACGGAACCCGTTATGTAGCACACTATTTTCAGGGAGCCCTCGGGAAAGGCGATGAACAGCACGCCTATCACGAGCATCACCGCAGCGACTGCCGCCGCCTGCCCGTCTATGCACGACAGGAATTTTTTTAGTTTTTTCATCTTATCTCCCTGAAAATTTATTTTTTGCCATGCACCGCGCGCAGGCAATTTCCCTGTTTATTGCACGGGTGCGCACGGGATAACGGCGTTTTGCCGCAAGCTTTATAATTACTTATCACCGCCGCCGCGCCGTGCGAAACAAAAAATTTTTAAACGGCATACAACGGGTGTAAAGCGCCCTTTCAGCTTTTGAGCCTATATCCGCCGCCGTCTGCAACAATCACCCCGCGCGATGCGAGCGCGCGCACGCATTCCTTCACCTCCGACTGCTTTACGCCCAACCCCGCCGCGATTTCGGGAATATCGGCGCGGATATTGTCGGTGAGAAAGGTGATGATATCCGCCGCAAGTTTGCCGCTCGGACGGGCTCTGCCGCGCGTACGCCCCGCCTTTTGCGGGGAGAAGGTTAGCGTAAAAGTCGTGCGCTCGGGCGCAAAGCTCTCGCGTATTGAAGGGCGCGCCCAGCCGCGCCCGTTCCACAGCGCGTATATCCCCGCTATGCCGCCGCCCCTGCCGTGCTTTAAGCCTGCGAGCACGAACATGCGGCTTATGAGCCTGTTGCGCGGGTCGGAGAGCTCTCCTCCCTCTGCCGCCGCCACGTCGGCGGGGAATATGCCGGGGTTGGAGAACACCGCGCCGCCGCTCTTTTTTAATATTATAACGCCCTTGCGCCCGTGATAGTCGGCATTGCAGAGGCAGTTTGCAAGCGCCTCGCACATTGCCGCGGCGACCTCGCCGTCGGCGCCGCTTACAAGCCTTTCTCTCACGGCGAGATAAAACTCGAACACGTTGCCGCATTCAAGCCCGCTGTCGGAGGAAATTATGAACCCCGTCTGCACGGCGCAGGACGCATTTTCCGCCCTCTCCGAGCGGTATTCCAAAAAATAGTGCGGGAATATGCCGCAGATATCGGCATTTTTGCCGAACATCAAAAGCCCCGCGACGGTGGGTTTGACCCCCTCTCCCGACTGCGCCGCGGCGCCGACCGCGCGCAGAAAATCTTCATGCGGGAGCGACTTTATCTCCCCGTCACCAACCATCTCACGGTACGCCTGCACGCACTTTTTATCGAGCGAGGAGAGCGGGAGGTCGGTTAAGGCGGAATCGTACGATATGCCCTGCGCGTCGCGCAGCATTGCCGAAACTTCCTCCTTCGTGCAGCGGTAGTCGCCCTCGCCGCTGCGCCTGTAAGTGCCGTTGAACGGGTCGCCGCCTATATAAACGGGGCGGAGCCTGCGCGGAGCGCGCGGCACGGTTATCACCACTATGCGCTTGCCCTCCGCAAGCTCTGTTTTAACGCCGTCGTCGCCGAGCACGTCGCAGCTGACGTACCGCCTGTCGGCGAGAATGCGGCGGAATTTATCGACGAGCGCCTGCGGGTCGGGCAGCTCTATCGGGTGGAGAGTCCTGTCTTTGTGCTCCTCCACGCCGAGCAGAATAATTCCGCCCAGGGTATTGCTGAACGAAGAGTACGTTTCCCATATGCTTTCGGGCAGCCCGCCCAGCGCTTTTTTTGCCTCTATGCGGTTATTTTCGCGGTAGTCCTCTATGCGGGAGAGATTTATCATGCCACTTTATACGCTCCGTTTAATCTGATTTATATGCGCCGCGAAACGCCGCGCACTATATACGATATGGCGAGAAGTATGAGCGATATTACGAGGAATATGCAGAAAAAGAAAAGCAGAAACGTGCCCGCCGCGACCACGCCGCCCGTAAACGAGGAGAGCAGGTTCCCGCTTATAAGAATTAAAACCAAATCTATTACGAGGAATATGAAAAAGTATGCGACTATCCCCGCAAGCGCGCCCTTTATATCCTCGCGGCTGAGCGTCATGTGCGTGGCGATAAGGCTTCCGACCAGCACGAAAACCCACCACTGCCATGTGTTTGCATAGGAGAACATATACACGAATGCCCGCCATATATGCCCGAACGAACCGCCGAAATCGCCGATAAAATCGATGGCGGCAATCTCCGACGATACGTCGGAAAAGAGCGAGGGAATGAGCAGATACAAGAGCCCTGCGAGTATGAGCGCGCCGACGAGCACGGGCGCGATTCCTATAAACAGGTTGCCGACCTTCTGATACAGATTTTTAGGGTTGTACGAATGGCGCACATAGCCCAGAACGCCGTCGGACGAGTTGGTCTGGAACAGCTTGATTTCGGTAATCTTATGCCCGAATACAAGGCACATGAGCGCGTGCGACGCCTCGTGCACGGGCGTGCCGATAAAGCCCGTTATATAGCAAACCGTTCTGCCGTGCGAACCGAAGTTGCGGTAGAACGCGCCGTTGCACAGCGCTATAATTTTGCCGAACAGGAATATAATGCCGAGGGTAAACACCATCTGCAGCAAAAAATTGACGATATAATCAGCAAATCCCATAGTTTAAAACCAAAATTCTTTTTTATCTATTTTATAAAAAATGCGGCGCGCTGTCAAGGGCGCGCCATCAAAACGGGCGCACCGCCACCTTTAACACGCCGTCGCCGCCCCTTTCAAAGAGGTCGTATGCCGCCGCGATATCCTTGAGCGCGAACGTGTGCGTTATAAGCGGGGAGGTATCTATTTTGCTCTCCTCTATAAGTTTTAAAATCTCTTCGCAGTCGCAGCCGTCCACGCCGCCGAATTTCAGCGTGAGGTTCTTGCCGTACATATCGGGCAGCGGCAATACCTGCGCGCCGTCGTAGAGCGCCGCGACGACGACAACGGCGTTCGGACGGGCATACCTCCATGCCATATCAAAAGTCTGCGCGTTTCCGCCGCACTCCAGCACCCTGTCGGCGCCGCCGCGCGCAAAAGTACGCTTTATTTCGGGCATATCCGCGGGTGAAACGCACTCCACCTCGGGCAACAGCTTCTTTGCAAAGCTGCGCCGCCAGGCGTTCTTTTCGCAGAGAATTATGCGCGAAGGCTTTTTGAGGCGCGCGCACATTGCCGCGCAAAGGCCAACGGGGCCCGCGCCGATTATGAGTATTTCGTCCCCCTCCTCCGCCTCGGAAATTTTTACCGCCCAATAGCCCGTGGCGAGCACGTCGCCGACAAACAGCGCGCGTTCGTCGCTCACGCTTTCGGGTATTTTTACGAGATTGGTGTCGGCAAACGGCACGCGCACGTACTCCGCCTGACCGCCGTCTATCCTGCACCCGAGCGCCCATCCGCCGTTTTTATCGGTGCAGTTGTTCACATAGCCGCGCTTGCAGAACCAACATTCGCCGCAGAACGTTTCGACGTTTACGCACACCCTGTCGCCGCGGCGCACGTTTTTTATTGCAGAGCCGACCTCTTCGACCACTCCCACCATCTCGTGCCCGACTGTTATGCCCTTTACGGCGCGCGGAACCGAGCCGTGCTTTATGTGCAAGTCGCTCGTGCAGATGCTCGCGAGCGTTACCTTCACCACGGCGTCGCGCGGGCCGCAGAGCTTGGGCACGGGCTTATCTTCAAGCGCGAATTTGTCTTTATCAATGTAGGTATAAGCCAGCATAAACGCCTCCATGGTTGAAATTGCCCCGCATATATCCCCGAATCAATCATTTTAACTGGATATCCGCGCGAGGGTTTTACACCTAAATTTTAACGCTGCCTCCCCGCCTTGTCAATACCTTTTTTATATTTCCACCCGCGCCTCTGCTGTTTACTTTTTTATTAGAGCATGCTATAATGACAAAAGTAACGCCGTAACAACAATCGTAACGCGCGATTTGTTGAAATTTTAAAAATTGCGGTGCTATAATCTCCTTGACGCAGGCAGAAAAAGCGCCTGCAGACAAAGGAGAATATTATGCAGACTACAGAAGAGAAAATCAATATGCCCTTCAAGGACAAACTTAAAGCTCTGCGCGCACAGAAAAATATTACGCAGGAACAGCTCGCCGAACAACTGCACGTCAGCCGAAGCCTTATCGCAAAGTGGGAAAACGGCCGCGGCTATCCCGACGACGATACCATAAACGCCATGGCGGATTACTTCGGCGTAGATAAACAATACTTTATCGAAGACGACGAGAAAGTAAAGGCAAAGACATTGCAAATTATCGGTTTTGCATTTCTATCGGTGCTTGTTCTTGTACTCGTTGCCTCGCTGTTTGCTCTTTCTTTTCTGAATAGCAATCTCACTACGAGTTTCAGTACGCAATATATAGTTATAACGCTGCTCGGAATCCTTTTGCTTGTGCTCGGGTTCATTAACATAAGCGGCAATGTCCGCTTTATCCACAGATATCAGCGAAGGGGAGTTAATACTGAAAACATGCCAAAATATGCCGTCTTTATGGGGCTTTGCAACGGCATTATCGGCGCAGGTTGCTTTTCCGTAGGTCTTATTCAGAGCATCAGATATTTTGGCGAGGCCTGGTACTTCCTCTATGCAACTATCGGCGTGGGGATAATAATTTTGGTGTATGCGCAGTCACGATTCGCGAACTGAAAATTTAAACTTGACGCCCTGCGCGCGGAAAAAGGCGGCGCGCAGGGCGTCAACTTATAAAATCGCAGTAAATGAAGCATGAACGGGCAGAGCCGCAG
>ERZ1090879.649-NODE-649-length-20893-cov-8.470487_pt1 | contig 20893 bp, 14 predicted proteins | sample MGYA00478472_ERZ1090879 | MGnify/ENA primary metagenome ERZ1090879 (study PRJEB33644, sample SAMEA5815723) | chicken gut metagenome | biome: Chicken; feature: Gastrointestinal Tract; material: Caecum | place: Ireland | collected 2019-01-01 | study: A study of the... | reverse complement strand
CCGTATATGATAAAGTAATGAGCGCTATAAAAATTAAGGGCGCACAAAACTGTGCGCCCGAATTTAAAACTATATTTTCCCCGACTAATTAGTAAACAGGAAAGTCAGAAGGAAGATTACGCCTATTACCCAGGTAGGAATGGAAATTTCCTTAACCTTGCCGGTGCATATGCGCACAATTATGAAGGTGATTATGCCTACGCCGATACCCTTTGAGATTGAGTAACCGAGCAGCATTACCATAAACGTCATAAATGCAACAATTGCATCTGCGGCGTCAGCCCAGTCTATCTTGGTGACAGAGGTCATCATAAGTACGCCAACCCAGATAAGTGCCGTTGCCGTTGCACTGCGGGGAATGAGCTGAGCTATGGGGCTTAAGAACATTGCAACTACAAATAACAAGCCGGTCACCAGTGCGGTGAAGCCCGTTCTGCCGCCTGCAACCACGCCCGAAGAGGATTCAACGAAGGTGGTAACGGTAGAAGTACCTGCAATCGCGCCCGTGCAGGTTGCGATGGCGTCAGCGAGCATCATCTTTTCCATACGGATGGGAGTGCCGTTTTCATCAAGCAGGTTGCCCTTTGAGCAAGCGCCGTAGAGGGTACCTATTGTATCGAACATATCTATCATGCAGAGCGAGAGCGCGGAGGTGATAAGCACTACCACGAACGAGCCTGCACCGTTTGCTTCTATAAACGGCTGGAAGTTGAAGCCCTCGTAGAATACTACGCCGACAGATTCCTTGCCCCAGGCAGCGAATGCGTCGAACGGACTGGGGATAGTTATAGCGTTGAACATTGCCGTAGCGGCAGCTACATCGCAGCCTACAGCTATGCCCGCGAGAACATAGTAGAGAATGGCAGAACCGAGTATGCCCCAGAGAACAGCGCCCTTTACATTCTTTTTGGAAAGGATAGCTATTGCAAGTACGCCCACAATAGCCACAATCGCAGGCATCATGCCGCCCACCGTGCCGCTGTTGTAAGTCATAAATTCGGTCGTACCAAGGATATTGAAAGATACAAGCTCAGTTATAGTAGAGGTGCTTATCTGCCCATTCACGATACTTGCGTCGTTTACGATTATGCCCGCCTGCTGCATACCGATAAAGGCAATGAACATACCAATACCTACGGGTATTGCGTGGCGAACGCCTGCGGGAATAGCCTCGAAAAGCTTGCGCCTTAAGCCGGTAGCCGTAAGAATAAGGAAAATAACGCCGTCAAGAAGTACGAACACCATAGTGTTTGCGTACGAAAGACCTGAATAGCCGCCTATAAGACTGAATACTATAAAGGCGTTTATGCCCATGCCCGATGCCTGAGCGAGCGGCATTTTTGCAAGGAACGCCATGAGCATTGTGCCCACTATTGCGCCGATTGCGGTTGCTATGTAGGCTGCACCGTAGCCCATGTCTAGGTCGGCTGGGTTGATAGCACCTGCAAACATATTAGCGTTTACCATGAGTATGTATACCATTGCCATGAATGTGGTGAGGCCGGCAACAAACTCTGTGCGGTAGTTAGAGCCGCTCTTGGTAATTCCGAACCAGTTATCTACCTTTTCCCAAAAGCCCTGCTTTTTAGGAGGAAGATAGCCGCCCTTTTCTTCTGCGGGCGCTTCGGTTGCGGATTCGGCAGCGACTACCTCTTCCTTTTGCTCTTCCATTATAAATCCTCCGTTAGAATACTTGGTCAAACACGGCTAATTCACCGCATTTTCACACCGATTACATATATCATAACATAACTGAATAAAAAAAGCAACTGCTGCAATAAAAAAACCTGCCGCAAAATATGTCATTGCCACGCCAAATATTATTTAATGCATTCGTTGAGCGGCAGGGTTGAGCGGCGCAGGCAGGTTGAACGGTGCGCCCGCCGCGCTACACCAAAAGGGCGGCATATATGCCGCAACCAATTTAATTTTTAAGTGAAAAATCAGAGAATTGAATTTAAATAATCGGGGTTCAAAATTAAGAATACGGCCGCAAGTATGGCAAGGTGAAGCGGATAAAATGTATAGAACAGGTACTTGAGCTTATATTTCCCGCGCTTGCCGCTGTAAAATAAAAGCGGTATTATTGAAAACAGACAGAAGAACTGAAGTATGCCGTTAGTTACAGAAACTACTATCAGTCCTATAAAAAATAAAAGAAATACCGTTGCCGCGCAGTATATTTCGGCGAGCAATCCTTCAGCGCCGTAGGAGCGGAAGTCGAGCAGTCTGACCGTTACGGGCAGAAGTACGCCTGCAATGCCGTAATCTATATCCGCGCCTGAAAAACAGCAGACGCCCACCGCAAGCGCAACAGATGCGACAAGTGCAACCGCACTCAAGGCAATCCCACTGCGGCGCTTTGAAAAACAGCAGACCTTTAAATAGTGTATTGAATAGATTATGAGCGATGACAGCGCAAAAGTTATTAGTATGTTGCCGTACACCCTCTGGTATGCAAAAGACATGACGGCGCTTGAGCACAGCCCGATAAGCAGTATAAGCAGAAAATGCCTTAGCTTGTTGCGCGTATAAAAACAGCCCTCGGCAAACGTGAAGGCGAACAGCGGCATTGAAAGTCTGCCAATAATGCGCAGAGCGGTTATATCGGGAAAGAGTATCATTCCGATATGGTCAATCAGCATAAGCACGCACGCCGCTATTTTAAGTTGATTTCCGCTTATAAAACCGCGGTATACGGAAGTTTGCATCCCTGCCCGTACGCTCCTTAAGTTGCACCTCTGCACGGTGCAACTTTTTCTATTACATAATTTTTACGCACCAGATTTTCCCATTTTCGTGGTGCTTCTTGCATCTTAATTATATAACTTATGTACACCGCGGTCAAACGAAAGAGCGGCATATATGCCGTATTTAACGGGGTATATGGAGAAAAAATACAATAATTTTAAAAACAATTTTAATTTATTAAAAACCAATATTTTTCTGCTCAATACAATCGACTATGCAAGCGCATTAATAGCCTCTTATGTCCTTCACATCGCAAGCACCTCATCCCCTCGTCTTTTAACAATTTTGAATTCTGAGCTGCCTTATATGTAGTCCTCACCTTTCAAAAATTTTTAATTTTTCAAATGACAATTTCAGCCATTTTTAATATTGCCATACTTTTGTCATGCACCGCCTTTATATAGGTAAAACCCTGTCACAGTTTTTGACCACTAAACCTCTATTTTTACACTTCATTATCTCTTCTGTACGCCTGCGCGCCCATAATATTGTATGGCGCACTATGTTATACCCCTCATCCGCTTCAGTGTATTTTAACTCACTATTGCCTTGGGCGAAAAGTTATGATAAAATATTTATGGGCGCAATGCCGATAACATTATTTAAGGTAAAAAAATGAGAACGACGCTCAATATAAACTGCGGATGGAAATTTGTTAAAGGTGAACTTTCGCCTGAAGAGGCAGAGAAGACGGGTACATATACAGACCTGCCTTTCACCTGGAACGGCGAGGACGGTCAGGACGGAGGTAACGACTACTTCCGCGGCACCTGCACCTTTTTTAAGCGGCTTATTATACCTGAACACCTCAAAGCCAGGCTGAAATCCGGCTGCGTATTTATAGAATTCAAGGGCGTGAACTCATCATGCATTGTGCTTCTGAACGGCAGGGAGATTGTGCGGCACGACGGAGGCTACTCCACCTTCCGCGCAGAAATTATGGACGCCATAGAGGAGCAGAACGAACTTACGGTTTATGCGGACAACTCGCCAAACGAAATGGTATATCCGCAGACGGCCGACTTCACATTTTACGGCGGAATTTACCGCGACGTAAACCTGATATTTACCGAAAAAGAGCACTTCGACCTAGGATTTTACGGGTCGTGCGGAGTTATGGTCACGCCACTGCTTTCAGACGGAAAATGGAGCGTAAAAGCGGACGCGCGCATATGCGGCGGCGGAGACGCCGTTGTGAACATATACGACGGTCAGGGCAACAAGGTAGCCTGCGGCGAAGGCGGACAGCCGCTGACTATACCCAGCCCGCACCTATGGAACGGTGTGGCCGACCCATACCTATATACAGCCGAAGTGCTGCTCATTTGCGGCGGAGAAGAGCGCGACAGAGCGGAAATAAAATTTGGGTTGCGCACCTTCAAGACGGACGAAAAGAACGGATTTATGCTGAACGGCCGACCCTACCCGCTGCGCGGAGTGAGCAGGCACCAGGACAGACCGCACATAGGGAACACGCTCACGCGCGGAATGCACAGCGAGGATATTGAACTTATAACTGAAATGGGCGCAAACGCCGTAAGGCTTGCACACTACCAGCAGGACGACTGCATTTACGATATGTGCGACGAGGCGGGGCTTATTGTATGGACAGAGATACCATACATTTCACGGCATATGCCGGGCGCAGACAAAAACGCAGAACAGCAACTAAAAGAGCTGATATTTCAGCAATACAACCACGCAAGCATTGCCATATGGGGCATAGGCAACGAAATTACCATGTTCCGCAGCCATAAGGCGCAGAAAATTCGCCTGCTTGAAAGTCTGAACGACATTGCGCATACCCTCGACCCCGCTCGGCTTACCGCCAGCGCAAGCTATGCTATGTGCGGAATTGCAAATAAAACTGCGCATATTGCGGACATATCCGGCTGGAACCTATATCTGGGTTGGTATGTCCCAGGAATGTTTTTAAACAACATTTGGGTATGGCTCTTCCGGTTGCTGTTCCCGAGGCGTTGCCTTATGTTTTCTGAATATGGTGCAGAGGGTGTGCCCTGCCTGCACTCCTCCCACCCGCGCCGCGGAGACAATTCAGAGGAATATCAGGCAAAGTACCACGAGTATATGGTGGAATTTTTCAGAAAAAACAGCACTGTAAGCGGGGCATTTGTATGGAATATGTTTGACTTTGCCGCCGACGCGCGCAATCAGGGCGGCGACCCAGGCAAAAATCACAAGGGACTTATTACATTTGACCGAAAGACAAAAAAGGACAGCTTTTACCTTTACAAAGCGTATTGGAGCGATAAGCCGTTCATACACATTGCAGGAAAGAGGTTTGAAAAACGCACAGGGCGACATACAGAAGTAAAAGTATATACTAACGTTGGCAGTGCCGAACTTTTTTGCAACGGCAAAAAAATTTCAGGCAGAACCAAAAACGGAAAAGTTTTTATTTTTAAAATAGAGCTTGCAGATGTAAACAATATTGTGGCGACAAGCGGACAACTACGCGACGAATGCGTTATATTCAGAACCGCCACACCTGAAGTAAGCTATAAACTGACTTCCGAAAGCACGAAAAACTGGCAGAAAAATTAAAAACCGCTGGATATTCTTATAGTGTCTTTATTGGTTAATGCCAAGTTATATTTTTTTAATTGTCTGATTTTAGCGTACTACGCAAAGTTTTATATGTAAAAGAGATTTATTGCGCAAAATATATTTATAAATTTTGTAATATAAAGTCCACACTCTTTGGAATAAGGAACTGGCGCGGACGAGCGCAAGGTCGCGGTTGAGAGGTTTACACTTTTCACCCTTTATTTTCAGCTTCCATTACTCATCACCACGCGCAGAATTTGCGCAAATTTACATATATAAAAAATGGCCCGCAAATTGCGGGCCTTATTTTTTAGTTACCTATTAGAAGAAAGAAAAGAAACACTAAACAAAGCAACAAAATTACTACGGCAGTAGGCACGAGCATCATCTTCACAGCCGACCAGTAGGTCTTCCACTTAGAGCGGTACCCCACGGGCTGCTCGGGCGGGGGCGTCTTTTTGCGCCGACCGGGGATGTTAGACATATCAGCTATCGTGCTGTTGTCGTCATAATATATAACCTTTTGTTTCTTCTTCTTTTTAGACATCAGTCCTCCTGAGAGTAGCAATGGCAGGCTACAAAGTGGCCGGGCTCGTACTCCTTATATCTGGGGGCAATATGTTTGCATACCTCCATAGCCCTGGGGCAACGCGTATGGAACTTGCAACCCATAGGAGGATTTGCAGGCGAAGGTATATCGCCCGAAAGCAGTATGCGTTTTACCTTTACATCGGGATTGGGGTTGGGTACTGCCGAGAAGAGCGCCTCTGTGTAGGGATGCATAGGATTGCCGAATATCTTGTCCTTATCGCCAAACTCAACCATAGAGCCGAGGTACATAACGCCGATTTTATCGGATATATACTTTACAACCGAGAGGTCGTGCGAAATAAACAGATATGTAAGCTTGCGCTCCTGCTGCAATGTCTTTAACAGGTTGATTATCTGTGCCTGAATGGATACATCGAGTGCGGATACTGGCTCGTCGCAGACAACGAAATTGGGGTTAACCACAAGCGCACGCGCTATGCAGATACGCTGACGCTGGCCGCCGGAAAATTCGTGGGGATAGCGCTCGTAGTAGTAGTCGCGCAGGCCGCACCTGTCCATTACGGAGAGAACGTAGTCCTTTACATCCGAAGGGGGCACTATTTTATGTACCTTTACAGCCTCGGCAAGAATGCCGCCGACAGTACTTCTGGGAGGGAGCGACGAATAAGGGTCCTGGAAGACAATCTGCATCTTTGTGCGCAGAGCGCGCATCCTGGAAGATTTATAACTTGCTATATCTTCTCCTTCAAAGAAAATCTGGCCTGCCGTGGGCTGATAGAGCTTTAAAACCGTTCTGCCCATAGTGGTCTTGCCGCAGCCGGACTCGCCGACTATGCCAAGCGTTTCGCCAGGCTTTACTTTAAAAGATACGTCGTCCACCGCCTTCAGACTGGAAAGCGGCTTGCCGAGAAGCGTCTTCTTCAACGTAAAGTACTTTTTTAAGTGACGCACCTCAAGGATGGCTTCGGGGTCGGGCGGAAGCTCCATATCTGCGGCAGATATGTCTGCCATAGCTCTGAGCTCTTTTGCGTGCTCGGCCTCATCGTTGAAGCCTGAAAAATCTCCGCTTGCGGCCGCCTCGGCGTTCTGCTTTTCAGATGCCGCCTCTGCCTCGGGGTCAGGTTGATTTTTATGGAATATATCGGCAAGCTTATGTTTTGCCCCCGAATTTTTTTTCTCTTCCTCGGTTGAAACTTCTTTATTCTTCATATCAGTTTTCCTGTTCTCCCTCCGCATCGTATAAGTGACACGCAACGTAGTGCGTTGGACTTATTTTCACCATATGCGGATATTCTCCCGAACACTTTTTGATGCACTGCGAACATCTCTCTTTGAAATAGCAGTTATCGGGCATGTTTATGGGGTTGGGAACGTTGCCCGGTATGTTGAAAAGTTTATCCGTAGAGGAATCCATTGTGGGTTTTGACTTCTGAAGTCCCTGCGTATAGGGATGGCAGGGATTATGAAAGATTTCCGATGCCGTGCCTCTTTCGATTATCTTTCCTGCATACATGACTACGACATAGTCGGCCATCTCCGCAATAACGCCAAGGTCGTGAGTTATGAGCAGAATAGAGCCGTTTATCTTACGTTTTAAGTCATTGAAAAGCTCGAGAATCTGCGCCTGAATGGTAACGTCGAGCGCCGTAGTGGGCTCGTCGGCGATTATCAGCCTGGGCTCGCATGCGAGCGCCATTGCAATCATTACACGCTGGCGCATACCGCCTGAAAGCTCGTGCGGGAAGGAGGCATAAACTCTTTCAGGCATCGCTATGCCAACGAGGTTGAGCATATCTATCGAACGCTTCTTTGCAAATTCTTTAGTTGCGTCGGGAACGTGGATAAGCGTGACTTCGTCGAGCTGGTTGCCTATCGTAAAAACGGGATTGAGCGAGGTCATAGGCTCCTTGAAAACCATTGACATCTGCCTGCCGCGCAACTGATACATTGCCTGCATGGGCATTTTGGCTATATCGAAGACCTTTTCTTCCTTTTCATAGAGGCCAATGCCGTTTTCGTCCTTCTTCTGCTTGGGCGCCATTACGGGCTTGCCCTCTTTATCGAAGACCGGCCTGCCCTTTTTATCAACAGTCTGCTCGTAAACAATGTTGCCGTCATCATCGTATTCGTATACGGGAATGAGCTTGCCTGCCGCATCCTTTTTGAAGTCGATTGCCTTGAAGCGGATTGAACCGCTTACTATCTGGCCCGAGGGGCCCTGAAGAAGGCGCATTACCGACATTGAAGTTACTGACTTGCCGCAGCCCGATTCGCCCACGACGCCTACGGTGGAGTTCATGGGCACTTCGAAGCTTACGCCGTTTACCGCCTTCACCACACCCTGGTCGGTGAAGAAGAAGGTATGCAGATCTTCTATTTCGAGGATATTGCCGTCGTCCTTCATCTGCGTGGTATATTCGGCGGGAGCAACCTTGCGGCGCTTTGCCTTTTCAAGGCGGCGCATCTCTTTGTTGTTTGCCTTGGCTATGGCCCTCGCCTCTTTACCGGTGAGGTAGTGCTTGGAAACGGAGTTCTTCTCCTCTTCTTCGCCCGTATCCTTCTTAAAGAGCTTTAAAACAAAGTGCCTGATTTTTTTGCCGAGGCCGACAAACCAATCCTTTATTCTTTTGAAAAATGACATCAGTTTTTCCTTGAAGTTCATGCCTATCGCCTCTGCTTAGGGTCTAACGCGTCGCGCAGACCGTCGCCAATAAAGTTGAATCCCAGCACCGCTATTACGATACAGACGCCCGAAGGCACCCATACGAACGGGTAATTGGCCAATATTTCAGGTCGTCTGGATATTACCTCTACCATCGTGCCCCATGAGGCGTAGGGAACCTGAACGCCAAGACCGAGGTAGGAGAGAGTGGATTCGTAAAGAATCATGCTGCCGAGCGAGAGCGTCATTGTTACTAGTATCTGCGGAAGTACGTTGGGAATGAGGTGCTTGAATATTCGCCTTGCAGACGAATAGCCCATGGCCTCGGCCGCTACCATATATTCCTGCTCGCGCAGGTACAGAATCTGGCCACGTACAAGCCTTGCCATACCTGTCCACGACCACAGCGAAACCAGTCCCATCAGCAGATAAATGTAATATGACGATGGAATATCGTTGGCCGTAAGCACCGTACCTAATATAAGCATCAACGGCAGCGTGGGGAAGCACATCAGTATATCGCATAGTCGCATTATAATGTTATCGACTACTCCGCCGTAGAAACCGGCTATACCGCCCAGTACTATGCCTATGAACGATATAAGGAATACCGCAAAGAAACTCAGCGTGAGCGAAAGTCTGCCGCCGTACATAAGACGGGTGAGTATATCCATGCCGTTCTCATCCGTACCGAGAAGGTGCTCGGGTGAAGGCGTTGCAAGATAGTTTACCGAATTGGTTGTTATTGTAAGCTGAATTACTGTATTGCCCTCGTCGTCTACATACGACTGGTCGATATAGCTGCTGAAGCCTGAATAGTCTATCTCTGTTTCGTCCCACTTGTTGTAGACAACGGGCCCGAACCAGCTGAAAACTATTAGAGCAACAAGCATTATTATGCCCGCAATGGAGAGCTTGGAGCGGAAGAAACGCCTCAACACCATGCGCATGGGCGACATGAGTTTTACGTTTTTATCGAGGGGAGTTTCGCTGTCCTCAATTTCCGCCTCGTCTATCTGGTTTGCTACTGCAGGGTCTTCCAGAGCTTTGAGCTCTGCCTGCTCTTTCATCTCAAATTCTTCTGACATTATAATCTCCCCTTTATGCGAGTTTGACGCGAGGGTCTACCACGGCGTACATCAGGTCGGCAAGGAGCACGCCCAATACCGAAAGTATTGCAAGGAACATATTGTACGTCATAATGACGGGAATATCGCCCTGCTGCATGCAGTCGAGCGCGTAGCTGCCTATACCTGTAAGGCCGAACACCTGCTCGGTAATCATTGCGCCGGAGAACAGGCTGGGTATGAGACCTGCAAGACTGGTTACAAGGGGTATCATAGTATTGCGGAAAGCGTGTTTATATATAACAGTGCTTTCCTTGAGACCCTTTGCGCGAGCCGTACGGATATAGTCGGAGTTGAGCACCTCGAGCATATTCGTCCTTGTCATTCTCATTCGCGCACCGATGCTCAGAATTACTACCGTCAGTATTGGCAGAATCATATGCCAGACATAGTCCATTATAGCGCCGAACCATGAAAATTCCACGCCGCTGGTCATATTGCCTGAAACGGGGAACCAGCCGAGCTGAACGGCAAATATGTTCTTGAGCATCTGCCCGAAGAAAAACGAGGGCAGGGATAAGAAACGTCGGGCGTAAGCGCTTTATTTAATTCGCTTGCCGAGATCTGATAGTTCATCTGCCATCTGCCGGCGAGCATATACTTAAACGTCAGGTTGCCGAAATCGTCGTAAACGAGATCCATCTTAGTGGGCTCTTCGTCGGTTACGCCGTTTTCAACTATCTGAATCCATATCTCGAGCGTTTCGCCGTCCCAGCTCCACCTTGAATTGTTGGGCTTCATAAGCCTGCCGCCGCCGCCGTGGAGCTGCAACGTGCCGTCCGCATACAGGTCGCAGCGGTCAACGCCGTTGTTGAGGGTGAGTATAACCTTGTCACCCAAAGCTATGACCGATATTGGCTGCTTTACCGAGAATTCACCGTAGGTTATGGTTACTTCCGTATCGGTAAGGGCGAGCGGGCCGGTCTTGTCTATGGTATACTGCGAAGAAGTTACTTCATCGCGGGTGCCGTCTGAATACAGAACCGATATAAGCATGCCGTCGGTATCGAACGTTTCGCCTTCGACATATTCAGTCTGCAAAGGCGGCATCGTTATTTGCATGCTTTTGATAGTTTTTTCTTTCTCGCCACCGCAGCCTGCAAGCAATGCTACTGCGGTTATAATGGCAAGAATTGCACAAACAATGGTTACGTACCATTTTTTAGCTGCATAATTAACTTTCATTTTTCACCTCTGATCATAATTTTTTTCTGTAGATTGAATTGGCTTGCTTTAAAATTTCCTTGCTTTCCTCCTTAAAGTTATTTGAGATTTAACACAACAGCGGCCACAGTTAAAAATCGCTACAAGTATATCACCGCCTCCGTTTATTTCAATAAAACCATGCTAACCCGTCGTTTTTTTGCATAAGCCGTTGTAAAAATTTTTTGAAATACGGAAGAAAATGACATAATAATCAAGTGTTGCATGTGTGAATTTAACATAAAATGGTATTTTATTTCTATAATTGTGTAAGCGCGCACGCGCAATACGCACGCGTGGAAAAACTTTTGCAGAAAAACAAAATTTTGCCGCGAAGCTGCAACGCTTCGACAAAAAGAGCAAAAAATATGCCGCAACAAATGCGGCAAAAAAACTGCGCCAGGGTTCGGAGCAGGAACTGTGGCCGGCGATAGCACCAGAATATCGGCCACGGGCGGCGCCATAATTTTCACACATACAAAAAGGCTGCGCCGCAGATTTTCTGCGGCGCAGCCTTGCACCTTTATCGTTTATAATTTTTATACCTTTATTTTAAGGTAACCAAAAACGCAACGCGTTAATTGGTCATACTTTTCGTCTTGCTGCCGATAGAGAGAATTATATTCACAAAAAACACATCGCCGTCGACAGAACAGGACATTATGCCGTTGTACTCTTCGGCGATATGCTTTATAGATTTGATGCCGTAACCGTGATAAGCCTCGTTGTCCTTTGTTGTGACGGGCAGGCCGTCCACAAACTTAATGTCGCCGCTGAAGTAATTTTCGCAATGTATAAGAAGCAACTTGCCCTCCCGGCGCACATTGAGGTTGATTACCGCCTTTGCAGGGTCCTTGAGCTGCTTTACCGCCTCTATGGCGTTATCGAGCAGGTTGCCGAACAGCGCGTACAAATCCATCGGCTGCATAAAGCTGCAAGCTGCGCCGTCGACGATTGCGCCGAAAGATATTTTTTCCTGCTCGCAGTGCAGCGCTTTATCAGACAGCAGAATATCCAGCTCTCTGTTCCCGGTGTGCATGGAAGTATCATATATGTTCACCGCGTCGAGCATGTCGTGCAACGAATCGTCGTCTATGCGCAACTTTTCGCCGTATTCGCGCAACTGCTTTTTTATGTCGTGGCACTTTATGTTTATTATTTCGCGCTTGGCGTCCAGAAGTTCATACTTCTTCTGCGAGTCTATGAGTATCTGCTGAAGTCTGCCGTTCTGTATGACCATAGTGGAATTGTCGAGGAAGCTGAACTGATAGGCAAGCAGAATAAAGCAGAGCATGCAGACAGTAAAGCGGAACAGAATAGCGCCCGCGCCGGAATAAAAACCCTGCCCGTACCAGCTTATGCCGAAGCATATTACAACGCAGATTATTACGGTGAATATAAGCCTTTTGTTTACCACATTGGAAAATTCTTTGCTGTTCATTTTGTATACGAACATCAGAAAGAGTACCGCATATCCCACAATGAACACCGCAAGGTTGATAAAAATATAGGCCGCGATGCCTATATCGGTTATAAGCTCGCGCGTGATGAGCATTGCAATTTCAAACACCGTATGCTGCATGGACTGCGCCGCGCAGGCAACGAACACTATGCTCCAACCCGACTCCTTGAAACAGACAAACATTGCCGCAATAGAGAGAGCGAAGGCAGCAATGAGCTTTACTCCGTACACATACGGCGGCAGCGAAGTCAAGGCAATCAGACTATCGGCCGCACGCATCAGCATATACAGACCTATACATACAGCAACGCTGAGCGTTGCGCGCAATACAAACCTGCTCCTGCGCTGAAAATTCAGGCAGCACATGGCCTCGGCAACCAGTATCTGCAAAATATATTCGATATTCCAAATCGAGTTATAAAATTCCTGGAAGGACATACTATCTTACCCCCCCCCAATATTTCAACAATTCGGCCATAAAGTCCTTCTTCTTGGACCTGCTGACCTGGAGCTCTTCAGATTCGGGGCCTACCATGATGGAGCTTTCCAGCACTTCGGTAACATATCGCATATTTATTATGTAGCAGTGATTGCAGCGGCGGAAGCCAAAATCATACAGGTAGGAATATACATCCTTTAAATTGCCGTTCGTCTCTATATCCTCGCCGACAGTATGATATATAAGGCGGTGTTTGGAAACTTCAACATAGCGGATATCGGAGATATTGACCCTCTTGACGCCGCCCTTAACCGAAACGGTCAGCTGCGCCTCCTTGTTGCGTTCGAGGTCGCGCAGAGCGCGGCGGAAGGCAATTTCAAAGCCGTAGTATGTGACGGGCTTTACTATGAAGTCGAGCGCGCCCACCTCATATCCCTTTATTGCAAACTGACGCATATTGGTGACGAAGATTATGGGCACCTCTGAATCGGATTCGCGTATTTTGTGCGCCACGCGTATTCCGTCCATATCGGGCATCAGAATATCAAGGAAGATTACATCAAAATCCACTCTGTATGCGTCCAGAAAGGATACGGGATTTTCGTAAATCTTCACTTCATACGCGAGCGAGGCCTTTTTGCAGTATTTATCTATAAACTCTTTCAATGTTTCCGCGGAGGAGCCTTCGTCCTCAACGATAACAACCCTTATCATCTTCCCTCCTGCGCCTCACACAGCGCTTAAAATTTCTATTTACAGACCGACACATAGCTATCTTTTATATTATATCACGCCATTTTCAATATTGCAAGAGTAAATTATTTGTCTTATTGCAAACGCCCTTTTGTCTCGGGCCGCTTATGTTTGCATACAGACAGAAGCCTGCGCCGCACGAAAGCCGGCTTATACTTGGTCTGCACCACACTGGCTCAGTCCTTAATCTATACGCGCCTGCAAATAACCAGTTACGGCTGCGCTTACCTTGCCTTTGCCTGCTTTTTATTTTCGGATTTGGGAAGGGGCGGCACCTTTACCGGTCTGCAAAGGCACTTAATTCCCCTTATAATATGGCCGTTGGCAAGTTCAGCAAGCCCCTGCGCAAAGTTGTACGGCATTGCCGAACCCGCAGACATTGACATACAGTTCAGGCTGTTGCTCTCCAGTATACGCTTTAAAAACAGAGCGCCCTTTATTTTGTTGTCGCGCTCGCTGCCCTCGGACAGTTTCTGCGCCCTTTTAAGCTGTCTTTTTGCAATGCCTAGCACCGCAGAAAAAAGTATGCGCCCCATAAAGGTCTGTCTGAAATCGGTAAACCTGCTTTCAGTCGTTATGGGCAACACGGGCGGCAGAGCAGGTATTTTCTGACCGCTCATCTCTTCAAACAGCCCGTCCGTCACATCTTCAATGTGCGCACCGCTGTACACTGAAAGCACTTCGGAGGAGTATATGCCCTCCGCGCTCTCCCCGTCAACAGCAATATTTGCGGCATATATGGGGGTGAATGCGTCTTTGCACACCTCAAAAGTGTACTCGCAGCCCTCAACCTGCCATCTGTTTTCCCTTATATTCCAGAACGAAAGTTGAGATATTGGTACAGTAAGCGTAACCACTGCGCTTTCGCCTGCGCCGAGATACACCTTTTTAAACGTCTTAAGCTCGCGTTGGGGCCTGAATATGGCTGAACTATTCATTCCCGCATACACCTGCACCACCTCTGCCCCGCGCATTTTGCCTGTATTTTTTACGGTGCAGCGCACAACTATATTGTCGCCCTGTCTTTGTGCATCAAAGTCCGAATAATCAAATTTTGTGTAAGAAAGGCCGTAGCCGAACGGGTAACGTACCTCACTCCCCGCCGTCGCATAGTAGCGGTAACCTACAAATATGCTGTCTTTGTATACCTCGTTAATGCCCTTGCCGAAACTTTGGGTGGAAGGGACATCTTCGTACTTTAACGGCCATGTCTCGGCCAGTCGGCCCGAAGGGTTTGCCCTGCCGAACAGCAGGTCTGCGCACGCCGCGCCGCCGCTCTGCCCGGGCAGGTACATATTGAGTATGGCGCTCACCTTGTCTGCAAAAGGCAGTTCTGCGGGCGAGCCGCCGAACAATACGACTATAACCTTCTTGCCAGCCTCCAAAAGCCGCTCTATGAGGTCGAGCTGATTTTGCGGAAGGCGCATATTTTCTCTGTCGCACCCCTCGCTCTCCACATAGTCTGTAAGTCCAGCGAACACCACAACTTTATCATAGGCAGAAGAAAGTTCCACCGCTTCGCCAAGTAATTTTTCGTCCGTCTCTGCATTATTTTCGGCATATCCGCGGGCGAATTTATATTTTATGCCCATTTTTTCAAAGGCGTCCTGCGGAGTTATCAGCCTTGCAGGGTTTATCAAGGAGCTGCCCGCTCCCTGGTAGCGCATGCGCACGAACAGGTCGCCGCATACAAAAAAGTCGTCCTCTTCGGAGAGCGGCAGCACGCCGTCATTCTTCATAAGCACGGCGCAGTCCTCCGCTACTTCCCGCGCGAGCACATCGTGTGCATCAAAATCACATTCGTCGGGGTAATCCTTTACATACCTCTCTGCCGCGCGCAGAATGTTTGCGCACGCCGCATCCAGGGCCGACATTTCAAGGCTGCCGTCGGCTATGCCGTCCAGTATCCATCTGCGGCAGATGGCAGTATCGCCGGGCATTTCAAGGTCAAGCCCTGCCTTTAATGAAGCCACTCTGTCGTGCATTGCGCCCCAGTCGGTCATAACAAAGCCGTCAAAGCCCCATTCTTGGCGCAGCACATCGGTGAGCAGCCACTTGTTCTGCGAGCAATATGTGCCGTTTATTTTGTTATAGGCGCACATAACGGTAGCAGGACGGCTCTCGCGCACTATAATCTCAAACACCTTCAGATAAATTTCGCGCATAGCGCGCATATCGGCGACGGAGTTGCCCATAAAGCGGAAATTTTCTGAATTGTTGAGGGCAAAGTGCTTTACTGAAACGCCCACTCCCTCCGACTGAATGCCGTCGACCTCGGCCGCGGCCAGCCTGCCTGCGAGGCAGGGCTCTTCAGAAAAATATTCAAAATTACGCCCCGCGGTGGGATTGCGCTTTATGTTTACGGCGGGTCCCAGCACTATATGGACGCCGTATTTTTTGCTCTCCCTTGCTATTGCGCGGCCTATTTTATATGAATTTTCCTCGTTCCAGCCGCAGGCGGTCGTCGCTGCGGTGGGAAATGCCGTCGCTGGCGCACTGCCCGTCACGCCGTTATCTCCGCCGCCGTTCTGCACCCTCAGCCCGTGAGGGCCGTCTGAGGTGCGCATAGCCGGAATGCCGACGCGCGGCACGGGATTTGTGAACATAAAATCGGTGCCCGATACAAGCGCCGCCTTTTCCTCAGTCGTCATCTTTGCAATTATATCTTTAATATCCATGGTGCAGCCCCCGCTTTTAGCTACTATAAAACAATTATATCACCTTGCCCCTTAAATCGTCCCGTATATTTGATAAATATTCCAGAAATTGTTTAAAAAATTTTATTTTGAAGGGTTTTTAGTTAAATGCCATCCTATGATAAATAAAGCGGATAAATTATATTATCATTCCATAAACCAACTAACCGTCAGCCCCTCTCCCATACAGATTTAAAGCCGTACCTAATTTAAGTGAGAATGCGACAAATTAAAATTCCGCAGTATAGTTTTCGTCTCTTTTTTCTCATAAAAATAAGCACCCAAAAGTTTATCCAACTTTTAAGATGCTTATCACCAATACAAAAGGAGTTTTTTATATTTTTGTTATTTAAATTTTTATAAGTTTAATCTTTAAAAACATCAGCCGAGCATTATCTCTTTAAAATCGGCTATACACTCTGAAGATACTCCGCAGACGGTTATAAGATAATTTTCTATCGCGTCCGCCAGCGTTCCGCCTCTGGAGTAGTACTGCATCATAAGCTCATATGTCTTGCCCCAAGCGACGTAGACCTCGCCTGACTTATCGCTCATAATTCCGTCGGTAAAGTTACTTTCGACACTGCCACGCCAACGGTTGCCCATCACAGAAAAGGAAGTTATTTCAAAATCCTTTGTCAGCTGCTCGTACGGCACACCCAGAAGGCCGTTGAGTATAAATGCCAGCGTACCAGTTCTGTCCGCGCCGGCATTGCAATGAATGTAGACAGGATAATTGCTTTCGTCGCTTAAAAATTCCAATATTGACTTAAAGGCGGCAGGCACTCTTTCGTCGTATGCCCTGATGGGGTATTCGCCCTTGTAATATTCAGGAATGATGCAAGTATAGGCATAGAACGGCGCCTTTATGTACTTACCTTCGGGATTGAAGTAGTTTGAAGTCTGGCCTCCGTCGTCAACTCCGGGAGTGCGCAGGTCTATCTCGCTCTTAATACCAAGAATATCGCGCAACCTGCTCTTCCCCTCGTCTGATACCGGCGTAGTCTGGTAACCGTTGAGCTGTCCGCCGCGGTAGAGCAAGCCATAGTTTACAGTTTGCCCGTCGGTCGTCTCCCAACCGCCCATATCGCGCACATTTGCGGTGTGGTCAATGGAATAGAGCGCCACAGGAAGTTCCTTAACGGTAAAGCTGTCCATTGCCGAATAATCGGCCGCAAAACTACCCGAAACCTTCCAGTAATAGGTCTTCCCTGGCATAAACATACCATAGTAGTACTCGCACTCGTCCGTTTCGGCTGTAAAAGCGTCTTCAAAGCTCGGGTTATCCGCAATATAGACGGTATATTCGATACTTTCATTGCCATACCAGGCAAGCATTATATTCTGCCAGTCATAATTTTCGCCGTTATGTTCAAGCAAAAAATCGCATTGCTTTGCCGTGTCATCCTCGTCTATATATTCTCTGAGTAACGGCGCACACAAATCGAGCTCAGCGCCCGCATATACGAGTTTTAATTGAATTGTGTGGTCTGTACCAATCGGACCTGCTGAACAGGCAGAAAGCAGTATAAGAAATAATGAAATTATTATGCAAAGAAATTTTTTCATGCGGGATAGTGACATTATTTTTTATGAAGCTTGTTTTTGAGCTTCCGATTAAAAGTTTTTCTGTCGAAGAGGAACAGATACAATGCGCGCATGAGACGTGAACGTTTTTTCACCGCAGACGGCATTGCCGGCTCTTTGTAGACGGCAGTTTCTCCGAAATGAATTCTTTCTAAAGATCTGTTCCAGAAATCTATACCGCTTACAGTATGTCCTTCACCCATATCATCTTCAAATTCAAGATCGCCAAAAATATTTCTGTCAAAAGATCTCGAGAAATGCAGATAATATTCGAACGGCCTAGAAAGTTCATAATCACGCGCAAATATATCAACTGCGCCTTTCCCGAAATATGTACGCATATCGCGCACAAAATCGATTGCACTCTCCTGCACTAACCGTGTTACGAACTGAGTAGGATAGTTCATATCAAACTTATCAAAAACAGGCTCTAACTTTCCATCATTCAAGGCATACCCTATTGTGGAAGGCGCTAATTCAGATATAATATGTTCACGCACGACACCGGTCACTATTGGCTTATAATCATAGAAGCATTCATTTTCAATATCGCCTAAAAAGCAACGTTTTTCAAGGTACTCATTATTTGAATGGATATAATAGGAACGGATTTTAAAACCTAAAAGCTTATTCAGAACCAACTCAACACGGCCAGAATACCCTATATCAAAGAATACATCTTCAGGCGCAAAAATTTCAGAGAAATATTTTTTGAGCATTTCGTCATATTCTTCAAACGTAGCGTCTTGCAGATAGGATATATAAAAATCCTTCATAAAAGCAGCAAACTGCTCTTTATCCACAAACGGCGTCAGGCTCATAGCGTTGTTTTTCTCTCTATAAGCCGCATAGGCATCAAGAGCCCTTGTAGTCATAACGGGCTTGAATAATTCATAGATACTTTCAGGCGTTTGACTGGCATAATTCAATTTCTGCACTATAGAGTGGACATCGTTAAAGCTTTTAATATCAGCTATTGCAAACGACTTTCTGGAAACGCGTATGTAGCTGCTTTGCGGCAAACCTGTCAATCCCTCCGAAAGAATATCGTAGGCCTTCTTTATAAGGTAACCATCTCTTGCCGCAAAGTGAATTTTTCTTATTCCCTTACCTCTAGTCTTCTTTATAAGCCACCGCACAATAGCAAAAACATGCATACCGGTTATAAAATAACCTACAAACTTTGGATCTGCATTGAGGTCACTGTTTATATTGAAACTTACATAGGGGAAGTCGAAAATTTTATTTGCTACTACAGCCAGACAACTTCTAAGTCCGGTATAGCTGTAGTACGCCAAATCCATATCTGTGTACCTATCTGAAATATAGAATATTTTATTGTACGACAAGCCTGTAAAAATTCCAGGATTTCTTCCCTGCAAAAGTCCCATTGGCGCAGGATAGTGCTGCGCATGCCAGCCTGCCCCTTTAGCTTTTGCTACATCTGAATCGTAATTATCACCTATATGATAAAATTGCGGAGGCAAAGCAAAATCTTTTAATTCCCTTGATATTGCACTATATAATCTGCCCGAATGTTTTGTAAGATGATATTCGTTAGAAAGATAGAGCTTATCATACCCTTCTATTCCACATTTCTGAAGTATAGCTTCAATGCATGAACGAGGCAGATACATATCGCTGACGAGTATAATTTTCTTGCCAGTATTTTTGGCAATTTCAAATAATTCGCAAGCACTCTTGCGGGGGTATGAAAATTTAATTTCATTTTCAATTTCCAACTTTTGAACTTCACGCAATTTTTCCCTGTCATAGCCATAAACTTCAGCAATAAGGTCATATATTTCATCAAAAGTAGGCTCTTCTATACCTGGTCTCAACGCTTTTTGAATCTTATGGCAGTGCTCTTCGGCATAGTGCCTTATCGAGGCAAAGTCAACATATGAATTTATCCCGAAAATCTCTGTAAAAGGTTTGTTAAGACAGATGAACATATCGAGAGGTTTGGCAAAAGGCCTAAATACAAGAGTATCAAAAACATCAAAGCTTATAACCTTTATATCAGGTGAATATATCTTATCAAGCAAAGAGTAGTAAACGTCATCTATGCCTGCCGTATTTGTCATCTGATTGAGAAAAAGCTCAGACTTTATATCTTTAATATTCTCGATTTCTTCCTGAAGAAAAGTATCCGACACATATTTTCTGTATGTTTCAGTTAAAACAAGGCCTCTTCCAAGTCTTATATATATCATTCCATAGCGCTGTTTCAATAATTTATATTCAGTGGCATACTTCTCAAAATAACCATGTTTTTCAAGCAGACTTTCCAGATAATCAAAAACAGCAACCAGGTCTTCAATATTCTTTCTGTATTTTTCAGCACTGTCTGTATTTACACTCTGTTCATTATGAATGCAATAGATATAATAAGCGTTATGAACATTCACTACTTTTTTTGCAAACATAAACAGCGTTGCAGAAAAAGCAATATCCTCCCCCATTACAAGATGCGTCTTGACTGAATTAAGCATATTTAAATCTGTTAAACATGCCTCCCACAAATCGCGCCGAATCAGCTTATTCCATACATAGTGATAGTGAGAGCAAAGCCCATGCATCTTCATAAATAAATCGAGCACTCCTCGTCCATCGGTATCTAATGTTACAGACCGAAGCGGGTCAAGGTTATAGTAGCAGGCCCTGTGCCTGTCAATGGTATTATTTGGTACACTGCCAAGTTTACGCATGTCACCAAACACAAGATCAGCGCCAGAACTTTTTGCTTTAAAAACAAGACTACTTATCCAGTTTTTAGTTATCTGGTCGTCGCTGTCCATAAATGCTATGTACTCACCGGATGCATTGTCTGCGCCGACAATGCGGGCATTGAACAGACCGCGATTTTCTTCCAGCGTGATGACCTTAATATTTTCATTGGCCGCGGCAAGCTCTTCAAGCACCTCAGCCGTATTATCTGTGCTGCCATCGTTGACACATATAATTTCGACATTGTTGTAGTATTGGGTCAACAGACAATACACACTGTTTTTTATATATTTTCCGGAATTATAACAGGGAACTATTACAGAAACCTTTACCAACTGCTCCATTTATCCATCTCCGTAAAAC
>ERZ1090879.646-NODE-646-length-20923-cov-15.328925_pt1 | contig 20923 bp, 15 predicted proteins | sample MGYA00478472_ERZ1090879 | MGnify/ENA primary metagenome ERZ1090879 (study PRJEB33644, sample SAMEA5815723) | chicken gut metagenome | biome: Chicken; feature: Gastrointestinal Tract; material: Caecum | place: Ireland | collected 2019-01-01 | study: A study of the... | reverse complement strand
TAATGAATTTATTAATAAATCAGACAACTATTTATATATTTCTCAACGAATGAAAGAGATACCGGAATTTCAAGAGAACCAAAAGTTGCAAGATGAGTTGAGTATTGCAACCTATAATTATTTTAATGCTGTCTATGCTTTGAATAAAAAAATTAATTCTGATAGAAAGAAATTTTTCTCAAAAAAATACATAGAAAAAATGGATAAATATGCTGATAAAGGACTAATACTTTATTTCCTTGAAACTCCGGATATTGATTTACTTGATGAGGAATTGACGGAAAACTTTTTAATTGATACTTATTTATACAATGATTGCATTGGCCTCAAAATAATACTTGAAAGATATGTTAATATACCTACTTCAAGTCCAATTATGCGAAGAAAAAGTGAAGATTTGGTTGTTGCAATAAATCTAATTAATGATGGATGCTATAGATCAGCGGCCAGGAATATATTCGCCTTATTGGAAAGTGAACATAAACGTTGCGCTGATGCGTTTGAAGGGTATTTTTCAAAAAAGAAAGCTTATAAAAACGGATACGAGCGTGCTAATAAAATAAAAAACCTATTAGATAAAATTAGTATAGAATGGGAACAGCATAGCTGGGAGAAGATTAACGATTACTATAAAAAAGTTTTCTCTAGCAATAAGATTGAGGGGGTATGTTTCCGAAATGGTATTGTGCATGGAGACTATTTGGAAGATGCGATAGATACAAACTCAAAAGAGGTCGCTAAATTAGTTTTGCTGTGGTTAAATTTAAGATTAATAGCTGACAGCTTAAGTATTTTGGAAGACGGCTACAATAGTGTGCTTTCTTATATCGCTGGATGGGCAATAAATCAAGAGTCTGACAAATAATTAAAAATTTTTCCGAAGTGAGTGACCCTTGAAGTGACACAGTCTTACAGGCTAACATTAAACACCCGAGGGGCTAATGGCTTTTCGCCTGAAAAACCACTGTTTACAATAACGATTGATGCCTCAATCGCAAGGGATTATTACAAACGCCTCGGAGTAAAATTCTTCAGGACACGTTTTACTCCCATCACAATGGTAGTGTATATAACTTAATAACACAAAGAGACTGTTTCCATTTCGGTTACAGTCTCTTTTTTTTCGACAAAGTACTTTTAAAACAGTATCAAAATTATACAGTAGACCTATTGACACTAAAGCGATTTTTTGTTAAAATAGTGCAAAAGGAGACATGTATGAAGGATTTTTCAAAATATAAAATAGATGAAGACGTCTTTTATTCTGGTGCCGAGCGAAAGGGGCAGATAACCATAAACGGAAACAGATATATAATTAAGTATCAGAAAAACTCTGAAATCGGGTTGATCTACAACCATGTCTCAGAATATCTGGGAAGTCATATATTTGAACTTTTTGGCATTCCCGTTCAGGATACAGAACTCGGCGTTTACAAGGGCGAAAATATTGTTTTGCTAAGGAATTTCTGTGAAGCTGGCGAAGTGCTTGTGCATTTCAACGATGTGGGTGAAAGTTCTTTGGAAGAAGATAAGGAGTTGTTTCAATATTCCTATGACGATATACAGAAGATGCTTGAAGAAAACAGAAAGCTGACAGACGTTCAGGAAACAGTGCAAAGGTTCTGGGATATTTTTATAGTCGATGCCTTGAACGGCAACTTCGACAGGCACGGCGGCAACTGGGGTTTTATAAAAAAAGATAATAAGTATTCAATGGCTCCCGTTTACGACAACGGTTCAAGTATGTATCCTAGACTCAATACCGATGAGAGAATATCGGAAGTGCTAAATTGTCAGGAGGAGTTGGATAAGCGTATTTATCGATATCCGACTTCACATATAAAACTGGACGGCAAAAAGAGCTCATATTACGAAGTAATAAGCAGTTTACAGTTTGAAGAGTGCAATAACGCATTGAAAAGAATTGTACCTAGAATTGATTTTGACAAAATAGATAAGTTGATTGATTCAATAGAAGATATTAGCGATATAAGAAGAGAATTTTATAAGACAATGTATCGCCGTCGATATGAAAAGATATTAAAGGCGGCATTCGATAAATTAAAAGATAGGTGATGTATGTACTACAATGAATATAATCGTCCGCTTAGCGGTCGTCCATATTTCAGAAATGTCGGTCTTATAAAGGTCTATGACAGGGATAATAACAGGTATTCCGTCGGAGAAGTGACTTTTGAAAGATTTGATGATCAGAATTACCAGTATATTATTAAGCCGTATTGGGAATGTATAGACAGTCTTCCTAAGGGATTGTTTCAGGGAATTCCAGGCATCAACATGGATTTGAGAAGGCAGGTATATTTCAGGGTAAACATGACCCCGTCATTTATAAGTATGCGCACGCCGAGTGAATCTAGAGAGGACGTCAGGCATTTGATGGAGTCTGTCGGGCTGGATTATTACGACAGATTTGAGTGGCTTTTAAGAAGCGAAATGAAGTGCGGGGACGACAATCTCTTGGTTGTGAGAAAGCCTGCACAACCGCAGAAAATCAGAGGGTTTGAAAACATCAATGATTACAGGCTTACTCCGGACGACATTCTGTCGATCGATAGTTTGAGTGATTTTGAAAGTACTAATGCAAGTATGGTCGGAAACATGTACCAACTATTGCAGACGGGGGTAAATATTTATATTGAAAGCGAAGGCAGATATCTTCAACCTCAGGAAAGAAAAGCAATGTTGTATCTGCTTAGGAATATGCTCGTGAGTATGAGCAGGAACAATAAAACTAACCGAGAGCGAGGGCGCGAAAAGGCAAAAGCATTGGGACGATATGTCGGCAGAAGACCGCTAGAAGTAGACTATCGCTTGTTAAAACAGGTTGCTTATGAATTTGAGAACAATATTATTTCAGAGCAAGAGGCAATGCGCAAGCTATCCATAAACTCGCGCTCAACCTTTTACAGAAAACTAAGGCAACTAAAAAGTGAGTGACGGCAAAAGAAGTTATAGTATAACACACAATCTTTGACGACATGTATTTGGTTTTAGTGTATTAAAGGCGAAAGACTAAAAGGTTTTTAACTAAATGATGAATGAAAGAGAAATTTTAATACTGCAAATTAAACAAGGGACAGGCGAGTGGGAAGATATTACCAGGCAGGTTCAATGGTTTGATGCCCAAAAAAATGCTTGCAGAATAAAGTATGTCGGAAATGCTACCTTCTACTGGAAACGCTGGAGGGACTTAATAATTTATGATAAACCCGTCATTGTGGATACTACGGGGAAAATTGTATATTGCGATAGAGTGCCTGTGAAAGGTGTATACCAGATTATTGTTTTTAATGAGTATGCCAAATTGTTTTTTGCTTCGGGTAACACTAAATTGGTTAGCAGAAGCGATATTAAGTTGGTTTCCGATATTTCCCAGAAAAGTGGTATTAAGAACTTTATAGACTATTTGAAAGAGATAGCGGTGTTGATGCCTACTGAGGACGGGGGCAATTTTCTCTTTAATCAACTGGACAAGTTGAGTGTTTTAGAGGACTGTGTTTTAGGTAAATTTTTGTCGGGCAAATTAAAGAAGGATAAGACTGAAAAAGAAATAATTTACCCTTTCGATACAAATTTATCGCAAAGGGTTGCAGTAAAAGCCGCTCTGGAAGAAGACTTGTCTATAATTAAAGGCCCTCCCGGAACAGGTAAAACTCAAACAATTCTTAATATTGTTGCAAATTATATTGCTAAGGGTGGCTCGGTTGCAGTTGTTTCCGGAAATAATGAGGCAACAAGAAATGTAAAAGATAAATTTGAGGCGGCGGGGTTTGGCTACCTTAATGCGTTTTTAGGCAACGCAAAAAATGTAGAAACTTTTTTTGAAGGAAAATATACCGCAGTAAAAATAGATGAAAAGTCAGTTATCGGTAATAGTGCAAGATATTTGCGACAAACAAGCAATGGGGTAGATACATATTTGAAGCTTAGTTTAGAGACCGCAAAAATAGCGCAACTAATAGATGAATATGAGGTCGAAAAAGAAATTAACGATGCTGAATATCAAATCAAAGAAAGAATCGTTCCTAAAACATTAAAGAATAAAAAATATACCAGCGCAAAGTTGTTGGAACTGGCCTCGGTATTGGAAACTTTGCCAGACGATAAAGTTACAGGATTTTTTAACAGGGTAAGAATTTTATTCAGGTTTGGTATTATCAGGTTAAAGGGTATTGCTCAAAATAAAGAAGATGCTATCGAATATTTGAAAAACAAATATTATGATGTTAAAATTTCAGAACTTAATCAGGCACAGGCAGAAAAGAAAAATTATATTGATTCGAATAACCTGACGGAACTACTTAGTAAGCAAAAGAAATTGTCGTATGATATTTTTAAATATGCTTTACAGGAAAGATATAAGGGTTTGAACGATTGTAATTTTACTGCAAGAAATTATAGGTCGAAGTTTGGAGCTTTTACAAAGAGGTATCCCGTCGTTTACAGCACTACTCATGCAATAAGAAGTTGTTCTGGTGAAAATTACTTATACGATTGCGTTATTATTGATGAGTCCAGCCAGGTGGATTTGATAAGTGCCGTAATAGCTTTTTCTATGGCGAAAAAAGTTGTCTTGGTCGGTGATGAAAAGCAGCTACCGCACGTTGTAAAATCTCAACTCGTACCTAAATTAAATAATATTTTTAATAAATATAAGTTGAGTGGGTATTTTGATTATGTAAAGAATAGTATTTTAAGTTGTGTAATAAAGAAAGAAAAAAGGGTTGTTTCAACTCTTTTGAACGAACATTATAGATGCGATCCGCAAATTATAGGCTTTTGCAATAAAAGATTTTACAATGGAGAGCTGGTTGTTCGATCTGCTCACAATGATGGCAACGGAGTGACGTTGATATCTCACGGTTCTCATTTTGAAAGAGATAGGCAGAATGAAAGAGAGGTCGATATTATTGAAAAAGAGATAATCGATGAATTGCCTGCAAATCAAACCGGTATAATTGCGCCTTATAATAATCAAATAGCATTATTAAATAGCCGATTTGATAACCGTGGCTGTGTAATTGATACCATACATAAATTTCAAGGTAAAGAAAAAGATTACATTATTTTGTCCACTGTCGCTAACAAAATCAAATTCTATGATGATGAAGAGAAGATTGACTTTTTAAATAATCCTAACCTCATAAACGTTGCTATATCAAGGGCAAAAAAGCGATTATACATTTTAGCCAGTGAAGAGGTGCTAAACCAAGAAGGTTCTATTTTAAGAGATTTATCTAAATATTATGAATATTATTGCAGCGAGACAAAGAATGTAAAAACAAAGGTCTATTCTGTGTTTGACCTTATGTATGATGACTATGTTCCGATATTGGAAAAAACCAAAAAAGAGCTTTTAAATATTTCTCAATATCCAAGCGAGAATATAATTGGTACTGTTATCAATGATATTTGTAAAAGTGGCGAATGCGGTGCGTTGGCGTTTAAATTTAACTATCCGTTAAAATATGTTATAAAATTAAATACTTTAACAGATCCGCAAGACATTAAGTTTGTATCTAATATAAATACGCATTGTGATTTCTTGATTTATAACAAACTCAATAAGGAAATTGTGTTGGTGGTGGAAGTTGACGGCAGCCAGCATAGAGAGGAAATTCAAGCAGCCCGCGATAGGAGAAAAGACAGATTGCTTACAGATGCAGGAATTAAGATTTTGCGTCTTACAACTACCTCTATTGAGTGTAAAGAAAAAATAGTTGCAATGTTGTCGTAGGTGTATGGATATAAGATATCCCGCAACAGTTATAAAATAGGGTAAATAACTTAATACCATAAAGAGACTGTTTCCATTTCGGTTACAGTCTCTTTTTTATGGTATGAATTCTGTTGTTGCGTTAAGGTGGTCGGCGTTTAAATTTTGAAGAGCTTTTTCAAATATTATATTTATAAATGCTGATAAGGTATTGAAATAGCTTAATTTGTATGTTATAATTATCATGTATTATATTATTTGAGGTGTGACTCATGAAGTTGAGCTACAATAAACTCTGGAAATTGCTCATAGACAAGGGAATGACAAAGACAGAAATGCGCTTAAAAGCCGATATTTCCACGACTACGCTTGCCAAACTTGGAAAGAATGAAACCGTATCTATGGAAGTCCTGCTTAAAATCTGTAAGGTTCTTAACTGCAATGTGGGCGACATTATGGATGTAATAAACGAGGAGAAGGAAGATGGCAACGAGTAAGAAACTTGAAATTATATATCATAATGGGCAGCCTGACGGTATTAGGTCAATAAGGCGTCATCTTTCCACAATGACAACATACGTCATTCCTCGCCCGTTGCTTGCCGAAGCCAAGAAGATTACCGGAATCAATCGTCCCGGAATTTACTATCTAATCAATGAAAATGACGAGAATAAGATAGCTCAGATTTACATAGGTCAAACTCGAAACGGAGTAGTAAGGCTGGACGATCATAATCGTTCTAAGGATTTCTGGAATAAGGCAATTATGTTCCTTGCCGACAGCAAGACTTTTTCTCTCGATATGATAAGTGGTCTTGAAGAATATGCGATTATGAAGGCGCACGAGTCAAATCGCTATAAGGTTGAAAACTTTGTTAAGCCCAAGTATGAGATTGATGAGTATGACCTGCCCTCCGTTGAGGAGGTGTATGAAGAAATTCAATTCATAATGGCAACGCAGGGATATAAGATGGACAACGCTAAAATGTCAATGAATGAGGCAGATATATTCCAGACATCGAGGAAGGGTATTATCGCTCGCGGAGTCTATGGCGGCGATAAATTTCAGGTGTTTGAAGGCTCTGAAGTCAATCTTGAAAAGCCTGTCCATCTTGAAAAGTATAACAGACAGCGTAAAGAGCTATATGAAAAAGGCGATATTGTCAAGCAGGAAGATAAATACATTTTAACGGTTACTCTTGAATTTAATACCCCCAGCGGAGCAAGTGATTTTGTGCTTGGTGGTTCAACTAATGGCTGGTCTGAGTGGAAGAACAAAGATGGCAAGACTTTGGATGAGGTTTACAGGAAGTAGAATAGGTTAATGTATGGAAAATAAAATTAAACATTTGGAAATGATACAAGCAATTATAACAAGAATGGCACAGAATTCTTTTATGATTAAAGGATGGGCGTTAACATTAGTTGTTGCAATGGTTGCTTTTGTTCCAAAAACAGCAGGACTGTTTGTTCCAATAGTCTTAGTGCCAATTTTAATATTTGCGCTTCTTGACGCTTATTATTTGCGATTAGAGAGAAGGTATAGAAAGCTTTATGATATTGTGAGTAAAAAGGAAGACGCTGAAATCGATTTTGAATTAAAAATCACAAAAGAATGTCAAGATCGCAACACTAGTCTTTTAAATTGTATATTTTCAAGGTCAATTCTATTTTATTACGTTCCTATTTTGTGTGTTTCTGTTGGAATCATAATAGGTCTATTTATATAGAGGTGAAATATGAAAGTCTTTATAAGTTATCATAGAGCGGATACTAAATATAGGCATAAAGTAGAAAATATATTAAATAATGCTGAAATAGATTATTATGCTGTTCCGGAGGATGCTGATTTTAACGGAAAAAGAGCCGAAACAATTAAGACTTATATATGTAATCGTTTGAAAGAATGTGATGTTATGATCTGTCTTATTGGTAAAGAAACTTATAAAAGACCTCACATTGATAGGGAAATTCATACAGCTTTAAAGGGTGAACCTGGTGTGCGATTGGGCATAATTGGTGTTCTACTTGATAATAGAGGTGATAGCTTAAGCAATGTTAATTTATCAACTTTTCCAGCTAAATTGTGGGATAATAAGAATTACGTTGTTTGGACAGAGTATAAAGATTTAAATAAAAGTGTAAATGAATTGGTTAAACAAGCAAAATCGAATTCTCTCAATAGAAAATTGCAGACAACTCATAAAAATCCTTGTATGCCATTAAGAGCAACTCTATATTACGATAATTAGGAAAATGGAATATATCAGGGGTTGAATGTTAAATATGTAAATGACACTATTGACACAAATTTTCATAGATCTAGATCTCTAAATGTTATACTAGTGTTGTATCGAAGATTAAATAGTGAATGAAATCAAATAACAGAGCCGTTTGCCCGATTTAATCAAAGGCTCACTCGGCGAAGCAAGGTAATTTACAAGGGGGGGGGATGATGAACACAAAAGAATTAACAAAGTACATAAAAAATTATCTTGAAAACGACAGAACTCGTAGTGCAATTATGTTAACGGGGCCTTGGGGTTGCGGTAAAAGTTATTATATCCAGAATGAGCTTTTGCCTGCTTTAACTGATGAGGGACATAACAAGTGTATCGTAGTGTCTCTTTACGGAATAAAATCTCTGGAGGCTTTGAGCAAAAGTATTTATCTGGAAATTCGGGCAAAGGCATTTATAAAAAAATCAGAAGGCATAAGTGCAGCAAAAATTATAGGGAAAACAGTAGTTAAAGGCGTAGCAAGTTTTTTTGGCGTGGATATAAATGTCGCTGAAGAGGATCTTAACAAGCTATATCAGTCTATTGATTTAACGGGAAAGTTGATTGTATTAGAAGACTTAGAGCGTTCTGGGTTAGGCATACTTGAAGTTATGGGGTATGTTAATAACCTCGTAGAACAAGATGGGGTAAAAGTTCTTTTAGTTGCAAATGAAAACGAGATAATTAAATATGATGCACATAAAGAAACTGATAATGGCGGTAAGGAAAAAGAAATTAAAGTTCCGACTAAGGAGACTAAAGAGTATCTGCGAATAAAAGAAAAAACAGTAAGAGATACGATTCCTTTTTATGCCAATCTTAATTCTTCGATAGAAAATATTTTAAGATTGTTTGACAGTAAATATTTTAATGAAGCGTTTAAAGAAAAAACAGATGAAGATATTTCTGTTATTGTGAATGAGATTATTAAAGTAATGGTTGCCGTTAAGTGTTATAATTTTAGAGCATTATTATATGCCTGTCAGAAGACAATGGAAATGTTTACAAGAGCAACCAAAAATCTTGATAATGATTATTTTAAATTTGTACTATGTGCAAATACAGCTTTTGCTTTAAAATTAAGCAAAAGCAGTAATTTGGTTTGGAAAGATGATGAACAGTCTCCAGCAGGATTAGGAACAAGTCTTTTCCCTCTTCCTAAATTTTGTTATGACTTTATTAAAAATCAATATTTTGATGAAGAGAAGTTTTATCAAGGAGAAAAAATTTATCTTGAGAGGAAAAATTTTGAGATAAAACAAAATGATTTAAAGCAAGCGTATGAAGTGCTTCGAGATTTTTATATTAATACAGAAGAAGATGTGTTTGCTGCTGTAAAAAAGATAAATGAATATCTAAAAAAGGATAAAGATGTTATACCTTATAGGGAATATGGCTCTTTAGCAAATTATTTTATTGTAGTACGTAATTTAATTCCTGACGAAAAAATTATAGATGAGTGTAAAGAGCAGATTCTTAATAATCTTAAAAATACAAAAATTGATGATGGTATAATTGAATTCTTTCCTTATATAAGCGGGTTTGAACTATGGACACAGAAACAAAAGGATGAATATTCGAGTTTTGTAAAGCAAATGACATCTGCTGCTAAGGTAAAACGTTTTGTTGAGTTGGATCAAGTTAGTAGTGTAGCCGATATAGAAAAGATTACAGAAACTATTAGAAAGAATAGTGATAAGTATGTAGCTCAACATTCTTTTGCCTCGAAAATCGATTTAAACGGCATATTGAGGATTTTGCCTAATTGTTCTGCTTTGCAGATTTGGAGATTTAGAATAGCTTTTTTGTCTGTATATAATAGCTCTAATATAGCTGAATTTTTATCAGAAGATTTGCCTGTTTTACAAAATTTTTTAAAAGGTATTCAAGATATTATAGCCGACAAATCTATTGATGATAAAATTATAAAGCAACAATTCAGATGGTTTGAAAAGTATTTAGGTGAGGTTATTTCAAGACTGAATTAATGGAATAAATATGAACTACCTTTTATAAGAGGAAACTTTACGGAAAGGGAGCTCGAAACCGCTATTGTTAAGCTTTTCAAACAACGGGTATATATACATATCAGCACGGCGATGAACTTCTTCGCCAGTTTAAAGAGGTCATTTTGTAACTCTCTTGTCTTTTGAGTAGTAAAAAAGTATTATAGCATTGTAAGAGAGGAGGACTCCTTATGAAATTAAATCTTAAATTATATAATCAGGTCTTACTCTCGTTTGAGTACGACAATATTCCACTTGCCGGCGAGGAGTGTCATATACTGTGGGTAGATGAGAATAATAAAAATCTTTTGCCTATCGGGCTTAAATTGACCGAAAAGGGCATTATCTCGTGGCTGAAATCAAGGGTAATTCCTAAGAACAGAGAATATGTTGAAAGTTTCCTTGCAAAGTTGGGACTTTCATCCAATGACACTCTCGGCATAATACGCATCTGCAAAGGGCTGTCACTCAACGATTCCTATTGGGTTGTAGAGGATGGATTTGACGGCAAGATTGAGAACTATAATCTCTATGAAAATAAGTTTTCGCGCACGCTGGCGTTGATTGCCTATACGGGACACGGAAGCAGTGTCACAAGGGGGTTCGCGTCTTCACCGGAGTTCACTACAAACGGAATGCTAAAAAAGTGCTGGCGCAGAGTAGACGGCAAAATATATCTGTACAAAGGCGGCACGATGGGGGCGGCGAATACTGGCAAAGAGCCGTACTCGGAATTTTATGCTGCCCAGATTGCTCAAACAATGGGCATTAAGCATGTGGAATACAATCTCAGGCAGTGGAAGGGTATGCTTTCATCCGTCTGCGAGCTGTTTACCGACATCAATACCGCATATGTCCCTATTTGGCGCTTTGCGGAGAAAGACTCTCTTCTTGCCATTGCTCAGTTGCTAAAAGGCTATGGCGAAGAGTTCTATAATGAATTTGCAGACATGCTTGTCTTTGATGCATTGATCTTCAATACAGACAGGCATACAGGTAATTTCGGACTGCTCGTCGATAGTCATACAAATAAGGTCAAGGCGTTTGCACCCGTGTTTGACAACGGACTTTCGCTATTTAATTTTGCAATGGAAGACGACCTTGCGGATATAGAGCATTACTCGAAAACACGCAAACCTGCCATGGGCGGTTCGTATGAAGATGTGGTAAAAGAATTTATGTCAGAACGGCAGCGAGCAATGCTTAGAAAGATGATAAATTTTAAGTTTACTCTTCATCCTAGATACAATTTGCCTAAGAGCAGGTTGAAGACAATAGAAAGATTCCTTCAAAGCAGAGCGCGAGAACTTCTAGAACTATAATATTAGTAGTATATAATTATAAATAAGAAATACAGGCAAGCAATTTTGTGCTTGGAGTTCGACTAACGGCTGGTCTAAGTGGAAGAATAAAGACGGCAAAACATTGGATGAGGTTTATAGAAAGTAGAGGTGGATAAAAATGTCTGATAAAGAAGCTTTGTCAAGAATTAAAATAGACAATCTACTGGTGGCTTCTGGCTGGCGATTGCTTGATGATGGCGAAATAAAGAGAAATGTTGTGCTGGAGCAGGGGTATAGAGTAGGTAAAACAACCAAATTTACAGATTACTTATTGCTGGACACATTTAACAGGCCTCTTGCCGTTATTGAAGCAAAGAAAGCTGAGTTTCCTTTAAAAAGCGCAAAAGCGCAAGCAATGGAGTATTGCAGACAACTAAAGGTAAATTATTTTTATTTATCTAACGGTGAAGAGCATTATTTTGCTGCTGTCAACGATGGGGCTTTGCATTCGGTAGAAGAGTTTTTAACTCAAGAGGAACTAATAGAGTTAACGAGCGGCCAAACTAATAGAGTTGAATTATGGAAGCAAAATTGCGAAGATACAATTTTAGCGGATATAAAAATACCAAATGTCAAATCGCATGCAAAATTCATCGATATTTCCACAAGAAAAGAATTCCTTAGTAATCAGAGAATAAAATTATTGAGGGATTATCAGGTAGACGCAGTAAATGCTATTATAAATTCGGCAAAGAATGGTAATAGTAGATTTTTGCTTGAAATGGCGACAGGTACAGGTAAAACATTAACTTGCGCTGCGATAATTGAAATGTTTTTAAGCTCTAAGAATGCGCATAGGGTTCTATTTTTGGTGGACAGAATAGAACTTGAAAAACAGGCCAAAAGAGCATTCGATGGCGTATTTAATAACGGGCAACATTATACAGTAAGCATTTATAAAGAAGGCAGAGATAATTGGCGCAGCGCACATATAATGATAACAACTGTGCAATCATTATTGGCTCAAGAAAGATATAAAACTGATTTTTTGCCGAGTGATTTTGATTTAATTATTGTTGATGAAGCACATAGAACTATATGCGGCAAAGCAAGAGACGTTTTTGAGTATTTTGTTGGTTATAAAATTGGTTTAACGGCAACTCCAAAAGATTATTTCAGAGGGGTAAATATTAATCAATTGGTCTCAACGGATATTTATGAGTACGATGCTCGTGCCTTCAGAGATACATACCTGACTTTCGGCTGTTATTCTGGCAAACCAACATATGAGTTTACACTATCGGACGGGGTTAAAAAGGGTATCTTGGTTCAGCCTTATGCGATAGATGCGAGAACAGATATTTCATATCAGTTGCTTGATGAAGGACTTAATATATCAATGCCGCAAGAGCCAACAGAAGATGACGAGGATAAAAAGACAGAGGCGCTTTATACAGAAAAAGATTTTGAAAAGAAACTTTTCTCCGAAGCAACAAATGAGATGTTTTGCAGAATGTTCTTAGAAAACGCAAAAAGAGATCCTCTTACAGGCGAGATTGGTAAGACAATCATCTTCTGTGTTTCTCAAAATCATGCTGGTAAAATTGCAAATATGCTAAATGCACTTATTAAGGAATATGAGCCTGAGAAATGGACCAGGTATAACGGGAGTTTTGCGGTTCAGGTTACTTCATCTGTTCCCGATAACGATAAGATGACTCAGCTGTTTACTACCGACTTCAATGAGCTCAATGGAACTAGCATTTATGCTGACGGTATCAGCGAAGATGATTATAAAACTTCTAAAACGAGAGTTTGCTGTACGGTTGCCATGATGACAACTGGTTATGATTGTCAGGATTTGCTTAACATTTGTCTTATGCGCCCAGTGCTTCAGCCTTCAGAATTTATACAGATTAAAGGCAGGGGGACAAGAATATTTGAATTTGTTCTGAAAGATAAAAAAGCAAATAAAGAAGATTTCTATTTCTTTGATTACTTTGGTAATTTCGAGCGATTCGAGCATTATGATTATGACAAAAAGATAAAAGCTCCTAAAAAAATATCTGAAGGAGGAAATTCTCCGGGTGATGATGGCGGAAGTCAGAACAGGGGTATGGACACTGTAACATTGCACACACCTGATGGGGTATCAATGTTTGTCGGTGCAAAAGTGGGACCTGACGGTATGACTATTGACAGAGAGTTCAATAAAGGGACCTCTATTCGTGATGCCATGCTTGCAGATATCGAGCTTAAAACAGCCGTTGACCAAAAAGATTGGAATCGAGTAATCAAAATAGTAAACGAAAAGTATAACAACAAGCCTCAGTTTGGTTTTGAAAACAACGAAACAATCGGAAAATCTATGAGCTTGCAGAGAATACCTAGCTGGGAGGAGTTGGTAGAGCTTTTCTATGGTATTAAGTCTAAGTTAAAGACTAAAGAAGAATTACTGCAAGAAACAGTTAATAAATGTATGCAGGTGTTTCAGATTCAAGAGGTCAAGAAACGCGAATTAAGAAAATTGATAGAGGCTTATATTGAAAGCAAAGAAATAAGGACGTATATCGAAGAAAATAAATTTATGATGTTCGATTATACGGGTATTTATTCTGTGCGGGAATTGCTGAGCCTTGGTGAGAATGCAATTACGATTGCCAAAAACATAAAGACATATATTCCGGAAGAGTTATTGAGGAGTGCATAATATGACAGATATAAACAAGATTATCAAAGACGCAAGAAATGTATTGGTAGGTAAGGTGCCTGATCCGCAATCACAGATAGACCAGATTACGCTGGCTCTTATATATAAATTTATGGATGCAAAGGATGCTGAAGCAATTGCTCTTGGCATAGAACCTCAGTTTTTTGTAGGAGAATGTGCAGACTATTCTTTCAGCAAAATAATGCAGGCGACAAGTAATCCTAAGCAATACCAAATGTATACTCAGGGAATAGATTTACTTCAGAAGAGGTCAGACTTACCTGAGACATTTATCAATGTTTTTAAAGATGCGTTTATCCCTTACAGAGACGCAAGTACTTTGCATTTGTTCCTGGAGGAAATAAATAAAATTCCTACAGAAAATACTGAAATTTTAGGGACGGCATTTGAAGACTTGCTTTCTATTATGGGTAGTCAGGGTGATGCCGGTCAATTCCGTACCCCCAGACATATCATTGATATGATTGTTGATATTGTTGAGCCCAAAAAGGGTGAAACTATTCTTGACCCTGCATGCGGTACGGCGGGATTTCTCATCAGTGCTTATAACAAAATCAGCAAGCAGGATTTAACGATAGAAGAAAGAGAAAAGCTTATAAATAAAGGGTTAGTTGGTTACGATATCAACCCTAATATGGTCAAGCTGTCTCATGTTAATTTGTTTTTACATGGGTGCAAGAAGCCCAATATCCACCTCTATGATACTCTGTCTGATAAGGATTTCTGGAAAGATAATTACGATGTGATTCTTGCTAACCCTCCTTTTATGACTCCAAGGGGAGGAATTCGCCCGCACGAGCTTTTCAGTGCCATAAACGCAAACCGCAGCGAGGTTTTGTTTACATATTATATTGCAAAGCATTTAAAAAGCAATGGCAGAGCAGGTATAATCGTTCCTGAAGGTGTTGTTTTCCAGTCGGCAAACGCATATAAGAATCTTCGCAAAATGCTTGTGGAAGAGAAATACTTGTATGCAGTAATTTCGCTCCCTGCCGGAGTGTTTAATCCATATAGCGGTGTCAAGACTAGTGTATTGCTTTTTGATAAAGCTCTTGCAAGAAGAACGGATAAAATACTCTTTGTAAAGATGAATAACGATGGTTTTGACCTCGGTGCTCAGCGGCGCCCCATTGAAAAGAATGATATACCAGAAATTGTTAAAATTGTAAAGGGATTTGCTTTTTGCGTATCAACAGAGTCGGAAAAAGACTTTATCGATGACAGTGGACTTTCTATAGTTGCAACTAAAGACGAAATTGCTAAAAACGATTATGTACTGGTAGGGGACAGATATGTAAAATCAATTAATTTACAAACAAAATGGAAAATGGTTCATTTAAGTTATGTTTGTGATGTGCTTAGAGGGTTGACTTATAAAAAAGAGGATGAAGCTAATACAAAAACAATTAATGGTGTATTGCGAGCTAATAATATTGATTTGAAATCAAACTCCCTTGATTTAAGCGAGATTAAATATCTTAATGAAGCTGTTGCTTATGATGAGTCAAAAAAAGTTAGAGAAAATGATATTTTAGTCTGTGCATCTAGCGGGAGCCGACAGCATTTAGGAAAATTTGCATTAATTCCTAAAGGTGTTGAGTTTTATTTTGGCGGGTTTATGTATGTTTTGCGTCCGCGTCAAAATATTAACCCTAAGTATTTGTATTATAATCTTTTAACTGGTTACTATAGAAACTATATTGATTCATTATTGGCTGGGGCAAATATAAATAACATAAGAACAAGCGATTTAAGCTCTTTTGAAATTCCCTTGCCGCCTATTGAAATGCAGGATCAAATTGTTGCCGAACTTGAAAGTTGTCAGAAAATTATAGACGGCGCAAGACAAATTGTTGAAAATTATAGACCGACAATTAAAGTTGAATCTTCATGGAAGAGGGTCAAATTGGGAGATATTTTTAAACTATCAAGTGGAAAGCCTCTTGTGGAAAAAGACAGAATTGTTGGTGGATATGCGGTGTATGGTGGCAATGGAATTACAGGTAAGCATAATAAGTATTTGGTGAAAGAATCAACAATCGTTATAGGTAGAGTTGGTGAATATTGTGGAAGTGTTCATGTGACTATTCCTGAAAGCTGGGTTACAGATAATGCACTAATGGTAACATATAAATTATGTGATTATAATAATGATTATGTTGCGTATCTTTTAAATCAGTTAAATTTGAGGCAATATGCTAAAGTGGGGGGACAACCGTCAATTTCTCAAAGTACACTTTATGAATTATATGTGCCGTTTCCTGATATAGAAGTACAAAATAAAATTGTAGATGAAATTAAAGAGGAATTATCGATTGTTGAACAAAATAAAAGACTTATCCAAATATTTGAGCAAAAGATAAAAGACAAAATTAATGAAGTCTGGGGAAGTGAGACGAAATAATGAATTTTGATACTTTCAGACAAGAGATAGAAGCCTATCTTCCGATAGACTTCTATGACGAAGAAAACAATACATATAAAAGATATTTATTAGATGCACTTACGGAAAACTGGGAGAATGAAAAATATCAGTTTTGCATTGTTGCTGCTAATATTTTGTTCATGTGTTTGATCTATAAGGATTTTTATTTTTTTAAAATCAATCACGATACAATTTCCTATGATAATAGTATGAAGCCAGATATATTTAATAATGCTTCGTCAATGTTTGATTTGTCTGAGTATGAGGAAAAGAAAGCAATATATGCCTGCATGAAGACTTTGCAGATTCATGTTAATGATATTGAAGATGCTAAAGAACTTATTACAAAGAGGAATCATTGTGCACACGCAAGCGGCAAGGTGCATTATTGTCAAATGCATGCAGAAAGATTTTTTGAAGATATTATTTGCAATATTGAAAAGATAGAGAAAAGAAGAGAGAAAAAAATATGGAAATGTGTATCTGATGATTTTGCGCTCTTTTTAACTCAAAGCCAAAACATTAAAGAATTTGTTAAGAATATCTTAGAAAAATATTCTTTGTCAAAGCAGGAGTGTCTGGAATTGTATTTTAGGGCTGCACAATTCAAAGGTGCTTTATGTGAAGATAATTGTTATTATGCTTTACTAAAATATCATATGGGGAAATTATCGGAAGATATTGCAAATGACAATATTGACGATGTCCTGATAGCCGATATAAAGGGATTAATTATAAAATTCAGTGATAATATAGAGAGTATTAAAACTATTTTTGAAACAGATCTTGAATATGAATGTCAACAAACTTGGGATACAATACCTTTTAATAGTATTAAAGGCATTTTCAACAATACTGACAAAATAGATGTTGAGCCAAATCAAAATTTAAATGAGGCTATAAAAGATATAGTCGATTTAAGTACTGCCTCTAAGATATCTTCCTTAAATCAAGGAACAGTAATTTTAAGCGACTTTAAGAAGGAGGAAAAGTAAAATGCTTCAGGATATAATTCATTTACAATACAGGCAGTATAGCGAGAAAGATCTTGCTAATCCTCATGAGCTGAACATTGTCAATATGCATATTGATGAAGTTAAGGCTTATTTTTCCTCGTATGATTTTAATGCGGCATATTCTTTGGAAAATATTGCTGACTATTGTTTGGTAACAAAAATAGAAAAATGGGACTTTAAATCCTACTTGACTGATGAATATAAAGATACCTTTGATAAAATTAAGCAGGATTTTAAGGATTTCAAGGCTAAATTTTGTGAAAAAAATATCGTTCTGTTTTTAAAGAATTATGATTTTACAGTACCCAAAGATTTTGGGTATGATTTGTGCTACGCTATTTATAGTATTTTACCCAAGTTTTATAAATCTTTGACGGAAGAAACATACGAAAGGGCAATTAACAAAGAGCCCTATCTTGTTTTAGATTTGTATGATGAATATAAATCAGTGTTTAAAAAATTTCCTTCATTATATGTCGTTCTGTTTAGTGAGGATAATTTATCTGCGTTTTTAGAGCATAGAATGGAAAGCTTAATTAGAATAGGGGCAAATATATGCATTAACAAGGAATTTCCCTCGGCAGATGTACAAAATAAGATTCAGGACGCTTTTGATAAATTAGGAAAAAAGATTTTAGATAATAAAGATATAGAGCTTGCTTTAAGATATCAGATAATCTATAAAAGCGTTCTTAAGTTTTTTAAAGCAATATCTAGTCCCAGATATAATTACTATGATGAACATAGATATATTGTAGATGATCTTAACAATCGATGGCTGGAGGAGAAAGGACATTCTTTTTCTTATGAAATTCCTTTTGATGAAATAAAGAAGCAATTTGATAATCCTTCAATTCCTTGGTACTTAAAACAAATAATGCTTACTCATTCCAGAAATTCAAAAAAAGGGAAAGTAGAGCATTTCTGTGTCCATGCTATGCAGATAGGAAGGACATCTCTTACAGAGCTGGTAAGTACTAATCTAGATACAAATGACCACTTTGGTATGATGACGCAACAGCTGATAGGTATTTATAATAATATCTATTGTAATGCATTGAATTATTATATTTCTAATCCTGAGAAGTGGGGGAATTTTTATAACAATACAGAAAACATCCTTTCATATATTTTTAAAATTATAAATGAAGATGTTTCGCAGGTTCAAAGACAATTACAAAGCTTATATAAGAAAGGGCAAGAATACTTGTTTAATAAAGAACAAAAAGAGGAAGAAAAACAAGATTCCGCAATTGATTTTACTCTTACAAATATAACGTTAATCGAACGTATTCTTAGAATAATATATATTGCAGAAAAGAAAGAAGCAAATAGTTTCTATAATCCTGATAAATTAACGCTTGGAATTCTTCTGAATTATTATGATATAAATAATCCTCTTATAAAAATATTGACAGTAGAATTAATGCAATACTTGAGTTATTGTCTTATCCGTGATAAAGATGAAATAGGTAGAGAAGTTGGGCTGAATTTGCGCAACTCAATTGCTCATGATAATTTTGATCGTGATAAGTTCAATAACGCAAATGGTATACTTGCGTTATTGCTTTTAACAAGTGCAATTAATGCATTGTTTTTATACTATAATAATCTAAGCGCAGAACGTAATAAAGAGAAATTGGAAAAAGAGCAAATAAGAATAAAGGCTATTAAGGCTCAAGAAAAATTGTTTAACGAGCTTAAAGAAACTACCGAAGAAGGTAATAGGCTTTTAGAGCAGTTACATGAACAGTATAAAAAGATACCCGGAATAGCTAATATCGATGAAAATCAAGATATAGAAAATTTAAGAGCTCAACTTCAGGATTTGGTCAACGAAGAAGCTAAAGATAGTGATGAATTTAAAAAATACTTGAAGATTTTGAATGAAAGTGAAAAAAAAGAATTACAAGTAAGCCTTAAGTTTATAGACTATTATTTGTTCCTCTACATGACAAGGCAAAATCTTTTTTCAGAAAAATATAGCCAATATATGAAAGAATTGGAAGATAAAGGACTATTTTTCTGTATGATGAGCACGCCTGATATACCAGAGGAGATATTGTTTAGTGATGACAATGTTGAGCTGGTAGGTCAGTTGTATGCGCTGAAATTGCGTGAAATTCTAAAGAATGTAGTATTAGGCGATGATCAAATATCAAGATGCTGCGAGGATGCTATAAATCTCTATGAAGATAAAGATTTTAGTCCTTGCGCATTGACGCTTATGCGTAGTATAAGCGAGAATATAAAAGTATTGGAGAAAACTGTATTTGAATATAGTAAGTCCGATAAGCTATCTGCTTTTGATTATTATGAGTCTTCAGCAAATAAAATATTAAATTTTTATAATCAGATTAATTGTCCTTTAGAACAATGGGATGGGAAATCATTGAATTATTATGATATGCAAAAAGATAACCCAACATATACAATAACAGATCTGGATTGTATTAAATTATTTATATTGCTAAGTCCCATAAAGGAATTAACCGCATTATTCCAGGTGTTAAATTGGTTGTTAAAAAAGCAAGCGACAAGTTCAGGGATTAAAAATATACTTGAAAATTATAGAAATTAACATTTACCCATTTATACTGGTTTATGGAATAAAGATTATTTTATTTGCGCATCGTCGCCCGCATTGAACAACTCTTCGTTGAGACTTAAAACAATAAACATGAGAGGAATTTAAAATGACAAAAACCGAATTGAAAACTTTTTTTAATTCATGGAAAAAAGTGAAAGAAATTTATCGCAAGTACTGTCCCGAAAACAGAACGCATTTTCCAGAACCTTTGCAAAAAGAAATTATAAAATCATTTTATGATAAAAGCTTAAAAATAGATAACTCAGGATCTTATGACTTTGTAGGAAATGTGGAACTTAAGTCAAGTACTACAGTAAATGGATGCACTCCTTTTTCTCCGAATCAACATAACTGTAGTAGAATCTTATATATGGAAATCACGGATCATATTACTGTGTATGATATTGCTGTTAGTGACGTAAGTATCATAAATGCAAGGGTGCTGAACAATGACATAAATATTACTTTAGGGGATTATAAAACAAATGCTATAAAGACTATTGAAGTAATCTAGAAACAGATAATAAGAAAGTGTCTTATTAAGATATTATTGCTTGATAGAAAGCATGATTATTGTTGTAAATTTAATTTTTCAACATTAGTGAGTTGATGAAAATAAGAATTATATGAATATGGAATATCAAGAGTGTTACATAGCATTTTTGGATATGCTTGGCTTTAAGAATTTAATAAAAGAAAAGGAATGCGATTATCTGCTTAAAGTTTTTGAGAAAATACGTTATCCTTTTAAGGTGTCGTCAAAAGAGACAGACCCCTCCGGTAAGGTGATAGAAGGCAGTCAAAAGAATGCGTTCAAAAAGGAAACCAAAAAATAATTATCGCGTCAAAGCAGCCGA
>ERZ1090879.645-NODE-645-length-20938-cov-4.866829_pt1 | contig 20938 bp, 21 predicted proteins | sample MGYA00478472_ERZ1090879 | MGnify/ENA primary metagenome ERZ1090879 (study PRJEB33644, sample SAMEA5815723) | chicken gut metagenome | biome: Chicken; feature: Gastrointestinal Tract; material: Caecum | place: Ireland | collected 2019-01-01 | study: A study of the... | reverse complement strand
CACCGGAGCGATTCGCCAGGAATTTTTTATAAATTCCCGGCTCAGCGCTCCTCAGACTCCGGGCTGGAAACCCTTCGTCTGTCCCATCCGGAGAGGTGTCCGAACATTAAGATTTTCTCACATCCCCGCAGATGTCTCCGATACACGCACCACCTCTGCCCTGGTCTGCTTTCTGGTTATGGCTGAATGTTTTCATGCGACAATTCCAACCAAACCCACAGATGCACGCGGTTTTCGCATACCACATCCCACGCTCCTCTAGATTTCTGTGTTTTTGGTACGGTTAGTTGTAAGACGGCAGCTCATGAATATCCGATTCAGAGTGTATGGAAAGGGGGGTACATGACGGTAGTTCCATGCTTTACCATCATTGGCGCATATACGATCGGTCAGATCGTATTCATTGTTCGGCTTAGGTATTTGCATAAAACATTGTAAACGAAAAGAATAAAAAATTTTAATCATCCAGAAAAATTATCGAGCAGGAAATCACAAATGATTTCCTGCTCAATGGCGCCGCCGGTAGGGCGGCGGGATATTTCGTTGTTTGGTGCAGCTTTATCCCCAATAAAACGGAAGGATCATGTTAAGAATCATTGCAGCTATAACACCGATTGCTGTTGTGACAATCGTTTCTTTGATTGTGCTGCGCCTCAAAATTACCAATCCGCAGATAAAAACGATCAATTCTAAACTGGAGTAAATGTCGAAATATATCCAGCCGTATGAAAATGTCATATTGAATAAAACAGCAATGGTTTTAAGAATTTTTTTTACTCATTGGCATCTGCTTATTGGCACATCTGATACGATTTAAAAAATTCATTCGTCATACTCCAAAGTGTTTTTCTGGTATTCTTCCAATACGGAGAGGATATCGGAGGATGTGAATCCGCGGCGTGCCAGATAGCTGTAGATGCGGCGGTATTCTTTTTCGTTCAGCCGATGTGCGGGGCCAAGGCGTTTCCAGGCGAGGGTACGGACTTTTTCCCGCTCGCTGTCTTCTTCTGTCTCTATTTGTTCTTCCATAAGTCTGTCGATCAGTTCCGGATCGATGCCTTTTCTTGTGAGCTCTATCCGGGCTGCCATGCGGCTCTTTTTCGCTCCCGGTCCGTTCAGGTAGTTCTCTGCATACCGGCGGTCGTCGATGTATCCGAAGGATTCTGCATATTCCACTGCCTGTTCCGCGATCTCCATGGGATAGCCGTCTGTCTGCAGTTTCTGCAGCAGCTGGCTCCTGGTCCGGTCGCCTTTCAGAAGCAGGTTCAGAGCGCGTTTTCTGGAGCGTTTGATCAGAAGCTCTCCTGTGATCTCTTCCCATATGGATAACGGGATTTCCTCACCCTCCCGGATATGATAGCGGGACAGCTCGCCATTGTATAATACAAAAGCGGGCTGTCCCTCCACATAGACCTGAGAACGTTTTTTTGTCACCGGCCGTATTTCTGTTACGATCATTCTTCGGTCTCTTCCGCAATGGTCTGATTTTCGGTCTCCTCTTCCAGTCCGTAGGAAACGCGTACCTGATGTTCGATCTCATCCATGACTTCCGGATGCTCTCTCAGATACTGTTTTGCATTTTCACGTCCCTGTCCGATCTTATCATCCCGATATGCAAACCAGGCTCCGCTCTTCTGCACAATGCCAAGACTTGCCGCCAGATCCAGAATATAGCCTTCGCGGGAAATTCCCTTTCCAAACATAATATCAAACTCTGCCTCACGGAACGGTGGAGCCACTTTGTTTTTTACCACTTTGATCCTTGTGCGGTTTCCGACAATCTCACCGCCCTGTTTCAGCGCTTCGATCCTGCGGACGTCCAGACGGATGGAAGAATAGAATTTCAACGCGCGTCCGCCTGTGGTTGTCTCCGGATTTCCGAACATAACGCCGACTTTTTCACGGAGCTGGTTGATAAAAATGACGATACAGTTGGACTTACTGATCGCTGCCGTCAGTTTACGGAGCGCCTGGGACATCAGACGCGCCTGAAGTCCTACGTGGCTGTCTCCCATGTCGCCGTCAATCTCCGCTTTCGGAACCAAAGCCGCGACAGAGTCCACAATGATAATATCGACAGCGCCGGAACGTACCATCGTCTCAGTGATCTCCAGAGCCTGCTCACCGTTGTCCGGCTGTGAAATATAAAGGTTGTCGATATCAACACCGATATTCTTTGCGTAAACAGGGTCCAGCGCATGCTCCGCATCGATAAATCCGGCGATGCCGCCGCGCTTCTGTACCTCCGCTACCATATGGAGAGCTACGGTTGTTTTACCGGAAGATTCCGGACCATACACCTCGATGATCCTTCCCTTCGGTACACCGCCAAGTCCCAGGGCGATATCCAGACTCAGGGAACCAGTGGGCACGGTCTCAACATTCATATTGGTCTGAGAATCTCCCAGTTTCATCACAGAACCTTTTCCATACTGTTTCTCAATCTGTCCAAGCGCAGCTTCCAATGCGCGAATCTTTTCTTCATTATTTGCCATGATCTCTTCTCCTTTATGCGAACGAATGTTCGTTACCTGTCCATAGTATTACAAATTTTCCAGGTTGTCAACTGATTTTCCTTCATTTTCTTCCGTTATTTTTTCAGGGAATGAACCGCGCCGAACGGTGCGGCAGATATTGGATATTTTTACTTTACCATACGGGGGAACCTGCGTCAATTCCTTTTGCATACAAGAAAGGGAGTGTCGCAAAATCATCAATAATGGATGATTGAGCGGCACTCCCTTCTGTTTATCCGATCAGCCAGTCGTACATCTCCTGGTACTGTTTTGCGGAATTGTTCCACGAATAATCCTGTGCCATGGCGCGGTCTACCATCTTGTTCCAGTCTCTCTTGTGGTCATAGTAGATTCTCTCGGCATAGCGCACGGTTCCCAGCATCTCGTGGGCATTGTAGTTGGTAAAGCTGAATCCTGTTCCTGTTCCTTCGTACTCATTGTACGGTTGTACAGTATCTTTCAGTCCTCCGGTCTCGCGGACGATCGGCAGAGTACCGTAGCGCAGGCTCATCAGCTGGCTCAGTCCGCATGGCTCAAACAGGGACGGCATCAGGAACGCATCGCAGCCTGCATAGATCTTATGGGACAGCGGCTCAGAATAATAAATATTTGCTGATACTTTCTTGTCGTACTTCCATGCGAAATGGCGGAACATGTTCTCATACTGAGCCTCACCAGTTCCCAGAACAACAAACTGCACCGCATCCTGGCACATTTCTTCCATCATATAGGCGATCAGGTCGAAGCCCTTCTGATCCGTCAGACGGGAGACGATTCCGATCATCATGGTCTTCGGATTTACTTCCAGACCCAGCTCCTGCTGAAGCCCTGTCTTGTTTTTCACTTTCTCTTTTCTGAAATTCTTTGCATTAAACGTTTTATAAATATGTGGATCCGTTTCCGGATTGTAATCGTTGTAGTCCAGTCCGTTTACGATACCGCGCAGGTCATTGGAGCGCGCCCGGAGAAGACCATCCAGTCCTTCTCCGTAAAACGGAGTCTTGATTTCCTCTGCGTAGGTATTGCTTACCGTTGTGATCGCGTCCGCATATACCAGTCCGCCTTTCAGATAGTTTGCGTCTTTCTTGAATTCAAGCTTGTCCGGAGTAAAGAAATAATCGGACAGCCCTGTGATATTCTGAATCGTTTTCCGATCCCAGATTCCCTGGAATTTCAGGTTATGTATCGTGAATACCGTCTTGATGCCCCGGTAGAACTCATTTGCCTGGAAACGTTCCTTCAGGTATACCGGAATCAAGCCGGTCTGCCAGTCATGGCAATGGATCAGATCCGGCCGGAAATCAATGGTGGGAAGGATGGACAGCGCCGCCTTTGAGAAAAATGCAAATTTTTCAAGATCCCACGGCATTCCCGCATACGGTGTCGCTCCTCCGAAGTGTTCCTCGTTATCAATCAGATAGTATTTTACGCCGTCATATTCGGTCTCAAAAATTCCCACATACTGCTGACGCCAGTTGAGGTCAATGTAGAAATTCGTAATATAGCGCATCTGATTTTTGTATTCTTCCTTGATTGCGGTGTACTTGGGTATCACGACCCTTACATCGTACTCTTCCTTTGGAAAATACTTTGGCAGAGACCCCACAACATCTGCCAGTCCGCCTGTTTTTATAAATGGTACGGCCTCCGAAGAAACGAATAAAATCTTTTTCATCTGTGTAACCCTCCAAAATCATTTATTAGGATAATTATAGCCCATTTTCCAAAGAATGAAAAGTACTATCTTCTGAAACTAAAGTGTTTTTTTGTATTCTAAACGGATTTTATCAGCAATCAATGCAATAAATTCCGAATTTGTCGGTTTTCCTTTCCCATTGCTTACCGTATATCCAAACAGTTCGTCGATGGTATCCATCTTTCCCCGGCTCCACGCGACCTCGATCGCATGGCGGATCGCCCGTTCCACACGGCTCGGCGTGGTCTGATGCTTTTTCGCGATGGTTGGGTATAAGATTTTCGTAATGGAATTCAGCATTTCCACATCATCTACAGACAGGATGATCGCATCCCGCAGGTACTGGTAGCCTTTGATGTGTGCCGGAACTCCAATTTCATGTATAATGTTTGTCACATCCATCTCCAGATTTCTCTCCGGTTTTGGAAGGACTGCCTGTCCCTGTACAGGTCTGTGCAGCGTGCGCTTCCCGCTGGATAAATTTCCGATATCTTTAATTCTGTCAAGTAAAAATTCATTGTCAAAAGGTTTCAAAATATAGTAATAGGCTCCCAGGTTGAACGCATCTTCCGTGATCCTCTCCTGTCCGACTGCGGACACCACGATGAATGCCGGGCGTTTCTTCAGTGTTTTGTCTGTATTTACCTTTTCCATCACAGTCAATCCATCCATCTTCGGCATGAAAATATCGAGAAGGACGACATCGGGCTCCTTGTTCCTGATAATTTCATACATATCCTTGCCATTTTCCGCCTGTCCGACCAGCTCCAGTTCTTTGTCCTGATGAATGATGTTCCCCAACAGATCCAGCATCCGTTCATTGTCGTCTGCTATTGCTATATTCAGTTTGTTCATATTCTTTCTCTCCTCCACTCCAAAATGTTCCGCCTGGCGCTTTTTGCATGCTCTCCGGTCGGTCAGCGCTCAGGCTGGAAGATCTCCTGCTAAAGTTACATATTCGAATGGCGGGCCCTCCATTCAGGGTTCATTTCCAAACTCAAAAATATTATAATTTTATTTGTTTCGTTATTCAATACAACTGCCGGAAAAAGTAGTGTTTTTGCACGACAATTCAGAATATTCTTCGACACTCATCGACAAATAGAGAAATATTGTTATTCTTTCAGATTCAGCATATTTTCAATAAATATGCCGTATCCACAGGATGCGTCAGCAACAAACACATGTGTCACCGCGCCGACAAGCCTTCCATTCTGGAGGATCGGAGAACCGCTCATTCCCTGTACGATCCCTCCCGTTTTTCCCAGAAGCCTGTCATCTGTCACGCGAATGGTGAAGCTTTTGTTCGTATCCTCTGCCTGATCGTCAATCTTTGTAATCTCTGCCTCGTAAGCGCACACATTCCCGTCAATGCTTGCAAGAATCTGAACCGGTCCCGTTGTCACCTCCTCCTTCCAGGCGATTTCCGCCGGCTGCAGGTCAAGTTAAAAAATTGCGACGCTGTCGATGGTACCATGAATTCCCATTCCAGAGTTTGCGGTAATGCTTCCCAGGCGGTTTCCCTGCTCATAGTGGATCACTCCCTGGAGTTCTCCCGGAACTCCCTTCTGCCCTTTTACTACCGACAGGATCTCCGTCAGATACAGCTCGCCTTCTTTCAGGTTCAGGATCTCTCCGGTGTCCACGTCACTGATCGCATGCCCAAGCGCACCGAAGGTTCCATTCTCCCCCACATAAGTTAATGTTCCAATTCCCTGAATATTGTCACGAACCCATACACCAATTTTGTAAGTTCCGTCGGATGACAGGACCGGCTGTACGGAAACAGGAATTTCCTGACCATCTCTGCGGATCAGCAGTTCCAACGGTTCTCCTCCGCAGGCATCGACCATTTCCGTCAGCTGGCGTTTGCTGGTCAGGACGGTTCCGTTGACGGAGCAGATATAGTCGCCGGCTTTGATGATGTTTGCGGCCGGATCTGCGTACAGTCCGTCGGAGGTCGGAATCTGGCTGGTGCTTATGACCATCACGCCGTCGGTTTCCATATAAATACCCACCGTGTCGCCGCATACCTGGACCGTCGGACGGCCGGTACCCGCAGCGTGGACCGGCATTGCCTGAAACATTCCCGCCAGAAACAGAGCCGCCGAGAAAAAAGCCAGAAACCGCCGAAAAATTCCCGGTTCCATCTCTTCAGCGCCTTCTGATTTGCCTCCGGTCAGGGTTTCTTTCTGTCTGCGCTCCATGTTCTCACATCCTTTCTTTTCTGTTATTCTGATTCTTTTCCTCTGCGGAACAGCCAGAATCCTAAGACGACTGGCTGAAGCACAGCTGTTTTCCCAAGTTCTTTCGGAAAACGGAAAAAGAGAATATACGAAAATTTTTCTCGTACATTCTCTCTTAGTATGCGGTATCTGTTTTATTTCAGTCTTGTATTTTTTTGCACCCGTGCCAATTCTTTCATTTCTTCTGCGTTGGCAAGTACAGAATCTGTGATCTTCGCTCCGCCGAGCATCCGCGCGAGCTCACGTACAGAACTTTCTTCGTCCAGTGCATGGATCCTGGTAACCGTATCCTGATCTACCACATCTTTCCTGATTTCAAAATGCTGGTCTGCCATGGCCGCGATCTGCGGAAGATGCGTAATGCAAAGGACCTGATGCCTCCGTCCAATCTGCGCCATCTTTTCAGACACCATCTGGGCGGTCCTTCCGCTGATTCCTGTATCGATCTCATCGAAGATCAGACTCTCCGTCTCATCCCGGTCCGCCAGAATCGTCTTGATCGCCAGCATGATCCTGGACAGCTCACCGCCGGACACAACTTTCGCCAGCGCTTTGACCGGTTCTCCCGGATTTGTGGAAATCCGGAACTCTATGGTATCAAATCCGTTTTCCGTATACTGGGCGGTGCGCCCGAATTGAATCTGGAAGATTACGTGAAGGAAGTTCAGATCCTTCAGCCCTTCCTCGATACTTTTGGAAAGGCGCCCTGCATATTTGCAGCGGATTCTGGAAAGTTCCTGAGAACATTCTTCCAAAGTCTGTCTGGCTTTCTCTTCTTCTTTCTGAAGTTTTTCTTTCTGCTCCTCAAAATGAAGCATTTTCTCCAGTTTTTCCTGCTTTTCTTCCTGATAACGGCGGATCGCCGGAATGGAATCGCCATATTTTGCTTTCAGGCGATTGATCTCATCCAGCCGTTTTTCCGTCTCGTAAAATTCTTCCTCGGAAAAGGTAAATTCCTCCATGTATCCGGCAAGCTCCCGGTTAAAATCGTTCAGCAGATCATCGATGGTAAGCAGAGAACTCTGCATCTGCTGCAGGCTTTCATCCATCCCGGCAATCTGAGACAGTTCTCTCACAGCACGGCCAATCTGTTCTCCCGCGCTCTGTCCTTCGCCGTCTCCGGTCATGGCACGGACCGCCGCCAGCGCCTGCACAATATTCCGCGCATTGGACATCTTCCGGTATGCCTGCTCCAGAGTTTCATCCTCTCCGTCTCTGAGCTGCGCATCATCGATCTCGCGGATCTCAAACTCCAGAAATGAAATTTCTCTCATCCGGGCATCTTCATCCAGCTCATACTCCTTCAGGCTGTCCCGCAGCTCTTTCCACTGCCGGAACGCTTCCCGGACTCTGGCGCGCAGCGGATCGATCTCCTCTTTTCCATAGGCATCCAGGATTTCCAGCTGCCGGTCCGTATATAATAAAGACTGATGTTCATGCTGTCCGTGAATGTCCAGAAGCAGAGACGCGATCCTGCGCACCTGCGCCGTCGTACAAGTCTCGCCGTTGATCTTGCTGATGCTGCGGCTGCCGGTAATCTTCCGAACGATCAGAACCTGTCCGTGGAGAGATTCTATTTCCATCTCCTTCAGCGCCTGCTCCACTTTCGGATTTTCCGTCTCAAAAACCAACTCCACCAGGGCGGAATCCGCGCCCTCCCGGATCATTTCTCTGGACAGTTTTTTCCCCAGCGCCAGATTGATGGAACCGATCAAAATCGATTTTCCGGCGCCGGTCTCACCGGTCAGAATATTCAGCCCCGGACCAAATTCCACCTCGGCTTCCTGGATCAGCGCCAGATTTTTAACATGTAAGCTTGAAAGCATATAACGCCTCTCTTTTTTTATTCCTCATTGGAATCAAAATTATCCAGAATTTTTTTCAGTTTTTCCAGGATCAGCAGTGCCGAATCGTCGTCACGCGCCACACACATGATCACATCGTCGCCGGCAATACAGCCCACGATCTCCGACCAGTTCAGCTCATCCAGCACCTTTGCCGCGGCCATTGCCATACCGGAAACCGTATGAACCACCACAATATTCTGTGCAGCATCGCCGGACACAAACGCTTCCTTCAATACCCGCACATACCGGGCGCCCATCTCAGGCGCGGTATTCTGCAGCACCGCATAACGGAACCCACCGTTTTCTTTCGGCACTTTTGTCAGCTTGAGCTGACGGATATCTCTTGAGATCGTCGCCTGGGTCACCGCAAATCCGGATTCTTCCAGCTTCTGTGCCAGTTCTTCCTGTGTCTCTATATCGTACTGACTGATCAGTTTTATAATCTGCGCATGTCTTGCGATTTTCATCTGATTTCCTCCCTGTCTCAATGTTCAGATATTATTTGCCATCTTCCGGCGAAGTGTCTCCAGAAAACTGATCGTGCTGACTTTTACCAGCCAGGTGTCTTTTCTGGATTTTTTTATCTCGATCCGGTCACCGGTAATCATCGGAACGCTGGTGTCGCCGTCAAAATATGCCATGCCCCGCTCCGTACCGCCGTCTCTTGCCGGTCCAAGCTCCACGATGATCACATCATGTTCCGGGAACACGATGCTTCGTGTATTCAGGGTATGAGGCGCCAGCGGCGTCATCAGCAGCATGGAAGCCTCCGGAGACACCACCGGCCCGCCCGCCGACAGACTGTATCCGGTGGAACCGGTGGGCGTAGCCACAATGATCCCATCCGCCCGGTAGGAATTGAGAAATGCCCCGTTGACATAGTTGTTGAACTGTACCACGCGGAGCCTTCCCTCTCTGCCGATCACAATATCGTTCAGCGCGATATCTTCCGCGATCTTCCTGCCTTTGCGGTAAATGCTTCCGGTAAGCATCATCCTCCGCTGCAGCTCATATTCTCCAGCCAGAAGATGATCCAGCGCCGGAACGATCGAATTGCTGTCAATATCCGCCAGGTATCCCAGGGTTCCCAGGTTGATGCCCAGCAAAGGGATCTGCCGGTCCACCATATCTCTTGCCGCCTGCAGCAGCGTTCCGTCCCCGCCCAGTACGATCGCACAGTCGATGTCTTTCGGGATCAGCGACGGATCCGTATAGTGAAACCCCTCGCCCCGTTCCTTTGATTCTCCGGGCAGAAAGCACTGTTTTCCATGGCTTTTCAGATACTCCGCCACCTGCCGGGTCACGGTTAAATTTCTGTCCTTGGTCTGGTTGGCGATCAGATAAAAACGTTCCATTCTTTTCTCCATCACTTCCGTTACTTGTCCAAAGTTTCATGGGCCTGACGAACCACTTCTTCCGGAGATACCAGCATCTTTTCCTCCACGGTTCCCTCCGGCAGTTTCACAAGATGCACCAGGTACTCAATATTTCCTTCCGGTCCCTTGATCGGCGAAAATTCCAGATGGCGTACCCCAAAGGAAATGCTCTTTGCGTAACTGATCACCGTCTGAATGACTTCCAGATGGACCGCCGGATCCCGGACCACTCCCTTTTTCCCGACCTTTTCTCTTCCAGCCTCAAACTGCGGTTTGATCAGCGCCGTCATTTCCGCGCCCTCTTCCATCAGGTTCCGCACCGGCAGAAGCACCTTGGTCAGAGAAATAAAAGATACGTCGATGGAAACGAACTGTACCGGCTCCTGGATATCCTCCGGCGTCACATAACGGATGTTGGTGCGTTCCATACAGACCACCCGTTCATCGTTCCGCAGCTTCCAGTCCAGCTGTCCGTGGCCCACATCCACCGCGTAGACCTTGACAGCCCCGTTCTGCAGCATACAGTCGGTAAAACCGCCGGTGGAAGCGCCCACATCCATACAGATCTTGCCTGTGAGATCCAGCCCGAAATGGGTCATCGCCTTCTCAAGCTTCAGCCCGCCCCGGCTCACGTAAGGCAGCGGCCTGCCTTTCTGGGTGATGGTAACGGTATCGGGAAACATGGAGCCTGCCTTGTCCTCCCTCTCTCCGTCCACCAGGATCTCACCAGCCATGATCATCGCCTTCGCCTTCTCCCTGGACGCAGCCATCCCTCTTTGTACCAGCAATACATCCAAACGTTCTTTCATTCTTTCCTCTTTTCCGACGCACCTGCTGCGTCATTCAGGTAGATTCGGAAGTTCACTTCCGAACTTTCTGCTCCAATTCTTTGTATACTTTCAGGATCTTTCCGGCAACACTGTCCGCGTCGATCCCTGTCTCTTTCATCTGAGAGGACACACTTCCCTGATGGACAAACCGGTTGGGCAGCGCAATGATCTGCACCCGCGCCGAAAGCCCTTCTTCCATCACGAAAGATGCCACCTGTTCTCCAAAGCCGCCGTTGCGGACATTTTCCTCCATCGTCACCAGCAGTTCGTGGCTGCCTGACAGCTCATGTACCAGCGCCATATCGAATGGTTTGACAAACCGCATGTTCACCAGCGTTACCTGGTATCCCTGCTCCTGCAGCAGTTCTCTCACCTGAACAGCCGTCTTCACCATATTTCCCACTGCAAGCAGCGCGATCTTTTCTCCCTGTTCCAGAACCTCCGCCTTACCATAACGAACAGGCGCACGGTGATCCTGCAGTCCGGTATAAGCCTCCCCGCGGGGATAACGCAGGGCGATCGGCCCGTTGAAATGCACCGCAAATTTCATCATATCGGAAAGCTCCCACAGGTTCTTCGGCGCCATCACGGTCATATTCGGCATCGAATTGAGGTAGGAAAGATCGAAGACTCCGTGATGGGTCTCTCCGTCGGACCCGACCAGTCCCGCCCGGTCAATGGCAAACACCACATGCAGTTCCTGCATACAGACATCGTGCATCATCTGGTCATAGGCTCTCTGCAGGAAAGACGAATAAATCGCCACCACCGGTATCATGCCGCCCAACGCCAGCCCCGCCGCAAAAGTCACCGCATGTTCTTCGGCGATTCCCACATCAAAGCAGCGGTCCGGGAACATATTGGAAAACCGTTTCAGCCCGACGCCTGTGGGCATCGCCGCCGTCACCGCTACCACGTCCGGTTCCCGGTCTCCCATCTTTCGCATGACCGTGGAAAAAATATCGGTATACGTTGGGTTGCTCCGTGAGAGTGGAAGCCCTGTCTCAATTTCAAAAGGCCCGGCGCCGTGAAATCTGGACGGATGGCGCAGCGCCGGTTCATATCCCTGTCCCTTTCTGGTCAGCACATGAACAAGAATTGGCCCCTCAAAACGCTTCGCTTCCTGAAAGACCCGCATCATTTGATGAATATCGTGTCCGTCCACCGGCCCAAGGTAGGTGATCCCCATGTTCTCGAAAAGCATCCCAGGGATCACAATCTGCTTGATGCTGCTCTTGGTCTTCCGAACCGCGTCCACCATTCCCGGACCGATCTTAGGGATCTTTTCCAGCGCCCGGGTCACGCCCATTTTCAGTTCCGTATAAGATGCCGCCGTCCGGATTCCGCTCAGGTAAGTGGAAATCCCGCCGACATTTTTTGAGATGGACATTTCATTGTCGTTCAGGACAATGATAAAATTGGTCTTCAGCTCCGCCGCATTGTTCAGCGCCTCATAGGCCATCCCTCCTGTCAGGGCGCCGTCCCCGATGACAGAGATCACCGAGTAATCCTGCTTCTTCAAATCCCGCGCTTTTACGTATCCGACGCCTGCAGAGATCGAAGTGGAGCTGTGCCCCGTATCGAAAACATCACAGCTGCTCTCTGACCGCTTGGGGAAACCGCTCAGTCCTCCCTCCTGCCGCAGACTCTCAAAGGCATCCTTTCGGCCGGTGAGGATCTTATGCGTGTAAGACTGATGCCCCACGTCCCAGATGATCTTATCTTTCGGCAGTTCAAACACGCGGTGCAGTGCAATGGTAAGTTCCACTACGCCGAGATTGGACGCCAGATGGCCTCCTAATTTACTCATCGTCTCCACAAGAAATTCACGGATCTCTGCGGCAACTTCCGTCAGCTGCTCTTCCGGTATTTTTTTAATATCATTGGGTTGCTGTATCTTTTCTAACATAAAATCATTTTCCTTCGAAATGCTTTCCCGGATCTCTGCCGCCTGGCGGCATGCAATCCTTATTTTTTTCTGGACGCCAGCCAGATCAGAAGATGTTCCAGAAACTCATGCTCTCCCGGAAACTGTGCCAGCAGCCGGCGTGCCTCACGGGTATATGCTTCTACTTCCCTGGCCGCGCCTTCCACCCCAAACAGGGTCACATACGTCGTCTTTTCATTTTTCTCATCACTGCCTGCAGGCTTGCCCAATTCTTCCGTGGTGCCGGTGGCATCCAGAATGTCGTCCTGGATCTGGAACGCCAATCCAATGCTCTTTGCTGTCTGTTCTACCTCCGCAAGCTGTTCCTCCTTGGCACCTGCAAGAACGGCGCCCACCATCATGGATGCCTCGATCAGTGCAGATGTTTTATTTTCATAAATATAATTCAGCATGTTCTGATCGATCTTCGTCTGACGGTGTTTTTCATTCATCACATCCACACTCTGACCTCCCAGCATTCCATAAGCTCCCGTCTTATGTGCCAGGATCCTCAGCGCGGCAACTACCCGCTCCGGATGTTCCGGAACATCAAACGCCTTCAGTGCAGTCTCATAGGCATAATTTAAAAGCGCGTCCCCGCTCAGAACTCCCATTGCCTCACCGTAAACCGCGTGATTCGTCTTTTTTCCACGCCGGAACTCGTCATTGTCGATCGCCGGCAGATCATCATGGATCAGCGAATGAGTATGGATCATCTCGATCGCCGCCATAAACGGCTCTACCACCGCCGAATCTCCGCCGAACACCCGGTAGGTTTCCTGCATCAGCAGAGGCCGCAGACGCTTTCCGCCGGAGCGCATACTGTAGTTCATCGCCTCCAGAAGAATCGACGCAAATCCTTCTTCCTTCGGCAGAAAACGCATCACTACCGCATCTGCCTGCTCCGTTTTTCTCTTCCGTTCTTCCTCAAATTCCAAACTCTGTAATCGTTCCATCCTGATTTATCTGGAGCATTTTTTTCTCCACAGTGTCGATCTTCGAACTGCAGTCTTTCAGAAGCTCCATCCCTTCCTTGTAGACCCGGAAAGAATCTTCCAGGCTGATTTCACTATTCTCAAGCTGCGCGATCTTTTCATCCAGAAGCGCAAAGGTCTCTTCCAGCGTGCGCTCCTTCTCATTGGCAGCCATTGTTTCCATTCTTTCTTCCATCTTGGTTTTCATTCTCCCTGTCTTCCGGATTTTCTGTCCTTTCTGTTCCGTTTCCGGCGGCAGCATACTGCCTCTGCCTTTTCGCCTTCACTTCCGCCTCGATCGTTCCGTCCGTCACCTGAATCTTCAGGAGTTCTCCCTCCTGTACCTGGGCGATACGGGTCACCGGGCGCTGTTCCTGGTTTTCCACATAGGAAAATCCCTGATTCAGTTTATCCAGCGGAGAGAGTCCCTGCATCTGCCGGATATACAGTTCCAGCCGGTGCCGCTTGTTCTGCAGGACTGCCTCCATATTTTCCTGAAGCCTGCGCTCTGCGTCAGCCAGCCGGTCTTTCTGCTTCTCCAGCCGCTGCACCGGGTTCAGATAGTTCCACCGCGCCTGATAGCTCTGCAGCCTGGTTCTCGCCTGCTGGACCTGAGTCTGAAGAGAATAATTCATTCTCCTCCGGTACTGATCCATACGCTCCAGGATCCCACGGATATCCGTCACAGCCAGTTCCGCGGCGGCGGAGGGTGTCGGAGCCCGCAGATCCGCCACATAATCGGCGATCGTCGTATCCGTCTCGTGTCCCACCGCTGAGATCACCGGTGTCTCACAGTTGAAAATCGCCCGCGCCACCGGCTCTTCATTGAACGCCCACAGATCCTCGATGGAACCGCCGCCTCTTCCGACGATCAGCACATCCAGATGCAGACGATCCAGCGTCTCAATTCCCCGGACAATACTCTCGACGGCTCCTTCCCCCTGCACCAGCGCCGGATAAAGTACGATCTGGACATAGGGGTTTCTTCGGTAAGCGACATTCCGGATGTCCTGGATCACGGCCCCGGTAGGTGCAGTGACGACTCCCAGCCGCTTCACATAAAAGGGGATCGGCTGCTTATATTCTAGAGCAAACATTCCCATTTCCTCCAGCTCTTTTTTCAGAGCCAGGAAACGCTCATAAAGAAGCCCTGCTCCTTCCAGGCTGATCTCTCTGGCGTACAGCTGGTATTTTCCATCCCGCTCATAGACATTGACACTGCCTCCGACGATAACCTTATCGCCGTCCTTCATCCGGAAAGCAAGGCCCCTGCGCTGTCCCGCGAACATCACACAGGCGATCGTGCCGGAAGCATCTTTCAGAGAAAAGTAAAGATGGCCGGAGGTGTGGTATTTGCAGTTGCTCACCTCACCCCGGACATAGATCCTGCTCAGCATAAAATCCTGAGCAAACATGTTTTTGATATAGCTGTTGACCTGGCCTACGGAATAAACACTCTGGTTTGAGCTACGCATCTGCTTTCTTCGCCAGTTTTCCAAGGATTCCGTTGATAAACGAAGAGGAATCATCGGTGCCGAACCGCTTGCCAAGCTCTACGGCTTCATTGATGGCGACACTCACCGGCACATCCTCGTCGAAAAACATCTCATAAACCGCCAGCCGCAGAATCGCCAGATCTACCTTTCCCATACGGCTGGTCTTCCATCCTTCCGAAGTCTCGTTGAGCATCCGGTCAATCTCCTCCAGATGCTCCTTCACCTTTGCATACTTTGTTTCAATATACGCTTTATCCTTCTCTGCCGGAGCCACATCCTGTCCCTCAAAGTACAGGGACATCTGGCCCTCCATCTCATCTTCCCTGTTAAAACCGGAAAGATAAAGCAGTTTAAAAATATTTTCTCTCAGCTGACTTCTGTTCATTCTTCCTATCATCCTCTCCCTTGAACGTGTGTATACTCCTGGTTCTTACAGTTCATCGAACACAACCGGAATCTGTCTGCGGAATTCTTCCAGTACCATACCCGCAATCTCCCTGATCTGCGGATGAGCGGCACTTGCGGTGCGAAGACGGAAGAAATGTCTCCACTCACGCAGATTCATCGTCACAACGATCTCTGTTTTGAGGCTGTTTGGCAGAATACTGCGTGCTTCCTGTGCAGAAGCCCCCATTTCGATCAGCTTCATATACTGATCCTCAATCTGCTGCATCGACTCTTTCCACAGGGCATACTCCGGAGAATCCTCTTTCCAGAATACTGGCTTAATAAAGGTCAGCTCATTGCCAAACTTATCTTTCTGATAATTGCAGTATCTTGTACTCTCCTGACTGTAGCTTGCCACACGATGGCGAACGATCTCATGGGTCACGCCTCGGTCGCACACCATTTTGACAGAGATTTTTTCATGCTCGATGACTGATTCATGTCCTCTCTTCAGGATATTTCTGATAAACTTTTCTGCAGAATCCTCTGTAATCAGGTCCTCACTCTTATAGCAGACCCTGCCGATTCTTTCAATTTTCTGCAGCATCTTTTTGCCGTCCAATTCATCCAGTATTTCAAAATACGGTTCAATAATTCTCATAAAACTTCCTTTCTGTATTCACTCTGTTGTATTTCAAAAAGAAAACCGCGAAAGGTCAGCCAAATTTCTCAACCATCCCCCGCGGTTTCAGCTTCTCTTATTTCGTCTGTTCCATATCTACGCCTGCAATTGCCACGTTTACATCGGAAACTTCCAGTCCTGTCATATTTTCAATGGCTGCTTTTACCTTTTCCTGCACGGTCTGGCTGGTTTCCGGAATTCCGTAGCCATATTTGATATTCAGCGCCAGATCCACGCAGACCACGCCGTCCAGCACATCTACCTTGACACCTTTGGAAAGGTTTTTCATGCCCAGTTTTCCCACCAGTTCATTGGTGATATTTCCCGCCATGGAGGCCACTCCTTCCACTTCCGTAGCGGCAAGGCCGGCGATAATAGCTACCACTTCGTCGGCGATCTGAACAGTTCCGATTCCCTCATCATCATATATCGTATAAGTGTCTCTCTTTTGGTTCTTTGTATCTGCCATTTCGAAACCTCCTTCGGCTAAACTTTCTATTATTATACCAAACCTTCCACAAAAATAAAAGCAGTTTTTCCAAAATGAAAAGGGACGGCGCACGGCCCGTCCCCCTTTTATTTTCCTCCCGGAGTCACTGTCTTGGTGATGGCTTGTTTTCCATCCGGCGTTGCCGCCAGGCCGCCTTCTCCGGTTTCCTTCAGGGAGGGATGCATCTGCTCTCCTACCTGGCGCATCGCGTCGATGACCTGGTCCGGGGAAATCCGGCTTTCAATTCCTGCCAGTGCCATATCTGCCGCGGACAGTGCATTGACCGCTCCGATCACATTTCGTTTCACGCATGGCACTTCCACCAAGCCTCCCACGGGATCGCACACAAGTCCCAGGAGATTTTTCAGCGCCATCGCCGCCGCGTGAGAAATCTGTTTTTCATTTCCGCCGCGGAGAGTCACAAGCGCTCCTGCCGCCATTGCGCTGGCAGAACCGATCTCTGCCTGGCAGCCGCCCAATGCTCCGGCGATAAATGCACGGCTGGCAATCACCTGCCCGATGCCTGCCGCTACATAGAGGGCATCCACAATTTCTTCATCGGATGCCTTCCACTCTCTCTGATAGTTCACCAGCACCGCAGGCAGAACTCCGCAGGCCCCTGCGGTCGGGGCTGCGACGATCCGTTTCATACAGGCATTGGATTCTCCCATTTCCAGCGCGGAGGAAATGACCTTGCCCACAAATCCTCCGCTCAGCGGTTCCTCTTTTTCCACATATTCCCGCATTTTTCCTCCGGCTCCGCCTACCAGGCCGCTGTTGGAACGGAGTGCGGCATCGTATCCGTCCGACGCTTCTTTCATCGCTTTCCACATTCCGTGCATGGTTGTTCGGGAATCTTCTCTGCTCACGCCGCGCTCGTTGAGATCATCCAGCAGTACCGCCTCCGAAAAGGAAATGCCCTCCGCCCGGCAGCGCTCTTCTATTTCCTGCAGTGATTTATACGCCATCCTGTTCTTCTCCTTCTGCCGCATTGATATAAGTTACTTTTTTGATTCCTTCCTGCTGCTCCAGCCATCCCAGCATCTCTTTGGGAATCTCTTTGTCCGCCTCGATGACCATAACGGCAATGCCGCCTCTCCGGTCACGATACAGGGACATATTCGCGATGTTGATGTTGCTTTCAAACAGCATAGAGGTAACTTTCGCAACAAGACCCGGCTGGTCAATGTTGTGGACGATCAGTGTCGGCATTTCGCAGGTACAGTTTACCTCGATTCCATCCAGACGGTTGATCATGATCCTGCCGCCGCCCAGAGAGCTTGCCTGTACCTCCAGCTTTCTGCCGGAGATGCCTTCCACGTTCAGCACCGCAGTGTTCGGATGCGCTCCGGAAAGGCTGACTTCCTCAATCTGAAACTCCATCTGCTCCTGCTTTGCCAGCTCAAAACTGGCGGGAATCCGGATATCATCCGGCTCCATCCCCAGCAGTCCTGCCACCAGCGCCCGGTCTGTTCCGTGTCCTTTTCCGGTCGCGGCAAAGGAACCGTACATTCCGATCCTGGCTGTCTTTACTTTTTCTCCCAGCAGCCTTCTTGTGATCAGGCCGATCCGCACGGCTCCCGCTGTATGGGAACTGGACGGTCCCACCATTACAGGGCCAAGTATATCAAATATATTCATCTGTTTTTCCTTTCAAGTCTCGGAATGTGATAACCATTCAGCAAGCCATACTGTTATAAACTGCAGCAGAATGCTGATTTTCAAACGGACTGTTTCACCGCTGCGGCAGCATTAATTTCTGCTGAATTCTTCCAGCTTCAGGTTCTCATTTCGTTCTTCTACCATTCCGACGCTCCACGGATTGACAAACAGCAGCAGCGGATTGCCTTTCAGGTCCATAACCTTCTTCATATCGGAAGTTCCGGCGATGCGGTCCACATCCACTTCTTCTTTGTTTGCGATCCAGCGAATATGTTCGTATGGAAGATTTTCCAGACGGATATCTACATTATATTCATTTTCCAGACGATATTTCAGTACATCGAACTGAAGGACACCTACGACTCCGACGATGATCTCCTCCATACCGCCTTTGTACTCCTGGAAAATCTGAATTGCTCCTTCCTGGGCGATCTGATTGATTCCTTTCACGAACTGCTTTCTCTTCATGGAATCCAGCAGACGGACTCTCGCGAAATGTTCCGGAGCAAATGTGGGAATTCCCTCATAGGCAAATTTCTTACCTGGGGTGCAGACGGTATCTCCGATGGAGAAGATGCCAGGATCAAAGACACCGATGATATCTCCGGCAAACGCCTCATCCACCACATGGCGGTCGCTTGCCATCATCTGCTGCGGCTGGGAAAGACGCATTTTTTTATCACCCTGTACATGATAAACTTCCATACCGGCATCAAACCGTCCGGAACAAATTCTCATGAATGCGATCCTGTCTCTGTGTGCCTTGTTCATATTCGCCTGGATCTTGAAGACAAAAGCTGAGAAATCTTCTTTCATCGGATCCACAATGCCGCAGTCTGCCTTTCTTGGCAGCGGGGAAGACGTCATATTGAGGAAATGGCGCAGGAATGTCTCCACACCGAAGTTTGTCAGAGCGGAACCGAAAAATACCGGGGACAGTTCCCCTTTGCTGACCAGCTCCTGGTCAAATTCCGCACTGGCGCCGTCCAGAAGCTCAATCTCCTCCAGCAGCTGCTCTTTCTGTTCCTCGTCCACAACATCCATCAGATGCGGATCGTCCAGATCGATCTCTTCCTCGATTCCTTCCTTGGTTCCCTTCATGGTATCGGAAAAAGTCAGTACCTTATTGGTATTTCTGTCGTAAACTCCGCGGAATCTCTTTCCGGAACCGATTGGCCAGTTGATCGGGCATGTGGCGATTCCCAGCTCTTTTTCGATTTCATCCAGAAGATCGAACGTATCGTTTGCATCCCGGTCCATCTTGTTGATAAAGGTAAAGATCGGGATATGACGCATTACGCAGACCTTAAACAGTTTTCTCGTCTGTGCCTCGACGCCCTTGGAACCGTCGATCACCATGACCGCGGAATCCGCTGCCATCAGGGTACGGTAAGTATCCTCTGAGAAATCCTGATGTCCCGGCGTATCCAGGATATTGATGCAGTATCCATCGTAATTAAACTGCAGAACGGAGGAAGTGACGGAAATACCACGTTCCTTTTCAATCTCCATCCAGTCGGAAACCGCATGGCGGGCAGTAGCTTATCCCTTGACGGAACCACCCAGCTTGTTCGCTCCTCCGTACAGAAGGAACTTCACGGTCAATGTGGTTTTACCGGCATCCGGGTGCGAGATGATCGCGAATGTCCGGCGTTTTTCTATTTCTTTTGTATAATCAGCCACGGGCATACTCTCCTTATTTTTCGAATTTTCTCCGGAATCCTGCAGAATGGGGGCTTTGCGGTTCCGGGGGATTCTGTTTTACTCTTTTTCTGGTACATTTTAGTATATACGGGGCTGTACTGTCAAGGGATAGCGGACGAAAACCGGCGTCCGTGCGCGGGGCTGGCGGGATATGGAGTGCGTGCTCACTCCGACATCCGGACAAACCAAAGGAAGGTGTGCGCCGTACAGCAGAGCGGAGACAGGTATTTTCTTACGTTTTGTTTTTTTCGCTCTGTGTCCGTCGGACACCTTCCTTTGGTTTGTCCGTCTGTAGTCGCAAGCACTGCACTTCCATATCCCGCCAGCCCCACGCGCGGACGCCGGTTTTCTGTGTATGGAGGGTGATCACATTTTTTAAGGAAAAAAGTGCGTTTTCTCTTTTTGAGTATCAACCTTTTCATTTTTGTTGTTTGTTTTTCAGTTCTCTCCAGTCGTCTTCCAGAATCGCCATCAGAATGTCGTCTGCGTATTTGCCGTTATCAAAGATGGCATCTCTTCGGATTCCCTCAGTTTTAAACCCGGCTTTTTGATAGACGTTCCGGGCACGGTGGTTAAAGGAGAATACGTCCAGTTCCAGCCGATGGAGCTTTAGCTTTTCAAATGCGAAATCTCTGGTACATTGTACCGCCCATGTTCCGATTCCTTTGGAACAGTTGCCGCTGTCGAAAATGATAATTCTGAAATTTGCTGATTTAACCTCCCAGTCAATTTCATTGATCACACTCTCCCCGATATAGGTTCCGTTGGGATCGGTGATGATAAAGTCATAGCGGGCGGGGTCATCAACAATTCTGTCATAATATTGGATGATCTGGTCATGGGTGAAGGCTCCGGCGGTACCTGTAAGCCGGTATACCTCGGTGTCTGTTTTGGTGAAGCAGTCCTGATAATATTTTTCTGCCTTTCCATCTTCAAAAGTGCGCAAGGTATATCCGTTCCGTTCCCATTTCATTTGTATTTTTTTCATGGCTGATGGATCCTCTTCTTTCTTTACAAGCCCTTTTCCGTGCCTGTCTTTTTTTCAGAACCATATCATACCATACTGCAGGTGCTGTGTCATCATCTTGCTCCGTTTCATTCTCGA
>ERZ1090879.644-NODE-644-length-20943-cov-7.879069_pt1 | contig 20943 bp, 16 predicted proteins | sample MGYA00478472_ERZ1090879 | MGnify/ENA primary metagenome ERZ1090879 (study PRJEB33644, sample SAMEA5815723) | chicken gut metagenome | biome: Chicken; feature: Gastrointestinal Tract; material: Caecum | place: Ireland | collected 2019-01-01 | study: A study of the... | reverse complement strand
CTAGGGCGCGTGCCCCGTGTGCGGCGGCCTGGGATTCAAACTGGTCATCGACCCCGCGCTGATATACGGCGACGGCAGCAAGACGCTGCGCGAGGGCGCGATAACGGTCACGGGCTGGAATTTCGATTCCGCAAAGACGACCTTGCAGATGTTCACGGCGCTGTCCGAGAAATACGGTTTCTCGCTGGACGTGCCTTTCAAGGACCTGCCCGAGAAGATAAAGAAGATACTGCTGTACGGCGACGATTCGGAGATCAAGCTGACGCTCACCAGCGACAACTACTCCTATTCCTACAAGCGCCGCTACGAGGGCGTCGTGACCAACCTCGAACGTCGGTACCACACGTCCACCAGCGAGTCCGCCAAGCGCGAGATAGAGAAGTACCTGCGCGACCTGCCTTGCAACTCCTGCGGCGGCAAGCGACTGCGCCCCGAGGCGCTCTCCGTGCGCATAGGCGGCAAGAACATATGGGAGCTCTGCTCCATGCAGATAACCGATCTGGTCGCATTTTTCTCCGCGCTCGAGCTGGACCACTCGCACGCCATGATCGCCGCGCCCATACTCAAAGAGGTCAACGCGCGCCTGAGCTTCCTCACCAACGTCGGTCTGGAATACCTCACGCTTGCGCGGGGTGCCAACACGCTGTCGGGCGGCGAGGCGCAGCGCATACGCCTTGCGACGCAGATAGGCAGCGGGCTGACGGGCGTGGTGTACATCCTCGACGAGCCTTCCATCGGTCTGCACCAGCGCGACAACGAAAAGCTGATAGCGACGCTCAAAAAACTGCGCGATCTGGGCAACACGCTCATCGTCGTCGAGCACGACGAGGACACCATGCGCGCGGCCGACTACCTTGTGGATATCGGGCCGGGCGCGGGCGTGCACGGCGGACGGGTCATCGCGGCGGGTACGCCCGAAGAGGTCGCCGCCAACACCGATTCCGTGACGGGCGATTACCTGTCGGGCAGGAAAAAGATAGAAGTCCCCGCGTCGCGCCGCGACTGGGAAAAGTCCATCGTCATCAAGGGCGCAAAACAGAACAACCTCAAAAACATCGACGTGGAGATACCTCTGGGCGTGCTGGTGGCGGTCACGGGCGTGTCCGGTTCGGGCAAGAGCTCCATAGTCAATCAGATACTCTATCCCGCGGCGAGCAACCGCGTGAGCGGCACGCGGCTCATCGAGGGCAAATACGACGCCATACTCGGTCTGGAAAACATAGACAAGGTGATATGCATCGATCAGTCGCCCATAGGCCGCACGCCCCGTTCCAATCCCGCGACGTACACGGGCGCGTTCACGCAGATACGCGAGCTGTTCGCCAAGACGCCCGACGCCATGGAGCGCGGTTACGGGCCGGGACGCTTCTCCTTCAACATCAAGGGCGGGCGTTGCGAGGCCTGCGAGGGCGACGGCATCAAGAAGATAGAGATGCACTTCCTTTCGGACGTGTACGTGCCCTGCGAGGTGTGCGGCGGCAAACGTTACAACCGCGAGACGTTGCAGGTGACGTATAAGGGCAAGAACATATACGACGTGCTGGAAATGACCGTGGAGCAGGGCTGCGAGTTCTTCGAGAACCAGAGCGGGATATATCCCAAGCTCAAAACGCTGTACGACGTCGGTCTGGGGTACGTCAAGCTCGGTCAGTCCGCGACCACGCTGTCGGGCGGCGAGGCGCAGCGCGTCAAGCTCGCCACCGAGCTGGCCAAGCGCTCCACCTCCCGCACGCTGTACGTGCTGGACGAGCCGACCACCGGTCTGCACTCGCACGACGTCGCCAAGCTGATAGGCATACTCTCCCGACTGGTCGCGGGCGGCAACACCGTCGTGGTCATAGAGCACAATCTGGACGTGATAAAGACGGCGGACTGGATAATAGACGTCGGGCCGGAGGGCGGCGACAAGGGCGGCACGATAATCGCGGCGGGCACGCCCGAAGCGATAGCCGGGAACGAAAAGTCATACACGGGAATGTTCCTTAAAAAACTGCTGTAAAGAGAGGAGATCATCATGAAAAACACCATACTGTTCGATCTGGACGGCACTCTGCTGGACACGCTGACCGACCTTACCGCGGCGGTCAACCATGCCATGAGCACGCTGGGGCTGCGTAAGCACACCGTGGAAGAGGTGCGCTCCTACGTGGGCGACGGTTATATCCTGCTCATGGAGCGTGCGTGCGGGGGCGACAAGGAACGCGCCAAGGAAGGACTGCGCCTGTTCACCGAATACTATTCCGTCCACCTCGAGGACAACACCAAGCCGTACCCCGGCGTGCTCGACTCGATAAAAGCGCTGGCGGAAAAGGGGCGTAAGATGGCTATCGTGTCCAACAAGGGCGACGCGGCCGTCAAGGTACTGTGCGCGCGGTTTTTCGCGCCTTACATAACCGAATACTTCGGCGTGACGGAGACCATGCCCAAAAAGCCCGCGCCCGACATGCTCTACGCCGCCATGCGCGCGCTCGGCTCGGAAAAGTCCGACTGCGTGATGGTGGGCGACGGGGAGCCCGACATACGCATGGCGCGCGCGGCGGGCATAGACATCGTGTCCGTGACGTGGGGCTTCCGCGAGGAAGAGTATCTTCGCACGCAGGGCGGCACGCGCTTCCTGCACTCGCCCGAAGAGTTAAAGGAACTGTAAAAGGACACAACGCGAAAGGAGAGGGGGAAAGGACAAGAGCAAAAACGAGAACAGAGAGGATCTCTGAATGGTAAACGACAAGATAAGAAACGTAGCAATCATCGCGCACGTCGACCACGGCAAGACTACGCTGGTCGATCAGATGCTCAAACAGGGCGGAGCTTTCCGCGAGAACCAGACGGTCGCGGAGCGCGTCATGGACTCCAATGACCTCGAACGCGAGCGCGGCATAACCATACTCGCCAAGAACACGTCCATTCATTACAACGGTTACAAGATAAACGTGGTGGACACCCCCGGCCACGCCGACTTCGGCGGCGAGGTGGAGCGCATACTCAAAATGGTGAACGGCGTCGTGCTGCTCGTGGACTCCTTCGAGGGGACCATGCCGCAGACGCGTTTCGTGCTGGAGCACGCGCTCGCGCTCGGCCTGCCCGTCGTGGTGGTCATCAACAAGATGGACCGTCCCGACGCCCGTCCCAAGGAAGTGGTGGACGAGGTGCTCGAACTGTTCATGGATCTGGACGCCACTCCCGAACAGCTCGACAGCCCCATCGTGTTCTGCTCCGCGCGTAACGGCATCGCGTCCATGGAAGCGGACAAGCCGGGGCGCGACCTCACGCCGCTCTTCGACACCATCATCGCTCACATACCGCCTCCCGAAGGCGACGAGAACGGCCACGTGCGCATGCTGGTGTCCGCGCTGGACTACTCGGACTACGTGGGCAGCATAGGCATCGGCCGCGTGGAGAGCGGCACGCTGCGCCAGAACCAGCAGGTCGTGCTCGTCAACTACCACGAAACGCACGCGCCGCTCCGCGCCAAGGTGTCCAACATCTATCAGTTCGAAGGCCTCACCCGCAGGGCGGTGGAGAGCGCGACGGTGGGCGACATCGTGTGCGTGGCGGGCGTGGAAGGCGTGTCCATAGGCGATACGCTGTGCGATCCCGAGGACCCTCAGCCCATCGAATTCCCCAAGATAAGCGAACCGAGCGTGGAGATGACCTTTATAGTCAACGACTCGCCGTTCGCGGGCAAGGAAGGCAAATTCGTGACGTCGCGGCATTTGCGCGCGCGTCTGTACAAAGAGGCGATCAAGGACGTGTCCCTGCGCGTTAGCGACGGCGACACCGCCGATTCCTTCGTGGTGTGCGGCAGGGGCGAGATGCACCTCTCCATACTTATCGAGAACATGCGGCGCGAGGGCTACGAGTTCCAGGTGTCCATGCCCAAGGTGCTGTTCAAGGAAATAGACGGCGTCAAGTGCGAGCCCATAGACAAGCTGGTCTGCGACGTGCCCGAGGAGAGCGTGGGCATCGTCATGGAGAAGATGGGCGTGCGCAAGGGCGAGCTGGTGTCCATGACGCCCAAAGGCTCGCGTATGCGCCTGGAATTCTCCGTGCCTTCCCGCGGGCTGTTCGGCTATAAATCCGAATTCATGACGGACACCAAGGGCGAGGGCATCATGACCTCGGTGTTCGACAAGTACGATACTTATCGCGGCGAGATAAATCGCCGTCCCACCGGCTCGCTCATCGCTCACGAAACGGGCGAAACGGTCACTTACGGTCTGTTCGGCGCGCAGGAGCGCGGCCCGCTGTTCGTCGGCCCGGGCGTGCCCGTGTATCAGGGCATGGTCGTGGGCGAGTCGCCCAAGGGCGACGACATAGTGGTCAATGTCTGCAAGCGCAAGCAGCTCACCAACACCCGCTCGTCCGCATCTGACGACGCGCTCAGGCTCGTGCCTTGCAAGCGGCTTTCGCTCGAGCAGGCGATCGAGTTCCTCGCGGACGACGAGCTGCTGGAAGTCACGCCTAGCAACTACCGCATCAGAAAACGCATACTCGACACCGAAACGCGCATGAAGGAATGGGCGCGCAATCGTCGCGGCTGATGGACTGCCTGGTAGCGGACATCTACGACGCGTTCGCCTGCAAGTGCGGGGATTGCCGCACTTCCTGTTGCGAGGGCTGGCGCGTTTCCATATCCGAGAACGAATATTTCAGACTCGTTGGCATGGACTGTCCCGCCGCTCTGCGCGAGCGGCTGGACGGTTCTCTGCACGTCTACGAGAACGCCGAGCCGGCGCGCTACGCCGAGCTGGGCAAGGACTGGAAGGGCAGGTGCCGCATGCACGGCACGGACGGCCTGTGCGAACTGCAAAAGGCGTGCGGAGCGGCCGCTCTGCCCGAGATATGCCGCATGTACCCCCGCAGCGTGGCGGGCGGCGACGCGGCAAGACTGACGTGTGCGCTCAGCTGTGAGCGCGTGACCGAGGCGGCGCTCGCTGCGGACGATCTGCGCGTGCGCCGCGAGGACAGGGATGTGACGCCGGACGTCGCCCTGCCGCTCACGTCCGGAATGCTGGACGTCATCGTGTCCCGCATGGACGCCTTCCGCGCCGCCAAGGGCGGCATGGGCGAGCGCATCGCCCGACTGGGCGGATCGTCGTTCGCGGGGCTCGAGCCGGCGCGCGACGCGCGCGGCGCTCTGCCCGTCCTTCTCGGCCTGTGCGACGCCTTCGGCAGGCTCAGCCCGTCCGTGCGCGACTACTGCGACTGCGCACGCGCGAGGTACGCGGAGGACGCGTCGCTGTACGAGTCGGACGCCGCCGCTTTCGACGCGGCTCACCCCGACGCGGAGCGGGGCGCCGCCAACGTGTTCCTCGCGCATATGCTGGACTCCTGCTACCCCTTCTCGCACGCGTCCGAGCGCGACGCGTTCGTGTCGCTGGTGGCGCACTACGCGTTCGTGCGGTTTTTGACGGTGGCGTGCGTGTCCGCGCGTATGCTGTTGCCGCTCACTTACATGGGCGCGCCCGAGCGCGAAGCGAAGGTGGCGGACGTGATAGCGGGCTGTTTCCGCATGATAGAACACTCAGGGTTCGGGCACAACGTGCTGCTGCTCCTGCGCCGCGACGGCGGGGAGGACATCGAGCGCGTAGCCGCGTTGCTCGCGGTTTGAACGGAGATCACAATGCTGTATAAGATAGTCAACGGCTCGGTGTCCTACGGCGGCGACGCCGTGCTGGAACAAGTGGACATCGAGATAAAAGACCGCGAGAAGATCGCCGTGGTGGGGCGCAACGGTTCGGGCAAGACCACGCTGCTCAAGGCGATAACGGGCGAGGTCGAGCTGGACGAGGGCGTGGGCGAAGAGCCGTTCTCCGTCACGCGCGTCGGTTCGCCCGTCGTGGGCTACCTGAAACAGATATCCTTTACGAGCGAGAGCGCCACGATGCGCGAGGAGATACTCGGCGTGTTCGCCCCGCTCATACGCGCCGAGCAGAAGATGGCGGAGCTGATGACCGACATGGAACGGGGCGACGTCGCCGCCGTGGAGAAGTACGACGCTTTGCGCGACAGATACGAGCTGGACGGCGGCCTGACGTATAAGAAGGAATACCTGACCATGTCCCGCAAGTTCGGTTTCACGGACGCCGATCTGGACAAGCCGATATCCGAGTTCTCGGGCGGTCAGCGCACCAAGATAGCGTTCATTAAACTACTGCTGGGCAAGCCGGACATACTGTTGCTGGACGAGCCCACCAACCACCTCGACATGCGCACGGTGCGCTGGCTGGAAACGTACCTCAAAAGCTACAAGTCCGCCGTGGTGCTGGTGTCGCACGACCGAATGTTCCTTGACCGCATAGTGGACAAGGTATACGAGATAGAGTACGGCGTGACCGAATGCTACCGCGGCAATTACACCGCGTTCGAAAAGCTCAAGAGCGAGCGCCGCGCCAAACAGCTCAAGGACCACGAGCGCCAGGCGGCGGAGATCGCGCGCCTCACGCGCCTGATCGAGCGTTTCCGTTACAAGGCGACGAAGGCGCGCATGGTGCAGTCCCGCATCGGCATGCTGGAACGCATGAAACGCATAGAAGCGCCCGCGCACGCGGACCTGCGTTCGTTCAGGGCGGACATCGCGCCCCGCCGCGAAAGCTCGCGCGAAGTGCTCGTGACCAACGCGCTGGAAGTGGGCTACGATAAGCCTCTCGCGTGCGTTACGTTCACGGTGGAGCGCGGGGACAGGCTGGGCATCGTGGGCGACAACGGCTGCGGCAAGTCCACGCTGCTCAAAACGCTGATGGGCATCGTGCCCCGCCTTTCGGGGTCGTACGCCTTCGGTTTCGGCACGGAAGTGGGGTACTTCGACCAGCAGACCGCGCAGGCCACGGGCGGCAAGACGGTTTTCGAGTCCTTCGCGGACGAGTTCCCCTCGCTGGGCGAACGGGAAGTGCGCACCGCGCTCGGCGCGTTCCGTTTCACGGGCGACGACGTGTTCAAGGACGTCGGCTCGCTGTCGGGCGGCGAGAAGGTCGCGCTCGCGCTGTGCAAGCTCTTCCGCCGCAGACCCAACGTGCTGGTGCTGGACGAGCCCACCAACCACATGGACATCGTGGGTAAACAGACACTGGAAAACATGCTGTCGTCCTATACGGGCACGGTGATATTCGTGTCGCACGACCGATATTTCGTGGATAAGCTGGCCAACAAACTGCTGGTGTTCGAGAAGGGCGGCGCGCGGTTCATGGAATGCCGATACTCCGAGTATGAGGAGCAGATGCGCGAAGCGGAGGACGCCGAGGACGCCGTCGCCGAACCGACCGCCCGTCCCGCGCAGCACGGCGAAAAATACGTTTCGCCCAAGAAAGCGCTCGAAAAGAAGCTGCGTCGCATGACCAAGCTGGAAGGTGAGATTGCCGAGCTGGAAAAGCGCATGACCGACCTCACCGCCCGCCTTTCCGATCCCGCCGTCTACGGCGACTACGTCAAGGTGACGGAGATACAGCATGACCTCGAGGAGCTGACCGCCTCGCGCGACGCTCTGACGGACGAGTGGGCGACGCTCGCCGAGGAAACGGAAGCGCTGTCCGCGCAGTGATCCAATGCGATATTGACGACGTAAAAAGGCAGACCGAGAGTCCGCCTTTTTTTCTGCGGACGCGCCAAAAATAATGCGCCCTATCACGCGTTTTTGCTTGACAAAAAATCGGAAATAAGGTAAAATAGCTTTCGGAGTCTGACCGAGGCGTAGTGAAAGACTCGGCAACGTCGAGGCGTAGCGCAGTCTGGTAGCGCGCATGGTTCGGGACCATGAGGTCGCGTGTTCGAGTCACGTCGCCTCGACCACTTATGAAGGTGTAGCTCAGTTGGTTAGAGCGCTACCTTGACATGGTAGAGGTCATAGGTTCGAATCCTATCATCTTCACCAAAGCACACAATATATTGTGGGAAAACCGCAGTTGCATGCCATATTTTGTGGTGTGTGGCTGCGGTTTTTTTGTTTTTCGGGTGTTTTGGGGAACATTTTGGGGAACGTATTTACAAAAATCTGAGCCCGTTTATCGCGCCCGATCGCTTGCAGAACGTCCGATCGATCTGCGGGGTATTCTTTTTTTTGCGGTAAAAGCCCGTTTGCGGTCGCACCTTTATGCGTCGGATCGTTCGATTCCATAACTTCCGAATATACGGCGGGGAATAGCGTGTGCGCGGTTCACGGACGCAGCATATCTTTTTTCGGTCGGATCGCGCTCCGCGCTTGACAAAACGGCGTTGTTCGTTTATACTAAATGCAAGTAAGTACTTGCTTGCGGGAGGCGCGTATGGACAAGACGAGCGAAAGGATAGTAGACGCAACCATGGAGTTGATACTTGAATGCGGATATCCCGCGGCAACGACCAAAGACATAGCCGAGAGGGCGGGGGTGAACGAATGCACCGTGTTCCGCAAGTTCGGGGAGAAAAAGGACATCGTCGTCAGGGGAATGGAGTTGCCGAGGTGGCATCCGAACGTAACGGAAACTTCTTTTTCGGACATATCGTTCGATCTGCGAGCGGATCTGACTATGTTCATGGAAAACTATATGCGCGAAGTGACGCCCGAGTTCGTGAAACTGTCCGTGGGGCTGCGTTCGCCGCAGATATATCCGTACACGGCGCCGTTGATAATGGATACGCCGCGAATATTTCTCGACGCCGTAAAAAAATATCTTCGTGACATGCGCGCGCTCGGGAAGGTCGCGGATAAGGACGTCGATCGTATCGCCGAAGCGTTGTTGTCCGCGACGTTCGGATATATCTTTCTCGTCGCGTCGTTCGGGGACGACCTCGTGGGGAAGGACAAAGAAAGTTACATAGCAAGTACCGTGGATGCTTTGACGGGAGGTATATCGACATGATAACGGGTGCCGAATTGTTCGTGAAGGCGTTGAAAGCGGAGAACGTGGACGTGTTGTTCGCGTACCCGGGCGGACAGGCCATCGATCTGTTCGACGCGCTTTATGCCGCAGACGGCATTAACGTCATACTTCCGCGTCACGAACAGGGGTTGGCGCACGCGGCGGATGGTTATGCCCGCGCCACGGGGCGTCCGGGCGTTTGCCTGGTCACCAGCGGACCGGGCGCGACCAATCTCGTGACGGCGATCGCCACGGCGAATTACGACAGCGTTCCGCTCGTGTGTTTTACGGGTCAGGTGCCCAGGCATCTGATAGGCAACGACGCTTTTTAGGAGGCCGATATCGTCGGTATGGTGCGCGGTATCACCAAATACGCGGTGACCGTTCGCGACAGAGCGAGCCTCGCGACGACGATAAAAAAAGCTTTCGTCATAGCCCGCAGCGGCCGACCGGGTGCGGTGCTGGTTGATATACCGAAAGACATTCAGCGTGAGTCGGGCGACGAAGAGTATCCCGAAACGGTGGAGATACGCGGTTACAGACCGACGACGAACGTACACGTGGGGCAGATAAAGAGAGCACTCTCCGCGCTTGCCCGCGCTCGAAGGCCGTTGCTGTTGGCGGGCGGTGGCGTGCGCGTGGCGCGCGCGGAAGATGAGCTGACCGCTTTTGCCGAACTGACGGGCATACCCGTGGTAACGACGATAATGGGCAAGGGCGCGATAGATACCGAGCATCCGCTGTACTTCGGCAACGTGGGCATACACGGCGCGTTTGGCGCGAATACGGCGGTGAACGAGTGCGACCTGCTGTTTTCGGTAGGAACGCGTTTCAACGACCGAGTGGCCGGAGACAGGCAGAATTTCGCAAAGGACGCGGTCATAGTGCATATCGACGCCGACCCCGCGTCCATCTCGCGCAACGTGTCCGTGGACATTCCCATCGTGGGCGACGCGAAAAACGCGTTTAAGGAACTCGTTTTGCGCGCAAAGTCGCTTGCGTCGAGCGATTGGCTGAAAAGGCTGAACGAACTTAAAGCGGCGTATCCCGTAGGTAAAAATAGCGAAGAGCTGACTCCGCAGTACATCGTCGAGCGTATCAACACGTTGGCGGACGAACTTCTGGTAACGACGGACGTCGGGCAGAACCAGCTATGGACCACGCAGTTTCTGAGAGCGAACGCGCGCAGGCGCATGTTGACGTCGGGCGGGCTGGGTACAATGGGGTTCGGTCTGCCTGCCGCGATAGGCGCGAAACTCGGTCGCCCGCAGACGCTCGTCGTCGCGGTCGTCGGCGACGGCGGGTTCCAGATGAACATACAGGAGCTCGCGACCGCCGTAATAAACGGCTTGCATATCATCATATGCCTGCTTAACAACAATTGGCTGGGCAACGTGCGGCAGTGGCAGGAGCTGTATTACGGCAAACGGTATCAAAGCACGTGTCTGAAACACCGTTCGACCTGTCCTAAGCGATGCGACGGCAAAGGCGCTTGTCCGAAGTACGTCCCCGACTTCGGAAAACTTGCGGAAAGTTACGGCATACCGTACAGGCGCGTGACTGAAAAATTGCAGACGGACGAGGCGTTTACTTTCGCTCTCGCCCAAAAAAACACGCCCGTTCTGCTCGAATTCATGATCGGTGAAGAGGAAAACGTGTATCCCATCGTGTTGCCGGGTAGTCCGCTTTCGACCGTAAAGTTCGGAAAGGAGGAGATATGACGCAAAGACGAAGATGGCTTGCGCTTTTCGTGGAGAACGACGTGGGCGTACTCGCGGAGATATCGGGACTTTTCGCGGGCAAAGCATATAATCTAGACAGCCTTACCGTGGGCGTTACGGCAGACGAGACCGTATCCCGTATGACCGTATGCCTCAGGAGCGACGACGCGTTGTTCGAGCAGATCAAAAAACAGCTCAACAGGAACGTGAACGTCATAAAGGTCGTGGACATGACGGATGACTTTTACGAGGAAAACGAACTCGCTTATTTCAGAGTAAATGCTTCGGGGTCGGACGCTCGTGACGCGCTGGCCGATATCGTAAGCCGATACGGATTGCGGATACTCGACGCCCGAACGGACGGTATGCTATTGCAAAGCGTGAATTCGTTCGAACGAACGGGCGAGCTGGTAAAAGAGCTTACGCGTCTCGATCGTGCGGTCGAAGTCGTGCGCGGCGGTAGCGTCGTTATATGACCAATCGTTCGTCCGCGGTTGACTTTCGGGGGAGAGGATGGTATAATGGATGAACCATAAAGAGTGCGCGAGGGACAGCCCCTGTGACCGCACGGCAACCTGCTTTACGTAAGGTGCCAAAGGCTGATCGATGGGCAAGATGATTTGGCATATCCGAAGCCCGTCGGACGATGGGCTTTTTTTCCTGCCTCTTTGTGGAATACGAAACAAAGAGGTATATTTCATGAAAACGATCGACCTGCATTGGCACGACGAGCGCGAACTGTCCCGCATACTGAACGGATTGCGGGCGCTCGGGTACGAGAACGCGGACGGACTGACGCCGAAGTATCGATTTCCCGTCATCGTCGTCGATCTCGACGGCAGGCGGTTCTTCCGTTCGCACGCGAGTTTCATGGCGGCGGGCATCGCTCGCGGGACGTCCGACCTGCGCGAGTGGGACGAGGTCGCGGACGTCATAAGCGCGCACGGGCGTTCCCCCGAAGGCGTTTGAGCGCGCGCCGTTAAAGGCGGCGCGGACGTGCGCTTTAAGGCTTTCCGCGCGGTCTCATGCGGCAATATGTCGCGGCGTCAGGGCGAAGCGAAAAAGGCTGAACAGCACGGAGAAAGCCCGCGACACGATGTCGCGGGCTTTTTCCGTTTGCGCGGACCGGCCGCGCTTGTTTTTCGTTGCTGACGGACTTTACTTGTCGTTCTCGCCGCCAAGGTGATAGACGCTGATGGCGTCCTTGATGGTCTTTTCCATGGCGAGCTTGCCGTAAGCGTCCACGTCCGCCTTGTTCTTGGGACCGTGGGTGAGGCATCCGGCGCCGCCTATGCAGCCGCCCACGCATGCCATGCCCTCGATGAAGTTGCAGTCCGCCTTGCCCATGTTGGCCTTGAGCAGAGCGACGTTGCACTGTTCGATGCCGTCGCAGGACACGCCCTTGACCTGGAAATCGAGGTTCTGTTCTTTGAGCGCCTCGGCGACCGCGTCGGACAGACCGCCGCAACGCGCGAAGATGCGTCCGAAGTAGGACGCGTTGTCCAGCACGCCTTCGCCCAGCTGGGTGATGTCGATGTCGCGGCTGTCAAAGAGCGCCTGGAGCTCCTCGAACGTGATGACGCTGTCGATGTACGGGCGCACGTGTTCGAGCCGGAACTCCATCTTCTTGGCCGTGCAAGGTCCGATAAAGACGATCTTGCATTCGGGGTCGGTCGACTTGATGTATTTGGCTATGGTCGCGGCGGGGGAGAGGTTGTGCGACACGTTGCCCGCGAGCTTGGGATAGCGTTTCTGCACGAAGCTGACGAACGCGGGGCAGCAGGAGCTGGTCAGGAAGCCCTTTTCGGCGAGCTCCTTGGCCTCGTTGTACGCCACCATGTCCGCGCCGAGAGCGGCCTCCACTGCGTGGTAGAACCCGAGTTTTTCGATGCCCGTTATGACCTGGCCCAGCTTGGCGTATGTGAACTGGCTGGCGATGCTGGGCGCCACGACGGCATAGACCTTGTACGCGGTGTTGCCGTTCGACTTTTTGAGCATGTCGATGACGTCCAAAATGAAGGACTTGTCGGTGATCGCGCCGAAGGGGCACTGATAGACGCACGCGCCGCAGGAGATGCATTTGTCGTTGAGTATCTTCGCGCTGCCGTCCTCCGCCATGCCTATCGCCTTGATCTTGCATGCGTTCTCGCAGGGACGCTTGCGGTTGGAGATGGCGGTGTAAGGGCAGACCTGCGCGCACTTGCCGCAGTTGATGCACTTCTGCTTGTCGATATGCGCTTTCTGGTGCTCGTCGAACGTTATGGCGTTCTTGGGGCAGACGTCCTCGCAACGGTGAGCCAGACAGCCGCGGCACACGTCGGTGACGTAATAACCGCTGGCGGGGCATTCGTCGCAGGCGATGTCTATGACTTCGATGACGTTGGGATTGTTCTTATCGCCGCCCATGGCGATCTTGACGCGTTCGGCGAGGATGGCCCGTTCCTTGTATACGCAGCAGCGCATGGTCGGGATCTTGCCTGGTACGATCTCCTTGGGGATATCGAGAACGTGTTCCGTGAGATCGTCGTTCCACGCGTGTCGCGCGACGGAACGGAGCACTTTGTATTTCAAATGCTGGATCTTAGTATCGAATTTTCTCATATTCCTTGTTCCTTGATTCCTTGTTCCGAATTGTTTCTTGTGCTCGCTAATTGTATTCGAGCGTGACGCGTTTGCCCATTTTCTCCAGGCACTGCGAAAGCTCTTCTATGAGCCGCATCTTTATATTGAAATTGATGGGCAGGTTGGGGTTCTGGTGCGCGGGGTTGACCGCGCGTCCCACGAAGAACTTCACGTCGGTGGCGTCCTCGAAGAGTATGCGCGCGATACGTGACGCGCCGTCCCGTTTCTGGCTCCACTCCTCATAGGACGAGTTGTCCGCTATGTAGTTCTTGGCGTATTCGAGTACGCGGTTTATGGTTATCACGCCCTCGGTGACGAGGTCCACGCCCTTTATCTCCGCCGTGGGCGGTATCTCGGGGTCGTAGAAATGCAGGTCGGGGACGAGGGGACGGCCGAGGTATTCCGCCGCGAGCGTGGACGTGGTGCCGCCGCACACGACGTGCTTGCCCTCGGTGCCGAAGAACTCTTCCATGACCGAATGCGTTTTCGCGGGGTCGGAGGGCGGGCCTATCATGAGGTTGACGTGCATCCGCTCGCGTATGCGCACGGTGAGCACGGTCGCGTCGTCGCCCGGTTTGCCGTCGTACAGCTTGTTGCATTCGTCCAGCAGTATCTTGGTGAGCGTCTTGGCGCTGAAACCCACGTGCGTGAAGGAGCGCATGAACTCGATGATGTCCGCGCGTCTCCAGCCGAAGTTGTATTTCAGCCCGACGCCCGCGTGCTCCACTCCGTCGCTCATCGCGATGAAGATGTCGCCCTCTTCCAGTTCCACTTCGGAGCGGTAGATCTTCTTGCCGCCTATCTCCGTTATGACGGTGGGCAGCTCGAGGTTCTCGCCGCCTCGCAGCATGATGACCTTGGGGTTGTCGTATTGTATTATCTCCGCCTTTTTGCCGTCCGACAGGCGAACGATGGTGAACGTGGAGTACGCCACGCCGCGCACGCTGCACACGGGCAGAGTGGCCGCGATGGTCTCCACGGCGTCCACCAGCTTCATGCCGGCGGCTATCATGGTGGAGATTATCTTGCTCGTGAGCGTGGAGAGTATGCTGGCTTTGACGCCGCTCCCCAGACCGTCCGCGAGCACGAGCACCGTCGTCCGTTCGTCCTGATCCACCCGTTCGACGTGGTCGCCGCACAGGTTCTCGCCGACGTGGTTGATGCTCATGTACCCGATGTCCGCGCAGAGTTCAGTGCTGTTCATCGGCTATGGATTCCTTCAGCTTGGTAAGCGCTATCTTGGTCTCCGCGGCGGTCTCGCCGAGCAGGGACGCGATCTCCTGAACGATGCGCATCTGCTTATCCACGACCTTGTCCGCGATCTCCACGGTCTGTCTGCCCAGCTTCTCTTTCTCCACCCGCTCGGTCTCCTCTTCGGTGACGTCGCGGAGTATGGTTATGAGCACGCGGGAGGTCTTGTCGTGTATGATCGTCAGTTCCAGATATCTCTTGTATTCGGGGTAGTAATTCCTTACGCCCCTGACGGGCTTGTGTTCGTCCAGCACCTCGATGAAGGGCAGGGGATCCATCAGCCGCACCACCTGCTCGCCCAGAACGTCGGACGCCGATTTCAGATCGAACATCTCCAGCGCGGCGCGGTTGAGCTGCTGCACTTCCAGATCTTCGTTGACGACGAGTATGCCGTTGGGCGTGTTGCGCAGGATGTTGTCGCTGAACCGCTCCGCCTTTTCCATGAGGTAGGGCAGGCACATGCTGATGTCCGCTTTGCCCTGCCACACGGCTATGGCCTTTTCGCGGCAGGTATCGTACCCGCACGAGCCGCAGTTCAGTTCGTCGGCGGGCGAGTTCTTGCCCGTGCGACGGAGTATGTCGCGTATCTCCTCTTCGTTCGGCGTCCGCTTTTCCACGGCGATGTTCGGCCTGTCCTTATGCAAGAACGCGCTGCCGTAATCGGGAACGTCGAAGTCCTTGCGACCCGCGTAGTTCATGACCGCCTGCGTGTGACGCACGGGCGAATTGCGGAACTTCTCCATGATGGGTCCGCCCGTACAGCTGCCCGCGCACGCCGACATCTCGATGAAGCAGTGCGTGAGGTCACCCGACTCGATGTCCGCCAGCGCCGCTTTGCAGTTCTCCACGCCGTCCACGGTGAGGTACGTGTAGCCGTTGTCCGGCAGATCCATGGTCTTGAGTATGCCGCCCACGACGGGGAAGAGCCGCGCGCGGCTCTCGGGCGTGACGTCCGTGCCGTTCTCCACGACTATGCCCGCGTTCCTGAACATAGCGGCCAGCTCGCGGAAGGTGAGCACCGCGTCCACCGTGCCGTTGTACGCCTCGTCCTTTTTGGACAGGCAGGGCCCGATGAATACGGTGTGCGCGTTCGGAAAACGCTCCTTGATGTCCTGACAATGCGCCTGCATGGGCGATACCACGGGCGCGAGGTATTTCATCACGTTCGGGTAGTGCTTGCCTATGAGCAGATTGACGGAATGACAGCAGGAGGTGATGATGACGTCCTGCTTCTTTTCAAGCAGCATCTTTTCGAACTCGCGCTTGACCATCGTCGCACCGCGCGCGGTCTCCTCCACGCCCGCGAAACCCAGTTTTTTGAGCGCGTCGGTGAGCGTGCCTATGCTTGCGCCTTCGAAGTACGCGATGAAAGAGGGCGCGACGGATGCGATGACGGGCGCGGATGCGTCCGCCAGCATGGCGTCCACTATCTCCGTTTCGTCCACCGTTTCCTTGGCGTTTTGCGGACAAACGACGTAGCACTGCCCGCACAGTATGCACTCATCGTAGACTACATATGCACGGTTTCCGGAAAATCTTATGGACTTGACGGGGCAATGGCGTATGCACTTGTAGCAGTTCTTGCAATCGGATTTCTTCAGTTTGAGAAATTCTGCCATTCGTTACCCCTCCTTGACGGATCATGCTCCCAGACGGGGAAGCACGTCCTTGTTGAAGAACTCTTCGACGGAATCGGGGGACACGGAGTACACTTTGCCGTCCATTTTGACGTTGACGCCCGTCTGGCACTGTCCCATGCAGAACGTGCCTTCCAGCTCGATCTTGTCTTTGAGTCCGTTTTTGTCCACGAGAGCCTGCAGTCCTTCGACTACTTGTCTGGAGCCCTTGAGGTGGCAGGAGCTGCCGATGCAGATGGTGATCTTCATTTTTTATCCTTCCTTATCTGTTTTTGCCTGTCGCGACCGGTCACACGCAAAAACGCGAGCGGGACGAACGGCAATCCGTCGCCTCTTCTCGCGCGAGATGCGCCGCTAAAGGGTGCGTTATTCGTAATCCACGACGTTTACCCAACTGAGCAGGAACTCCCGCTCTTCGGGCCGTCCTTTGACGGACTGTGCGGCCGCCACGATGGGCAACCACTTCTGCACGTACCGCTTGGGAGTACCGCTCTTTTCGCAATAGCGGTCGAGATAACCGTTTGCGAGGAACATATCGCCGGTAAGGGAGAACAGCAGATAGGTGCGCGCGACGTCCGCGGAGGCGTTGCCCTGCGTGGCGTGCGCCCAGTCTATTATGTAAGGCGTGCCGTCCTTGTCCGAGATGATTATGTTGGAGAGGTTGAAGTCGCCGTGGCAGACCTTGCGGTGCCGAGGCATGCCCTCCAGCGCGGTGTGCAATTCGTACTTGATGTTGGGATCGAGGGTCGTTTCGTTGATCTTGCGATCCATCTTGTCTTTGAGCTTGTTGAGCAGGGGAGCCTGTTTGGAGTGGACGAGCATCTGGAGACCTATGAAACGGTCGATGATGTCCACGCGCTGCTCGGGGCTGTTGTCGTAAAGCTGTTGCATCGTGCTGCCCGAAATATACTCGGTGCGTATCGCCCACTTGCCGTCGATCTTCATGACCTCCAGCAGTTTAGGGATGTTCAGTCCGGTCTCTTCCACTCTTGCCTGGTTGAGCGACTCGTTGAGGATGTCCGCCTTGGAGTAACCGTCGTCAAACATCTTGACGACGGTGTCTCCGTCGCGATAAACCACCTTCGATGGTCTTTCAGCCAGGACCTCATAATCCCGCGTGCTCATCATATTAAATTGACCCCCTTAAGATCGGACGCGATACTCAGACTTCCTCGTGGGTGCCGTAGTATGCGTTGAGATACATCTGTTTAAGCTCGCTCATCAGCGGGTAACGAGGGTTCGCGCCCGTGCACTGATCGTCGAAGGCCTGCTCGACCATCGCGTCCAGACGATCGAGGAAGTCCTTCTCGTCGGGGACGTAGTCCTTGATGGTGGGTTTGATGCCCACTCTGGCCTTGAGCTCGTCGATGGCTTTGATGAGGTTCTCCACTTTCTCCTCGTCGGTCTTGCCCTTGATGCCGAGGTAATCGGCGACCTCCGCGTAACGAGCGCGGCAGTGAGGGTGATCGTACTGCGAGAACGTACCCATCTTGGTGGGAACTTCCTTGCTGTTGAAGCGGATGACCTCGTCGATGAGCAGAGCGTTTGCTATGCCGTGAGGCAGGTGATGGAACGCGCCCAGCTTGTGCGCCATGGAGTGGCAGACGCCCAGGAAGGCGTTTGCGAACGCCATACCGGCCATGGTGGCGGCGTTGCCCATCTTCTCGCGGGCGACGGGGTCGTTGGGACCGTTGTCGTAAGCGCGAGGCAGGTATTCGAATATCATCTTGAGAGCGCGGAGCGCGATACCGTCGGTGTAATCGGTGGCCATGGTGGACGCATACGCCTCGAGAGCGTGCGTCACGGCGTCGATACCCGAAGCGCTCGTCAGGCCCTTGGGCGCGGACATCATCATGTCGGCGTCGATTATCGCCATGTTGGGAAGGAGCTCATAGTCGGCAAGAGGATACTTGACGCCCGTGGTCTCGTCGGTGATGACGGCGAAAGGAGTGACTTCCGAACCGGTACCCGCGGAAGTGGGGATGGCCACGAAGAAGGCCTTTTCGCCCATCTTGGGGAAGGTGTAGACACGCTTGCGGATATCGATGAAGCGCATTGCCATGTCGAGGAAGTCAGCCTCGGGATGCTCGTAGAGCACCCACATGATCTTGCCGGCGTCCATTGCGGAGCCGCCGCCGATCGCGATGATGGTGTCGGGCTTGAACTCGGCCATCAGCTTCGTGCCTTCGCGAGCGCAGGCGAGCGTGGGATCGGGAGCGACGTTGGAGAACGTCGTGTGCATGATGCCCATCTCATCGAGCTTCTTCTCGATGGGCTTGGTGTATCCGTTGTTATACAGGAAGCTGTCCGTAACGATGAACGCGCGCTTCTTGCCCATTACGGTGCCGAGCTCGTCGAGAGCGACGGGCAGGCAGCCTTTCTTGAAATATACTTTCTGAGGTGCTCTGAACCACAGCATGTTTTCTCTCCTTTCGGCGACGGTCTTGATATTGAGAAGGTGCTTGACGCCCACGTTTTCGGAAACGCTGTTTCCGCCCCAGCTGCCGCAACCCAGCGTCAGGGAAGGGGTGAGCTTGAAGTTGTACAGGTCGCCGATACCGCCGTGCGAAGAAGGCGTATTGACGAGCACGCGGCAGGTCTTCATTCTGGAATAGAATTCCTTGAGCTTATCCTGCTCGGTGACCGCGTTGAGGTAGATGGAGGAGGTGTGGCCGTAGCCGCCGTCCGCGATGAGGTGCTCTGCCTTGTCGAACGCGTCCTTGATGTCCTTGGCCTTGTACATGGCAAGGACGGGGGAGAGCTTCTCGTGAGCGAACTCTTCGGAGATATCCACGCTCTCCACTTCGCCGATGAGGATCTTGGTGCTCTCGGGGACTTCCACGCCCGCGAGCTTGGCTATGGTGTGAGCCTTCTGGCCGACGATCTTGGCGTTGAGCGCGCCGTTGATGATGATGGTCTTTCTGACCTTGTCGAGCTCATCGGGCTTGAGGAAGTAGCAGCCTCTGTAAGCGAACTCCTTCTTGACCGCGTCGTAGACGTTCTTGTGAACGATGACGGACTGCTCGGATGCGCAGATCATGCCGTTATCGAACGTCTTGGAGTGGATGATGGAGCTGACCGCGAGGACGATGTCCGCGCTGTCGTCGATGATCGCGGGGGTGTTGCCCGCGCCCACGCCGAGGGCAGGCTTGCCGCTGGAGTAAGCGGCCTTGACCATGCCGGGACCGCCCGTCGCGAGGATGACGTCCGCTTCCTTCATGAGCATGTTGGTCAGTTCGAGGGAAGGGATGTCTACCCAACCGATGATGCCTTCGGGCGCGCCCGCTTCGACGGCCGCTTCCAGCACGATCTTGGCGGCGGCGATGGTGCTCATCTTCGCTCTGGGGTGAGGGGAGATGATGATGCCGTTACGCGTTTTAAGGCATATCAGGGTCTTGAATATGGCGGTGGAAGTGGGGTTGGTCGTGGGGATGACCGCGGCGACCACGCCGAGAGGCTCTGCCACCTTGCGGATACCGAAGGCCTTGTCCTCTTCGATAACGCCACACGTCTTGGTGTGACGGTATGCATTATAGATATATTCGGCAGCGTAGTTGTTCTTGATCACCTTGTCTTCGACTACGCCCATGCCCGTCTCCTCCACGGCCATCTTGGCGAGGGGGATCCTGGCTTTGTTGGCGGCGATCGCCGCTGCCTTGAAGATCGCATCAACCTGCTCTTGCGTGTAGGTCGCGAATTTACGCTGAGCGGCTCTTACTCTCGCAAGAGTCTCTTCCAGCTTCTCGACGGTATCTACAACGGGATAGGTCTTCTGTTTCATTGCTTTATAAACCTCCGAAAAATAATTGCAATTTTGTCATTTGTGAAGTCACCGACCGAGGAAGGAGCGGGCTATCTCCGTCACTTCCGCGACCGTGTCTTCGATGTCGCCGTGTTCGTCCACGGTGAAGTCGGCGTAACGCTCGTAGTAGGGCGCGCGTTCGGCGATCAGCTCGTCCAGCGTTTCGCCCTCGCGCATGACCACGCCGCGCGTGCGGATGTTCCCCAGGCGAGCGCGCAGATCGTTCGGCTCCACTCTGAGATATATCGTCCGTCCGCCTTCCGCGAGATGCGCCATGCCTTTCTCGCAGAACACCGCGCTGCCGCCCGTGGCTATCACGCAGTTGTCGCGCTCCAGCCTCGCGAGCGTGTCGTCCTCTATCTCGGAAAACCCCGAAGGTCCGCGTTCCGCGATGAGCTCCGCCAGCGTCTTGCCGCGCTCGGTCTGTATGACCAGGTCGGTGTCCGTGAAGTCCATGCCCAGCGCCTTGGCCGCGAGCACGCCCACGGTGGATTTGCCCGCGCCCGGCATGCCTATCAGCACGACGTTCATGCCCGATCACCCGCGCAAGCCCGATCGCCCGCGCTGAGATGCTTGGAGAGCACCGCCAGGGAAGAGGCGAGGTTCTCGTTCTCCACCAGTATGCCGTCCGGCACTTTGAGGATGGTGGGGGCGAAGTTCCATATCGCCGTTATCCCGCAGGCTATCAGCTCGTCCGCCGCCGTCTGCGCGCCGCTCGCCGGTACGGTTATTATGCCCAGCCCGACGTTTTCTTTGCGGCAGACTTCGCCCAGCTCGCTCATGGCGAGCACGGGCTTGCCCCCGATACGGCTCCCGACGGTGGCGGGCTGTATGTCGAACGCCGCCACGATCTCCAGACCGTAGTCCGAGAAACCGCCGTAGGACAGCAACGCCTTGCCCAGATTGCCCGCGCCGATGAGCACCGCGGGAGTGCGGGAATCGCACCCGAGATAGTTCTCAAGCTCCGCGATCAGCTCCTCGGTGACGTATCCCTTCTTGGGTCGGCCGCTGCCGCTTACCGACCCCAGGTCCTTGCGTACCTGGACGTCGTTCAGCCCGAGCGCCTCGGCTATCGC
>ERZ1090879.643-NODE-643-length-20958-cov-38.953212_pt1 | contig 20958 bp, 16 predicted proteins | sample MGYA00478472_ERZ1090879 | MGnify/ENA primary metagenome ERZ1090879 (study PRJEB33644, sample SAMEA5815723) | chicken gut metagenome | biome: Chicken; feature: Gastrointestinal Tract; material: Caecum | place: Ireland | collected 2019-01-01 | study: A study of the... | reverse complement strand
CCCCCCCTGCAATCCCCCAGGGGGGGGCGGCTTTTTTTACATAACCCCTTTTTCGTTATATTAACCCCCCCCCACCTTCCGGGGGCCCCCGGCGCACATTTGTGCGCGGCTCCCCCAACTCTTGCAACCATTAAAGATTGTTTTCCAGAAATGCCCTGAACGTTCCCTCAGGCACAAATCCCAACTGATTTGCGGCAGGTTTCCCATTTCTAAAAACAATGACATTGGGGATGGACATAATGCCGTACTTGCGCGCAGAAGCTTCGTTCTCATCCACATTTACCTTGACGAACGTCGCCTTGTCTGCAAGCTCTCCCGCGACTTTGTCCATAATAGGCGCAAGCATACGGCAAGGACCGCACCATTCCGCCCAGAAATCGCACACGACCGGTCCTTTAGCAATGAGTTCTTCCAACTCGGCGCCTGTTACTTCTCTTACGTTCTTTGCCATAGTTATTTCCTCCTCTGTATGATATAGTTTGCAAGATCTTCAAGTTTTACGCGCTCGGAAGCGGAGGATGCCATGTCCTTGACCTCCGCAGCGCCCTCTGCGAGCTCACGCTCGCCGAGGACCGCGACATAACGCGCGCCCGTTTTGTCCGCATACTTGAACTGCGCCTTGACGGAGCGTTCCATAAGATCGGTCTCACAGGAGACGCCCGCCCTGCGCAGCCGCTGTGCCAGAAGGAACGCCTGTTCGCGGGAATGCTTGTCCATGCCGGCAAGATAGCATTCCACACCGTCATCGGGCGCGGGGAGCTTCCCTTCCGCTTCCATGACCAGCAGAAGGCGTTCCATGCCTGCCGCAAAACCGACGGCGGGAACCGCCTTGCCCCCCATCTGTTCGAGGAGGGTGTCATATCTGCCGCCGCCCAGCACGGTGCCCTGCGCGCCCGCCGCGGCGGACACGAACTCGAACACGGTGCGGCTGTAATAGTCCAGCCCGCGGACGATGGACGGATTGACCGTAAACGCCACGCCCGCCTGCGTCAGCAGCGACTGAACCTGTTCGAAATGTGCGCGGCAGTCGTCACAGAGATAGTCGAGCATTCTGGGCGCGTTTGCCGCGATAGACTTGCATCCCTCCACCTTGCAGTCGAGTATGCGCATGGGGTTCTTTTCAAAACGGGTGCGGCAGTCCTCGCACATCTCGCCGAGATGAGGCGCGAAGTAGGCGCGCAACGCCTCGTGATAGCGCGCGCGGCAGCTCTTGCAGCCAATGGAGTTGAGCTGCAGCGCGACGTGCTCCAGTCCGAGATTTTGGAGGAAGGCGTCTGCAAAGGCGATGACCTCCGCATCCGCCTCCGGTCCCGCCGCGCCATACAGCTCGCCGCCGAACTGGTGGAATTCGCGGAGTCTGCCCGCCTGCGGACGCTCATAGCGGAAGGCGGAGATGAGGTAGTACGCCTTGAATGGCATGACGCCGCCCGCCAGCCCATGTTCGAGAAAGGCACGCGCAACGCCCGCCGTCCCCTCGGGACGAAGCGTTACAGACCTGCCGCCCTTGTCCAGGAAGGTGTACATCTCCTTGTTGACGATATCCGTCGTATCACCCACGCCGCGCGCAAACAACTCGGTATGCTCAAAGACGGGGGTACGGATCTCCCTGAAGGCGTACGCCGACGCAGTCTTGCGCGCCGTTTCCTCGACCTTGTGCCACAAATAGACCTGCGAGGGCAGGACGTCTTTACATCCCTTGGGGATCTGAATCATGATGAAACTCCTAAAAACTTATTCACACTTTTTCTTTCGAACTGACAAAAGAAAAAGTCGTGAGATTTCGGGAAACCCAACAGTCGCCTTCAGCTTTGTGTTCGGTTCCCCTCGCCGATGGGAATTCGCAACAGTTATAGCTCCCATCGGCTCACCCCTTCCGCCTAAGCCAAAGGGTTGGCAAATTGTGTTCCGCTGGCGCAGGGGAACCCTGCTTGCGGCATAATTTATAGCTTATTCACACTTTTTCTTTCGAACTGACGAAAGAAAAAGTCGTGAGATTCAGAAAAACCCGCGGACACGGCGCTTTGCGCCTGACCGCCTGTTTTTCTCACGGCGCGCTTTCGCAACAAAATAGTACGCGCCGCTTCACTTTTCCGCTTAAGCGCTTCCGCACAAATTGGGTCGTTGGGCTGCGCCAGACGGACAAATTACAGGACGTACTTCTTGAGATCGCGGTCCTTGGTGATCTTGGCAAGGTGCTCTTCGACGTACTTTCTGTCGATCTCAACGGTCACGACGGGATAGTCGCCGCCGCCCGCATTGAAGGAGATGTCCTCGAGCAGAAATTCCATGACGGTGTGCAGTCTGCGCGCGCCGATATCCTCGCTCGTGAGGTTGATCTCCTCGGAGATCTCCGCGATCGCCTCAATGGCGTCGGGCGTGAACTTCAGATCGATGTGGTCGACAGCGAGCAGCATCGCGTACTGCTGCGTGATGGAGTGCTCGGTGTTGGTCAGAATGTCGATAAAATCCTGCTTCGTGAGGCTGGAGAGCTCCACCGAGACGGGGAAACGCCCCTGCAATTCGGGGATGAGGTCCTCCACCCGTGCAACGTGGAACGCGCCCGCCGCAATGAAGAGCATGTAGTCCGTCTTGACCGCGCCGTACTTGGTCATGACCGTGCTTCCTTCGACGATGGGCAGAATGTCGCGCTGGACGCCCTCGCGCGAGACGTCCGCCCCGCCCGTATTGCCCTTTGCCGCGATCTTGTCGATCTCGTCGATGAAGATGATGCCGTCGTTCTCGGCGCGGCGCAGCGCCTCCTCAGTGACGGCGTCGTTGTCGATGAGCTTTTCGGACTCCTCGGCGATGAACAGCTTCATCGCTTCGGACACGGTGAGCTTGCGCTTCTTTTTCTTGGCGGGCAGCATCTCGCCGAAGATGGAGCCGAGGTTGATCGCAGCTCCGCCCGGGACAAGTTCCATGTTCTTGGGCTCATCCTTGACTTCCGCCTCGATGACGAGCTTATCAAATGTCCCCTTGCGCAGGGAATCGAGGAGATTTTGTTCGAACACCTCGCGCGCAGTCTCGCCGCGGTCGTTCTTCTTGACCTCTGCGAGGATCTTGACCATCTTTTTCTCGGCGGCGTCTGTCGCCTTGACGGAGACTTCCGCCGTCTTTTCGTCCTTGACGAGGCGGACGGCACATTCGACGAGGTCGCGCACCATGCCCTCCACGTCCTTGCCGACATAGCCGACTTCGGTGTACTTGGTCGCCTCGACCTTGATAAAGGGCGCCTTGACGAGCTTGGCAAGGCGGCGGGCGATCTCCGTTTTGCCGACGCCCGTAGGACCCTTCATAATGATATTCTTGGGCGTGATCTCCTCGCGCAGCTCCTTGGAAAGCTGCGAGCGGCGATAGCGGTTGCGAAGCGCAATGGCGACCGCCTTTTTCGCCTCTTCCTGCCCGATGATGTGCTTATTGAGTTCGGTTACGATCTGTCTGGGTGATAAATCCATAAAAAACACTCCTTTTATATTCACGAATTTTCTCACGCAAAGGCGTGACAAAATTCCGTGATCTGAGGAAGAGGCTGCCGGCACGGAGCACGCTCCTGACGGCACCTCTTCCTCTGCGGGCGAACCTTAAGGGCTTACAATCATCGTTCGCCCGCATTCACTATCTCTTCTTGGCAGCGCCAAGGTAGCGCGCTGCCTACGGTCACGAAATCGCCGCTGAAAAAGGCGATTTCTTAGTTCAGCGTGCGCGAACAGCACACCGTGCTGTTCGCATAACGCACGCTTCACCCCAAGCTGCGTCAGCAGCAAATAGAGGCATACTGCGGAGGGAAACCCTCCTTGTATCTGAGATTATATTCCCCTCATCCGTCGGCTATCGCCGCCACCTTCTCCCGAGGGAGAAGGCTTGAGAAGTGGCGTCCTTTGCTATCATTTATGGCGCAAGCAGGGGGCTTGGCGACGCAAGGAAAGCGTCGCCTACGGTCATGGTTTTTGACGGCTATGTCAAAAACCGCAGTTCACGGCGCGCGCACGCCATACCATGGCGATGCGCATTTCGCGCCGTTCACCCCTGCGTTAGCGCGCCTCAATTTGCCAACCCTTTGGCTTGTGGGGGTGAGGCGTGCGTCATGCGCACCAGCACGGTGTGCTGTGCGCGCACGCCGAACTTAGAAATCGCCTTTTTCAGCGGCGATTTCTTGCCCGCAGGCAGCGCACAGCCTTGGCGCTGCCAAGAAAAAGTGAATGCGCAGGGGCTAAATTGTAAGCCCTTAAAATCCCTGCGCAGAGAGAAAACGAGCCGCTGTCTCGTCGCGGCGGCGTTTTCTCTGAACCTCACGGCGAAGATTTTTGCCTTTGCAAAAAGATTCGCGTGAACTTCTTTACACCGTCTCGCAAATAATATTGTCGTTGGTGAACACGCAGATCTCGGAGGCGATCTTCAAGGACTTGCGCGCGATCTCCTCGGCGGAGAAGTCCGTGTTCTGCGCGAGAGCACGCGCCGCGGCGAGCGCATAGTTGCCGCCCGAACCGATCGCACAGATGCCCTCGTCCGGTTCGATGACCTCGCCCGTACCCGAGAGAATGAGCAGCGTGTCCTTATCGGCGGTGATCATCATCGCCTCCAGGCGCCTGCCCACCTTGTCGCTGCGCCAAAGCTCTGCAAGCTCGACTGCCGAGCGCATCAGATTGCCCGAAAACTTGTTGAGCATCCCTTCAAAGCGCTCGGAGAGCGCAAAGGCGTCCGTCACGCTGCCGGCAAACCCCAGAATGACCTTGCCGCCAAAGATGCGGCGCACCTTGTGCGCGGTATTCTTAAAGATGACGCTCTCGCCCATGGTAACTTGTCCGTCGCCCGCGATCGCCGTCACGCCGTCCTTTTTGACGGCACAGATGGTTGTTGCGTGGAACTCCATATTTTCCTCCTCTTATTTGGCAAGCGCGGCGCGCACGAGATCGATTTCCCCCAGCGCGCGCTCTGCCATCAGACGCTTTTTCTCTTTTTTATCGCGCACGTCCAGTCCCCGCAGAATGCCGTAGTTGGCGTTCATCGGCTGGAAGTGCTTGTTTTCCGCCGCGACATAGCGCGACAACGCACCCATGACGCAGGCATCCGAAAGCACGATCGGCGGCTTGCCGTGCAGTTTCCTCCAATAATGGATGCCCGCAAGCATCCCGCTCATCGCGCTCTCGACGTACCCCTCCACGCCCGTGATCTGCCCCGCAAAGAAGAGCATGGGCGCATCCTTAACGGAGAAATCGGCATTCAGAACATGGGGCGCGTCCAGAAAAGTGTTGCGGTGCATGACGCCGTAGCGCACGAACTCCGCATGTTTCAGGGCGGGGATGAGGGAAAAGACGCGCTTTTGTTCGCCGAACTTCAGATTGGTCTGACAGCCGACCAGTCCCAAAAGCGACCCTTCCGCATTCTCTCTTCGCAGCTGCAATACGGCATACGGCCGCCTGCCGCTCTCGTCCGCAAGCCCGACGGGCTTGAAGGTGCCGAAGCGCAGCGCGTCCCTGCCGCGCGACGCCATGACCTCGACGGGCATGCACCCTTCGAAGATCTCCCGCTTTTCAAAGTCCTTCAGGGTGACTTTCTCGGCGGCGAGCAGCTCGGTGACAAACGCCTCGTACTCCTCTTTGGTCAAGGGACAGTTGACGTAATCCCCCATCCCCCTGCCGTAGCGGTCTGCCGTGAACGCGGCAGAGTAGTCGACGCTCTCCGCCGTGACGACGGGCGCGGTCGCATCGTAAAAGTGCAGTCCCCCGCCGAAACGCGCCTCGATCGCCGCATACAGCGCGCCCTCCGTCAGCGGTCCCGTTGCAACGATGCCCGCCTCGGGAAGTGATGTCTGTTCGCGGCAGACGATGTGAATGTTGGGGTGTTGGCGCAGTTTTTGAGTGACGTATGCCGAAAACTTGTCCCGATCGACGGCGAGCGCGCCGCCCGCGGGGACACGCGTCCTGTCCGCCGCCTCCATGGTGAGAGACCCGAGCCGGCGCATCTCCTCCTTGAGCAGTCCGCAGGCGTTGCCCCGGACATCGTCGCTCTTTAAGGAGTTGGAACAGACGAGCTCACAAAAGGCATCCGACGTATGCGCGGGGGAACGGTGGGCGGGCTTTTGTTCGACGAGTTCAACTTGTTCGCCGCGCTCGGCGAGCTGCCACGCCGCTTCGCTGCCCGCAAGCCCCGCACCGATGACGGGGATCATGCCTGCTGCTCGGGCGGCTTTTTATTGCTGACGCGGTAGCCGCACTCCTTGTTGGCACACTTGACGTTGCCGCGCGCCGTTTTGACGAGCGCGCCGCCGCACTTGGGGCACTTCTCCCCCGTCGGCTCGTCCCAGCTTCTGAAATCGCAGGCGGGATAGCCCGTGCAGCCGTAGTAGAACTTGCCCGTCTTGGTGCGCAGCTTCCTGGTCGGTTTACCGCAGACAGGACAAACGCCTTCGTTCGCCGCCTCTGCTTTCTCACCAAAGGGCAGCGTAGATTTGCAGGTCGGGTAGTTGGGGCAGGCGAGGAACTTGCCGTACCGCCCCGTCTTGACGACCATCATCGCGCCGCACTTGGGGCAGGGGGTATCGGAGACCTCCGTCTCCCCCTCGCTGACGATATTGGAGCAGGCGGGATAGTTGGAGCAGGCGAGGTATGTCCCGTACTTGCCCGCCTTTCTGACCATGGGCGAGCCGCACTTGCTGCACTTGACGTCGGTGAGCTCATCGCCGTCCGTCTTGGCGTGGCGCAACTGCTGCTCGAAGGGCGGATAGAACGCCGCGATGACGCTGTGCCAATCCTTGCCGCCGTCCTCGATCTCGTCCAGCTTGGTCTCCATGTCCGCCGTGAAGCCGACGTCCATGACATCCGGGAAGTACTTGACCAGCATATCGGTGATGCGGTATGCGACCTCGGTGGGCTTCATATACTTGCCCTCTTTCTCCACATACTTGCGCTTATTGAGCACGGAGATGATGGTCGCGTACGTCGAGGGGCGCCCGATGCCCTTGTCCTCCATCGCCTTGACGAGGGAGGCGTCCGTATAGCGGACAGGGGGCTTGGTGAACTTCTGCTCGGGCTTGATGCCCTTGCAGTCGAGCACGTCCCCTTCCTTGACAGGGGGCAAAAGCCCCTTGCCTTCCTCCTCTTCTCCCGACTTGGCATCCTGCCAGACGGCGGTATACCCCGCGAACTTCAGCGCCTTGCCGCTCGCCTTGAGCGCATAGTCGCCGTTGGCGATCTCCGCCTGCATGGAATCGTACAGCGCTTCCGTCATCTGCGAGGCAATGAAGCGCTCATAAATGAGCTTATAGACGTTGTAGTGCTTTTTATCGAGCAGCTTTTTGACCGCCTCGGGCGTGCGGGAGAGATCGATGGGACGGATCGCCTCGTGCGCGTCCTGCGCGCCCTTCTTGGAGGCGTAAACATTGGGCTTGGCGGGAAGGTACTCTTCGCCGTACGTCGCCGCGATGTGCTCGCGCGCCGCCGCCTGCGCATCGGAGGAGATGCGGGTGGAGTCGGTACGGATATAGGTGACGAACGCGACGTGCCCGACGCCCTCGATATCGATGCCCTCATAGAGATGCTGCGCCATGAGCATGGTCTCGGGCGCGGTCATGCCGAGCTTATTGGAAGCGTCCTGCTGGAGCGTGCTCGTCGTAAAGGGCGCGGGCGCATGCGACTTGGTAACGCTCTTTTTGACGGACGCCACCTCGTACGTTCCCGCCGCGAGCGCGGCAAGCGCCGCATCTGCCTGTTCCTTGCTCCCGATCTTGCACTTCTTGCCCTTGTACTTTTCCAGCGTCGCCTTGAAGGGGGAGAACTTCTTCTCCTTGTCCTGCAACTCCGCCGTGATCGTCCAGTATTCCTCGGGCTTGAACGCCTGGATCTCCCGTTCCCGCTCGACGACGAGGCGCAGCGCGACCGACTGCACGCGCCCCGCCGAGAGACCGTTGCCGATCTTATCGTTCAAAAGCGGCGAGAGCTTGTAGCCCACGAGGCGGTCGAGCACGCGGCGCGCCTGCTGCGCGTCGACGAGGTTGTAATCGATCGTGCGCGGCGCTTCCAGAGCATGACGGACCGCCTTGGGAGAGATCTCGTTGAACTCGATGCGGTTCCTGCCGTCCTTGGGAAGCCCCAACACCGTCTGCAAATGCCAACTGATCGCCTCGCCTTCGCGGTCGGGGTCGGTCGCAAGATATACCCGGTCGGCATGCGCCGCTTCGTCGGAGAGGCGCTTGATGATCGCCTCCTTCCCCGGGGAATTGACATAACGAGGTTCGTAATTTTTATCTGTCGCAACGCCGAGCTGCTTTTGCGGCAAGTCGCGGATGTGGCCGCCCGAGGCGTCCACCTGATACTCCCCCTTTAAGTAGCGGGAGATGGTCTTCGCCTTGCTCGGCGACTCAACGATGATGAGATCCATATTTCACCTTGCGGGACAGACGTCCCTCATTTCAATTGCTTATATTGCGGAGAACCTGTTCCCGCCCGCGCGCACCGCAAGCCCCTTCATCTCGAGGGACGAAAGGATCGCCTGCGCCTCAAAGACAGGGATTCCTGCGCGCTCTGCAAGCACGGCCGCATGCAGTTCGCCCGCCTCTTTTAAGACGGCAAGCAGGCGTTCTTCCTTTTCAGAGAGTTGGGCGCGCGGTTTTTCCTCTGCCTCCATGCCATATGCCGCGAAGATGTCCCCCGCGCAGGTGCACAGCCATGCGCCCGCTTTGATCATCTCGTTACAGCCCTCGCCCTGCGCCACGCCCACATTGTGCGGAAGCGCAAACAGCTCCCGCCCGTATTCGAGCGCGCAGTGCGCCGTGATGAGCGTGCCGCTGCGCACGCCCGCGGCGAGGATGAGCACGCCCTCTGAAAGCCCCGCCAGAATGCGGTTGCGCGCGTGGAAGGCATACTTTTTCGTCTTGACGCCGGGCGCATACTCGGAAAGCAGCAGTCCGCGCTTTGCAACTTCGCGCTGGAGAGAGGCGTGCGCGGCGGGATAGGCGACGTCCAGCCCGTTGGGCAACACGCAGATGAGGTTCCCGCCTGCAAGCGCACCGTCGATTGCGGCGCGGTCGCCGCCCTCGGCGATCCCTGTGACGATCGTAAAGCGGCGGCTCAGATCGGAAGCGATCCTCCTGCCCGTTTGTTCCGCCCAGGCGGGAAGAATGCGCGAACCGACGATGCAGAACTTACGCCGCCTGAGAAGCGCCCTGTTGCCCATGCCGTAAAGAACGGGAGGCGGATCGGAAATGGCGCGAAGTCCGGCAGGATAATCCGCGCTGACAAGCGTCACGGCAAACATCTTATGCGATTCCAAACCGGCTATTGCAGCGCTTCGTTCTGCTTCCGAAGGCAGAACTTCATCTTTATATACACGCTTTGCCGCCTTTTCTATCATCGAAACACAAATTTTTTCTCCGGAAAGCGGATCAAAAAGCTCTGAAAAGGCGCGTGCAAGGACAGACAGCCGACTCTCGTCTGCCGTCATGCACAGTCCGATGATCGCCCGTTCTTCCTCCGAATATTCCATCCCGTCTGTCCTTCCGATCATATATTATGCCAGTTTATCGTAGATACGGTAAGAGACCGCCTCAAAGACGTGTACAGGCTCGATCGTCTCGCTTCCCGCAAGATCGGCAATTGTCCTTGCGACCTTGATGATGCGCGAACGAGCCCGCGCCGAAAGCTGCATGCGTTCAAACGCCGCGCGGAGGATGTCATCCCCTTCCGCACTCAGGCGGCACCAGTTTGTAAGCTCGCGCTCGCCCATTTCGGCGTTAGTATGGATACCACTGCCGGCATAACGCTCGTTCTGGATGCGCCGCGCCCCGTCCACTCTCGCCTTGACGCTTTGGGAATCCTCGCTCATCTCAAGGGAGGACAAATCGTCATAGGATACATTATCCACCTCCACCTGAAGATCGATGCGATCGAGCAGCGGACCCGAGATCTTACGGCGGTAACGCCTGATCTCCGCAGGAGAACAGGTACAGATCTTGTCGGCAGAACCATAGTTGCCGCAAGGGCATGGATTCATGCTGGCACAGAGCATAAACCGCGCGGGAAACGTGACCGTCCCGCCCGCGCGGGAAACGGTGATCTTACCGTCCTCCAGGGGCTGACGCATCGCTTCCAGCGCGGAACGATGATATTCGGGAAGTTCGTCCAGAAACAGAACGCCGCCGTGTGCAAGAGATATTTCTCCGGGATGCACGGCACGATTGCCCCCGCCGCACATGGAAACGACGGTCGCCGTATGATGCGGGGTACGGAAAGGGCGCTCGGACACAATACCTTCCTCTCCGAGCACCCCTGCCACGGAGTGAATTTTGGTGATCTCTAAAGCCTCTTCAAAAGTAAGATCGGGCATGATCGTAGGAAGGCATCTTGCCAGCATGGTCTTACCCGTACCGGGAGGCCCGACAAGCAATACATTGTGTCCGCCGGCAACGGCGATCTCCAGCGCTCTGCGGGCGACAGGCTGTCCCTTGACATATTTCAGGTCAGCCGAATTTTTCCCCTGCAAATGCGGCACAAACGTTACCGTCGCAAGAGGCGGAATCGGCATCTCTCCCCTGAGATGCGCGAGCACTTCCGAAAGGCTGTGTGCGGGATAGATCTGCGCGCCGCCGAGAAACGCCGCTTCCCGCGCATTCCCCGCAGGAATGACGAAACGGGTATAGCCGTGCCCTTTTGCGGAAATGAGAATGGGCAGCAATCCCGCAATGGGACGCAGTTCGCCGCCGAGAGCAAGCTCTCCCAAAAACACGGTTTCTGTCAGATCCACGCCGACGAGTTGTTCGCTCGCCTTCAGAAGGCTGACTGCCACCGCAAGATCGAAGGCGGCGCCCTCTTTCTTTATGTCGGCAGGCGCAAAATTGACAGTGATCTTGTTCATAGGGAAGAGCAGACCGCTGTTCTTGAGCGCGGAGCGCACCCGCTCCTTAGACTCCTTGACCGCCGTATCGGGAAGCCCCACCATTTCATAAGCAGGTATGCCCTTACAGACATCCGTTTCCACTTCAACCGGAACACCTTCCAGCCCCTGGAGCGCATAACAAGTCACTTTCGCGATCATATATCCTCTCCCCCTATCCGATCACTCTTCAGCGATCCGACTGTCAGCCTGCAATCGCCGTCAGCAGTCCGCTTGCGACAGGAAGTCCCGTCGTAAAGACAAACAACAGAATAAACATGACGATGAGCAGCCCAAGCTCTGTCCAGCACAGAATGCGAACAAGTTTACCCTTGCTTGTCTGCATGAGTCCGACCGCCTCGGAGGCTGCGAGCACAAACGCAAAGAGATATGCGAGCAGAACAAACTGCACGGCATCCGCGGCAAAAATTGCAGTAATGAGCGCGACAACGATCCCGACGACGGGAACGGCAATGCTGCGGAGCGCAGCACGCTCCTCCTTGCCCCACTCTTTTTTGCGGCAGAGCAATATGAGGTGCGCAACTGCCGAGACAATGGCAAACGCCACCGCAATCAGTGCCGCAAAGTTGATGACCGAAGCGTACAGCGCTGAATAAGACGCTCCGTCAACACGGGAGATCGCGTACACGACATTCCATGCGTTCGATCCCATCCCTCCGGGATTGACGCCCGTGAAGCCGCCGGAAAAGGCTGTTGCCGCAAGCGCAATGATATTCATCGAAGGAGATGCGGGATTATCGTAAAGTTTAAGCCATGTAAAATACATGGGAGTTGCGAAAATGAGCCCGAGAACAAACGCACCGACCACAAGCGCGCCGAGGAAAGTGATCGCGGCGATTGCCGTCTTGCTGCGGTATTCCGCTGCGACCGCAGCCACCTTACGCTTTGCAGGCGAAAGCGCCGGCTGTGCACTCTCTTCAGAAGCAGAAGGAACAGGCTCTGCAGGGGTATGTTCGGCAGCCCCCGTCTCCTCAGCCTCGACTTCGGCAATGGCCTTGTCGAGATAAAATCTTCTTGCACGACGCAAACGGACGATACCGCATGCAAACAACGCCGCAACCGCGATCATGGGCACAATGTAAGCACCGTGCGTAAGAATAGCAAGCGCACCCGCAAGCCCCGAAACAAGCAGGGGGATCGCGGAGGCAAACTTCTCCGTCCGCATACCGTTTGCATAGAAGTAATGGCAGCAATTGACGGAGAGCAGGAAGAAGAATACGCCGATCATCAAAGGCGTCCCCAGCCCGCCCAGCGCAAGAGGCGCGCATGCCAGCGCAAAGAGCACTGCAAAAATAATGCCCGCCGCATCCTTTTTGGCAATGCGCCTTGCCAGGAATGCGCCGCAGATAAGCGCGCCGGCGGCCGCGAGCATGGGGAAGAAACGAAGACCGAAGGGGCTCATCCCGAAGATAAGCGTCCCCAAGGCAAGAAACTCTTCTCCTACCGAACCGTACACGCGCTCACCGGTATATGCGTTTCCCGTGCCGTACTCGGCTCCGGTATACATTTCACGGACGGTCATCATGGAGAGCGTCTCTTCATCGGAAAGCTTGTTCATGCGGAACGAATTGAGCTGAGGCACGGTCTGACTGTCCAGAAGCGCCGCGGCACGCACGGCCGCCTCTTCTTCCGTCTCCCCTACGAGCGGCGTTGCGGATTCGATCGTCGCGGGAATGACGACCATCTCGCCCGTTCCCTCCGTGCTCGTGGAGGATTCCATGATCTCTCCCATAAACACGACTTCGTTGACAAGTACGTTTGCGGTACGGGACGTAAGACGAACATAGCGATATGTGGAGACGCTCCAGCCGTCACTGTCCTGAGGCACCATATCCTGCCAGGAGTAATAAATATTATCGGCATATTCCGTCAAATCCTCCGGCGACTCTTCCGTTTCCTGAGTTGCGGAAACAAAGTTGCCGAAGGTATAGTCGAGACGGCGGCTGGATGCCACCGTCCCCGTCGTGCTGCTTGCGATCTCCGCGCGCAGCGTCGCCGTCCCGCCTTCTTTGATGTAAGCGGCGCCTATATTCACATAGACATGTCTGAGACGGACATATTGCGTTGAGCTGTGACCGTGCTCATCCGTCGTCGTAGGATTGCTCAAGCGGAAGACAACGGTGGGAGTCTCCTCGGAATTCCCCTGCGTCTTCAGTTCATATGCGTCCCCGGCAGAATAAAAGGAACCGAGCGTACTCATTCCGATCACCAAAAAGATGAGCGCGATGATAAGGATGACGCGTGTTGCGATCGACTTGTTTTTTGTTTTTTGTCTGTTTGCCATAATATCCTGATGTTTCCCTATTATATTGTGTTCCCTATTGTACCGAATCCTGTCGGAATTGTAAACGGTTTTCGCGCTCAATCATGAAAATTTTTCTCTTTTGCCCTGTTTTCCCGAATCCACCGCTCCGAACCGCCGAGCAGTGCGGCAAAAAAATGCAAAAAAAAACGACCCGCTTCCGACTTTGAGCAGGCCGTCCTTCCGGAACTATGAAATTACTTCTTTTCCTTGATTTTTGCGGCTTTACCCGTAAGCCCGCGCAGATAATAAAGTTTTGCGCGGCGCACTTTGCCGGCGCGCACGACGTTGACGTACGCGACCTTCGGGGAATGCAGGGGGAAGCAACGCTCCACGCCTACGCCGAAGGAAAGACGGCGAACGGTAAATGTCTCGCGGATCCCGCCGTTCTTTTTGGCGATAACTACGCCTTCAAAGTTCTGGATACGCTCTTTTCCGCCTTCGATGATACGATAGCCGACCTTGACAGTGTCGCCCACATTGAACTGAGGAACGTTTTCCTTCATGTTCTCGGCTTCGATCTGCTCGATGAGTCCCATGATGACTTACCTCCTTGTATACGCGACGTTCATTCCCGCTTTGCGGCAGAGGAACGCCCGAAGTCAAGGGCTATTATAATAGAAGACAACAAAAAAATCAACTTATTTTATGCCGTTTTTTTATTTTACAATATGCATTTTGAAAAAATTACGGGCCTGGCGATTGCTCGTCGGCAGTTTTTTCTTCTTCCTGTGAGCGCTTCACAATATAAACGCCCTGTACTGCGGCATAAGTATCCCGCCGAAGGAGCCTGCGGCTCACGATGCGTCCGCCTGCATCATAAACGATCAGATATATTTCACTCCTGATCCCCTGTTTTTCCGCACGGACCGTCCTGTCTTCCTCACCCTCCGTCACCTCCGCCGGAGGCGGATCGATATACGAAAGCACATAACTTTCCGGCTCATAGCGTCTGCCGTCAGGCGCCCCGTAAATTTGAAACGTCACACGGTTTGCTTTGACTTCGGCAAGCAGATAGACGGGAAATGCATAGGGATTGCGGAATTTCAGGTCACTGTAACGCGAGACCATCGCATCCTGCGACGGCGGAACGTAACCGACAGACAGGGAATGGGGATGACTTTCCGTAACAGACAGCCCTGCCCGAAGCGCGGCGCCCATAAGAGTGGTTGACGCCTGACACACGCCCCCGCCCGTCCCCTGAACAAATTCTCCGTTCAGGATGACTGCGGCATCGAGAAAACCGTTTGCTTTGGTCCTTTCCCCCACGACAGAATTGAACGAAAACTCTGCGCCGGATTCGACCCGCACCCCCGCGATGCGCGCGCATGCGAGCGAAATATTGTGTACACGCGCGGTCTTGGAGGCGTCAAAATATGTCGAAAATGCAGCGAGCAGACGCGTACGATCGCGAAGCTGTTGTTCGGTCACATCGGGATGCCAGGTCCTTGTGACAAGCGCAGCTTCATTCTTGCCCTGTCTGAGCGCCGTTCTCACTGCCGCAAGCGTTGCGGCATAATCGCAATACACTCCCGCCCGTTCCTTGGTGTATGAAAAGCCGTCCGCCGTAAAAGAGAGCGTCGCATTCACCGGTTCCCGTACACACTTCGCGCAAACGTTCTCCAAATCCTGCTCCGCATCGATCCACTCGCGCCGCATCTGCGGCGTCAGCGACGCTCCTTTCTCCGCGCGGCGCACAAGTACGGAAAGGTTATCGGAGTAGGAAATTTCCGGCATGAAGTCACCCGCCGGAGAATGCAGGACAAACGGAACTTCGTATACGTCCCTTACGGCACGCTCAGCATCTGCGTACGTCATGCCGCCCACTTCGACACCGCCGATCGTGACCCCTGCTCGAACACGACCCGGCCAACCGCATGAGAAAAAAATGCTCCCCGCAAGGAGGAGCGACCATATCAGATTCCCTGTTTTCTTCATTCGTCCCCGCACAGACGGCGAAATGCGGCGAGCAGGGCTTCGGACGGATCAAAATACGGTCGGCCGATGGCACGGCTGCGTCCCTCCGCATGAAAATCCGACCCGCCCGTCTGCAAAAGTCCGCGTGAACAGGCAAATGCCGCAAATTGTGCCGTCTGTTCTTCAGTATGGTCGGAATGAACGCACTCTATGCCGTCCAATCCCGCGCCTGCGAGCACATCCATGAGCGAAAACCTCTCTTCGTCCGATCGTCTGATACGGCCGGGATGTGCCAAAACAGCGATACCGCCCGAGGCGTGGATGACATCGATTGCGTCCTGCGGCGCAGGACGCCCGATCAGCGAGTGACAGGGCTTCCCCGGCTCGAACGCCGCGGCGTACAGATCACCCTTATTACAACCCAGCCGTGCAGCAAACGCTGCGACAATGTGCATCGTATGAAGAGGCGCATCCTTCTTTTGATGAAAGCGCTCGGCCTCGGCAAGGGTGACGTCCAGCCCGAAATGCTCATTTGCCTTGATTATAATATCTTTCGCCCGTTCCACGGCGCCTGCGATGCGCGCACGCAAAAACTGCTCGTACGGCGTACAGATGCGGCACCCGTACCCCAAAATGTGTACCTTGAGATCGCCCTGATAGGCAGAGACCTCCCATCCGGGTACATAGCTAAGCCCGAAGTCCGCTGCCGCCCGCGTTTTTTCTTCCAATCCGGCAAGACTGTCGTGATCGGTCATGGATATGAGCCCGAGCCCTGCGTCTCTTGCCATCGCGGCGATCTGCTCAGGCGCATACGCTCCGTCCGAATAGTATGTGTGGATATGCAGATCGGCTCTCATCGGACAACTTTCCCCTCCTTGATCCTGATCTTATTGCAGGCAGCACCGAACAGGACGCGCTCGGCATGCGTACAGGTGAGAATGCACTGGATATCCTGCACCCGCTCCAGAAGCTTTTTGCGGCGAGGCAGATCGAGTTCGCTCAGAACATCGTCGAGAATGAGTACCGGCGTCTCCCCCGCAAGTCCGCGAAAGATATCCGTTTCGGCGAGCTTTAACGAGAGCGCCGCCGTGCGCGCCTGTCCCTGCGAACAAAAGCCGCGCGCATCCGTCCCGTTAATGGTGATACGGATATCGTCGCGATGCGGTCCCACGGAAGTGAACCCGAGCCGCAGGTCGCGCTCCCGCGCCGAAGCAAGCTGACGTACCAGCTTTTCGGCAATTTCGTCCTCGTTTTCCGGATAGGTGCCGTCCATTCCAAGCCCAAGCTCCTCTGCTCCGTCCGTGAGATAAGCGTGCGCTTCCTGCGCCATCGGCGCAAGTTTTGCGAGAAAGATGCGGCGGTGGCGGACGATGCGCGCCGCATACACGGCAAGCTGTTCATCCCAGACGGGGAGGGTTTCCAACACAAGAGCGCTGTCACGCTCCTTTAAGAGATTGTTGCGCTGATCAAGGATGCGCTGATAGCGGCTGAGCGCCGTACAGTACTCGCGCGAGGTCTGCGAAATGGAGAGATTGAGAAAGCGCCTGCGCTCATCCGGTCCGTCCTGAATGAGACGGAGTTCTCCGGGCGAGAAAAAGACACTGTTCATGTTACCGACAAAATCCGCCGCTTTGCTTACCTTGTTCCCGTTGACGAAAAGTTCGCGCTTGTTCTCAAAAACGGACGCTTCCAGTGAGACGGAACCAAAGCGCGTCTGCGCGCGCGCCGCAATGTGCGCGCCGTCCGTCCCGTGGCGGATGAGCTGACGGTCGTGGCGGATGCGCAGACTCGTCCCCGTGCAAAGATAAAAAACCGCCTCCGCACAGTTGGTCTTGCCCTGCGCGTTGCGTCCCGAGAGCACGTTGAGTCCGGGTTCGAAAGAAAACTCCTCATCCTCGTAATTTCTGAAGTTGTGCAGCGTCAAATTTTTGATGACCATGCCTGTTTTTTGCCGAAAACGCTTTCTTTTTGCGGCGTTTTGAGATATAATAAAAAAGAGTTCACGGATTTCTTTATTGAACTGACAAAAAGAAATCTCGTGAGATGATAGAGAAACCCAACGATTGCCGTCGGCTTCTCGTTTGGTTTCTCTCGCCGATGGAAATTAGCAACATTATAACTCCCATCGGCTCACACTTCCGCAGAAGCGCTGACGCGCAAATTGGGGCGAAAAAGGCATAACAAGTGAAGCCTTTTTCCGTAATTTATAGCATAAGGCGGTGCGCTCTTTGCCTCCCATGAAACGACGTTTTAGGGTGAGGCGTGCGCCAAGCGCATCAGTGCGGTGCGCTGTGCGCGCACGCCGAACTTAGAAATTGCCTTTTTCAGCGGCAATTTCTTGCCCGCAGGCGGCGCACTGCCTTGGCGCCGCCAAGACGGTGACGGGCGAAAGCCCGTTGGAAGGGTGCGGCAACGAGGGTTGCCATTTACCCAAGTATTATAGCAAAATTTATACAAAAAGGCAATGCCTTTGCGAGGATAAAAATGAGCGAGCAATTCGACTTTTTATGGAACACCATCCGTGAGCGTGCAAAAACGCTTGTCAATCCAATCTCTTACAGCACGTTTATCGAAAATCTCGTGCCGGTGGACGTCGTCAACAAAAAAATAGTGCTGCAGGCAGAAAGCGAGCTCGCCGCAAAGACCATTACAAAAAACCACATGGACAAGTTGCGTGAGGCGGTCGCCTCTGCGGGCGTCGGCTTAAACGGCGTCATCATCGTCGTTGAAGGCAGCGAAGAATTTACCCTTCGGGAGACGCCCGACGTACTCGAAGAGACAGGCGTCCGGCTCGATCCCCGCTTTACGTTCGACTCCTACGTCGTGGGCACTTCCAACAAATTCGTGTTCGCCGCGGCAAAGTCGGTCGCAGAAGCGCCCGGCGAGAACTTCAATCCGCTGTATATCTACGGCGGAACGGGGCTGGGAAAAACGCACCTCATGCAGGCGATCGCCAACGAGATCATGCAGAAAAAGCCCTCGCTCAAGGTCATCTATACGACGAGCGAAAAATTCCTCAACGAGTATGTGGACAGCATGTACGCCAAAAAGGGTTCGGGGCGGGACAACGAGACGCGATTCCGCAACCGCTACCGCAACGTGGACGTGCTGCTTATCGATGATATCCAGTTCTGGGCGAACAAATACGGTGTACAGGAGGCGTTTTTCCACGCCTTCAACGAGCTATTTTCCCAGCACAAGCAGATCGTCATTTCCTCCGATTGTCCCGCAAAAGAGCTGACGACGCTGGAAGAGCGCCTCAGGACCCGCTTCGAAGGCGGACTCATCGCCGACATCCAGCCGCCTGATATAGAGACCAAAATCGCGATCCTAAAGCGCAAGGCGCTCGAAAAACGGTATGTCGTACCCGATGACGTTCTTGCCTTCCTCGTCAAGAACTCGGACAATAATGTCCGTACGCTGGAGGGACGACTGAATACCGTCATCTTCGCGAGCAAACTGCATGAGGAACCGATTTCTTTAAAGCTCGCTGCCGCGGCACTGCAGGAATCCATCAACACGGATGAACAGGAGGAAATTACGCCCGAAGCGATCATCCGTGCGACCTGCACCTTCTTCAATATCACCCAAAACGATCTGTTGGGCAAGAACAAGCGGCAGGAGATCGTGCGTGCACGTCAGGTATGCGCCTATCTCATGTGCGATATGCTTGCGCTTCCTCTCGTCTCCGTCGGGCAGATTCTCAGACGTGACCACACCACCGTAGGCTATTCGCGCGACAAAATCGCCGAACTCATGCGCGTCAACGACAAAGTACACAAGGAAGTCGAGGACGTGCGCAGTGCCATCTTAAAACAGTGACAAAGGCCCCCGCGCGGGGCTTTTTGAAAGATTATGCAGACTTTTTCCGAAGGAACTTACGACGCCGTCGTCATCGGCGCGGGGCACGCGGGGTGCGAAGCCGCCCTCGCCCTCGCCCGCACGGGGCAAAGAACGGTCATCCTCACCTTAAATCTTGACAGCATCGGTTTCATGCCCTGCAATCCCTCCGTCGGCGGCACGGCGAAGGGACATCTGGTGCGAGAGATCGACGCGCTGGGCGGAGAAATGGGCGTCAATGCCGATAAAACGGCGCTGCAATACCGCATGCTCAACGAGGGCAAGGGCGCCGCGGTGCAATCTCTGCGCGCGCAGACGGACAAGAACCGCTATCACACCGAAATGAAGCGCACGCTGGAGCACACCGAAAATCTGCGCATCGTGCAGGGCGAGGCGGCAGATATTCTCACCGAAAACGGGCATGTGACGGGCGTCGTCACCTCCTACGGCGGCATATTTCCCTGCCGCGCGGTCATCGTTGCGACGGGCGTGTACCTGAACGCGCGCACGATCACGGGCGAGGTCATTGCCGACGCGGGGCCCAACGGGTTTGCACGCGCGACCATGCTCACAAAGGCGCTCCTGCGGCTCGGGTATCAGGTGCGCCGCTTCAAGACGGGCACGCCTGCCCGCCTGGACGGGCGCACCGTGGACACCTCTGCCCTCACCGTGCAGCCGGGCGAGAAGGTATACCCGTTCTCCTTTTTAAACGACGATGTCCCCGCAGAGAGCGCGCAGACGCCCTGCTACCTCACTTACACCAACGCCGAGACGCACAGAATCATTCTTGACAACCTCGACCGTGCCCCGCTCTATAACGGCACGATCTCCTCGGCGGGGCCGAGGTACTGCCCCTCCATCGAGACCAAGGTCGTGCGCTTTGCGGATAAGGAGCGGCACCAGCTCTTTCTGGAGCCGGAGGGCGCGGACACGACGGAAGTGTATGTACAGGGGCTCTCCACCTCCCTGCCCCACGACCTGCAAAAGACGATGTACCGCACGGTCAGGGGGCTGGAGCGCTGCGAGATCGTGCGCTACGCCTATGCCATCGAATACGACTGCATCGACACGCTGGACGTCCTGCCCACGCTGGAGTTCAAGAAAGTGGCAGGGCTGTACACGGCGGGGCAGATCAACGGCACGAGCGGCTACGAGGAGGCCGCCGCACAGGGACTGATGGCGGGGCTCAACGCCTCCTTACAGCTGCGCGGCAAGCCTCCACTCATCCTGCGGCGGGACCAGGCGTACATCGGCGTGCTCATCGACGACCTCGTCACCAAGGGGACGGACGAGCCCTACCGCATGATGACCTCGCGCGCGGAATACCGTCTCACGCTGCGGCAGGACAATGCCGACTTACGGCTCACGCAGATCGGCTACGACTGCGGGCTGGTCAGCGAGGAACGCTATCAAAAGTTCCTTGCCCGCAAGGCGCTGCGCGAGGAGACGGCAGCCCTGCTCGCCTCGCGCGCCGATCAGAAGGCGGCGGACGCGCTGGTGCAGTCGTTCGGACAGCCTCCCCTTTCGGCGGGCGTGACGTATGCAGACCTCATCCGCCGCGGCATTCCGCTTATGGCACTGCGCGAAATCTTCGGCATTTTGCCGAAGGTTCCAACCGACGTCGCGCTCTCCTGCGAGACGGAGATCAGGTACGAGGGCTACTTAAAGCGCAGCCGCACGGAGGCGGAGCGGGCGAAGAAAATGGAGACGACGCCCCTTCCTGCGGACCTCGACTATTCGGGCATTGCGGGGCTGCGTTTGGAGGCGCGCGAAAAACTCGATCGCATCCGCCCCGTCAATCTGGGGCAGGCGGAGCGCATCTCGGGCGTCTCCCCCGCCGACATCGCCGTTCTGATGGTCTATTTAAGTTTGAAAAAATGATGTCGACCGTCATGCGCGCCTCTGTCCGCGCGCATGACGGCCCCCATTCGCCCGGCGGGGCCCCAGCGGCCGCCGGGGGTGTTTGGCGAAGGGGCCCGTGTTTTTGTTCACCCCGGCGGCGCCCCCCGCCC
>ERZ1090879.642-NODE-642-length-20981-cov-39.051467_pt1 | contig 20981 bp, 17 predicted proteins | sample MGYA00478472_ERZ1090879 | MGnify/ENA primary metagenome ERZ1090879 (study PRJEB33644, sample SAMEA5815723) | chicken gut metagenome | biome: Chicken; feature: Gastrointestinal Tract; material: Caecum | place: Ireland | collected 2019-01-01 | study: A study of the... | reverse complement strand
TAAAGAGTAATAAAATTGAGTGCTTCGGATATTTCATTGAACCCATAACCTCAAAGTTGAACCCATTTTGTAAACATATCAAAATAACCCATTGTTTACATAAAACCGCAGAAGTTCTTTTCTGCGGTTTTTTTGTGCGATTTATGCAGTTGTTTCGGAATAAGATGGCGGGGAGGAGAAAAACAGCGGCAGGCAAAGCAGCACACTGTTACGGTGGCCACGCTGCGATGCCAAAGGCGCACGTCTTGTTCCCTCACTCAAAATGGTCTGTATATTTTTTCTCTCAAAAAACCAAAATACGGATATGAGAAAGATTCGTCCGAACCCTCTGAATAAGACACGGGAAGAGCGTGAGACTTGTTTCCCGCAGGCCGGGAGAGAGGAGGTTCGTCCGTGACAGGCCGCTCGCTTGAAAATTATAACAAAAATTATATCCGATACGTCCATTCCTTTGACCCGCCTACGCAGCATTTCAAAACCTGCCTTCGTGCTTTCTTTGTGGGAGGTCTTATCTGCTGTATCGGACAGTTTTTCCGTGTCATGCTGGAACTTGCGGGATTGACGGGGGACATTCTTGCGGGTACGGTGTCCGCTATGTTGATTTTCCTCGGTGTTCTTCTGACGGGATTGGGCGTCTATGACCGTATCGGAAAGAATGCAGGTGCGGGGAGCATTGTTCCCATCACAGGGTTTGCCAATTCCGTGGCATCTCCCGCTGTGGAGTTCAAGACGGAAGGATATGTTTATGGAACGGCGGCGAAGATGTTCATTGTGGCTGGTCCGATCATTGTTTACGGCGTTCTCGCGGGCGCTGCGGTGGGACTTGTATACTGGTTGATCGCACTTTAAAAATAGTTGCTTTTTTGGACAAATTGTGCTATACTGTTTATAAATTGAAGAAACGGAGGAATACGGCTATGGCTAAGATTACGGAGAATACGCTCATCGCCGAGTGTCTTGAAATCAATCCCAATGCAGTGGAGATCCTTCAGGCTGCGGGAATGCATTGCTTCGGCTGTGCTATGGCGCACGGTGAGACGATTGCGGAAGCGGTCGCCGTTCACGGCGAGGATTTGAAAGCGTTGCTGGATAAGCTTAACGAAGGTATTGAATAACCATTTGCCCTGAAAGGGGCGAAAAAAGAAACTGCCATACATTCAGGGGGGGATGTATGGCAGTTTTTTTATCTATATTCGATTTATTTTTCGTGAGCGGGATGTGCGGCGTGCGGTAGAGTGTTTGCTGATAAGAACGAGACGGCAGCCGGGATGTCCCGGCAAAGGGGAGATTGTTTTTTTTTAAAGAATGCCGTTACAGCAAATTAGTTAATTGACAGTTATATAAATGTGTAGTATAATAGTTATACGAAGCATACAATCAACGTTACGGGAATGGCGAAGATCGGTGATGCGGTTCTGCGTTTTGATTATGCTTAAGATTTTTTGTGGTGAGTTATGAGGGGGGAATAAATGGAATATTCAGGGGCTAAGCTTGGGAATTTATTGGAAGAGCGGATCAGACGGAAGAAGCGTCTGTCTGAGTTGCAGACAATGGTTACAGATGTCGTTTCGGAAAAGTTTCGCTCACCGGCGTTTTGGGTTGCGAGTATTTTGATGACATGCATATTTCTGATGCTGTTTATCGCAATCTGGATCATGCTGATGCAAAAACAGTCCGAATCCGATCCGTTGAATGTGCTTTTCACATGGGTGCCTGTCGCAGCGTGTGCGCTCGCATCTGCGATTGTCTCCTGGCGGCTCATCCTGGCAAAAAATACGGTTACAGCCGATAAAATGAGGGGGCTGGGGGCGTTTCTCGTCTGTATGGTCGTTATGAGCATCATCCTGGGTATTGTGATGGGAATTATCGCCATGTTCTTTTACAATTATCTGAGCTATTATCAAAGCGACTTCGAGATTCCGGACGATATGATGATCTTATTGGAGAATGTGTTGGGGCGGATGGGAATCAGCATGAACGATCTGCTGCACGACAGACAGCTTGACGACTTTCTCGTCATCGTGACATGTGGCGCTGCGTTTGTTGTTGTTTTTTGCTTCTTATATGTCGTGATGTGTATCAAGACGATGGGGCACATCAATTTTTTGCGTAACGCTGTGGCTGCGAAACATTATGATATCCGGCACAGCGCTCCTTCTGTCTGGATCTTCGTTATTGCCGGATTGACGTTGATCGGCGGTATTGATTTGATCGCCTCTGTGGGGGATTGGCTGACAGGGCTCCTGGGCATACTGGCAGGCATTTATTTGATTTTACTTGCGGTCTTTTTCTTAGGGATAGAGAGAGAAGAGCGCTTCATATATTCTCGTTTTGATCGGGAAATCAATGAGATCAACGAGCTTGAGGAGCGTATTGTTGCCGAATATCGCAGACAGGCGGAGCAAGACGTACGGGAATCGCAGCGAAATCAGGAAGCATGGAAAAGCTTGCGGGTTCAGCAGCAACAGATCATGGACGCATTGATGCAGCGCACGAACGCCGCTGCTCCTCCGGATGAGTCGAGTTCTGAGGAAGTGAAGGAATAATCTGCCGATAAAGAAAAGGGACGCCGACACCGGCGTCCCTTTCGGAATGAAAAAGAGCGGTCTATGACCGCTCTTTTTGTACTGTGCCTCTAAAGGCTGCTTACTCTTTGCCTGCCATTCTCTTGTAGCCTGCAAGGCGCTCCTTGGAGGACTCTTCCGTCTTCTTGAAGAGCTCTTCGGCAACGGCGGGCTGCGTCTTCTTGAGGGAAGCGTAGCGCGTCTCGCCGAGAATGAATGCCTGGTAGTCGCCCGTGGGATCCTTGGAATCGAGCGTGAAGGGGTTCTCGCCCTTTTCCGCAAGTTCGGGGTTATAGCGGTAGAGCTGCCAGTAGCCGCAGTCGACTGCCGCCTTCTCCTCCGACTGGGACTTGCTCATATTGATGCCGTGGTTGATGCAGGGCGCATAGCAGATGATGAGGGAAGGTCCGTGATATGCTTCTGCCTCCTTCAGTGCCTTGACGAGCTGATTCTTGTCCGAACCCATCGCGCACTGTGCGACGTAAACATAGCCGTAGCTTGCTGCGATCATGCCCAGATCCTTCTTCTTGACGCGCTTACCGGAGGAAGCGAACTTCGCGACTGCACCGATAGGCGTGGACTTAGAAGCCTGTCCGCCCGTGTTGGAATAGACCTCGGTGTCCAGAACGAGTACGTTGACGTCCTCGCCGCTTGCCAGAACGTGGTCAAGTCCGCCGTAGCCGATATCGTATGCCCAGCCGTCGCCGCCGATGATCCAGAAGGACTTCTTGACGAGGCAGTCCTTGTCCGCAAGCACTTCCTTGCAGAGCGCATCGCACTCGCAGCCGCAGTCTTTGCACGATTCGCAGCACTTCACGAGCGCGGCGGCAGCCGTCTTGCTTGCCTCTGCATCGTCCATGCCGCCGATCCATGCCTCGCATGCCGCCTTGCCTTCTTCGTAGTCCTTCCAAAGCTCTGCAAGCTTGGTGACCTTGTCTTTAAGTGCGGCACGGCGTGCCTTATAGGCAAGGTTCATGCCGTAGCCGAACTCCGCGTTGTCCTCAAACAGGGAGTTCGCCCATGCGGGACCGTGACCCTGCTTGTTCACCGTGTAGGGGCAGGTAGGGGAGGAGCCGCCGTAGATGGAGGAGCAGCCCGTCGCGTTCGCGATGATCATGCGATCGCCGAACAGCTGGGTGACGACCTTGACGTAAGGGGTCTCGCCGCAGCCTGCGCATGCGCCGGAGAACTCAAACAGGGAAGGTGTGAACTGGCTCTTCTTGACGTCTGCCATCTTGACCTCGGACAGGTCGACTTCGGGCAGGTCGACGGCATAGTTCCAGTTCTCTGCCTCGACGACTTCCAGATCTGCGAAAGGCGTCATGACGAGCGCCTTGTTGCCCTTCATGCCGGGGCAGACGTCTGCGCAGACGCCGCAGCCCATGCAGTCGAGCGGGGAGACCTGCATGCGGAACTCATATCCCTTGATGCCGGTTGCGGGCTTGGTGTCGAATGTGGCAGGCTTCTCTGCATCAGCCGCTACGAGTGCGGGACGGATGCAGGCGTGCGGGCAGACGAAGGAGCACTGGTTGCACTGTACGCAGTTTTCCTTGATCCACTTGGGCACCTTGACGGCAACGCCGCGCTTTTCGAACTTCGTCGTACCCGTGGGCACGGAACCGTCTGCATTGAACGCGGAGGAAGGAAGCTTGTCGCCTTCGAGCGCAAGGATGGGCGCGATGACGCTCTTGAAGTAGTCGTTGTCCGCGAGCTTGATCATCTCCGCGCCTTCGGTCGTCGTCTCCCACGAAGCGGGGATGTCGATCTTGACGAGGTTTTCCTTTGCAGAGTCGATCGCGGCATAGTTCATCTGTACGACCGCGTCGCCCTTTCTTGCGAAGGACTTGTACGCCATCTTCTTCATCAGGTCGACCGCCTCGGTATAGGGCATGATCTGCTCGTTGATGAGGAAGAATGCCGACTGCAAAATGGTGTTGGTCCTGCCGCCCAGTCCCAGTTTGCCGGCGACGGAGATCGCGTCGATGACGTACAGCTTCGCGTGCTTCTTGGCGAGCATGTTCTTGACTTTTGCGGGCAGGTTGACTTCCAGTTCCTCGACCGTCGTCCAGGGTGCGTTCAGAAGGAAGGAGCCGCCGTCTTTCAGGTCGCTGACCATGTCATAGCGGATGACATAGGAGGGGTTGTGGCAGGCGATGAAGTCCGCCGCATCGATGAGGTATTCGCTCTGGATGGGCGTCTTGCCGAATCTGAGGTGGGAAACGGTGATGCCGCCCGACTTCTTGGAATCATAGAAGAAGTATGCCTGCGCATACATATCGGTGTGGTCGCCGATGATCTTGATGGAGTTCTTGTTCGCGCCGACCGTACCGTCCGAACCGAGACCATAGAACTTGCAGCTCGTCGAACCTGCGGGCGCCGCGTCGAACTTCTCGGAGAAGTCGAGCGAGGTGTTCGTGACGTCCTCGTAGATACCCACGGTGAAGTGATTCTTGGGCTTGTCCTGCTCCAGATTCTTGTAGACGGAGAGCACCATGGAGGGATTGAACTCCTTGGAGCCGAGACCGTATCTGCCGCCGACGACGTCGATGTCCTTCATGCCCTTCTCAAGGAGCGCCGTGCAGACGTCCAGGTACAGAGGCTCGCCCAGAGATCCGGGCTCCTTGGTCCTGTCGAGGACGGCGATCTTCTTGCAGGTCGCGGGGATGGCTGCGACGAATGCGTCGGTGACGAAGGGGCGATACAGGCGGACCTTGATGAGACCGTACTTCTTGCCCTGTGCGTTGAGCTTGTTGATGGACTCCTCCACCGTCTCAGCGCCCGAACCCATGATGACGATGACTTCCTCCGCATCGGGCGCGCCGACGTAGTCGAACAGGTGATAGCTTCTGCCCGTGAGCGCGCTCACTTCGTCCATCATCTCCTGCACGATCGCGGGCGTTGCGTTGTAGTAGCTGTTCGCCGTCTCGCGGTTCTGGAAGTAGGTGTCGCCGTTCTGCGCGGTACCGCGCTGAAGGGGATGTTCGGGGTTGAGTGCGCGTGCGCGGAATTCCGCAACGTCCTTGTCAAGCCCCTTCTTGTCAAAGATCGCCTTCATTTCCTCATAGGAGATGACGTCGATCTTGGAGACCTCGTGCGAGGTACGGAAGCCGTCGAAGAAGTTGATGAAGGGGACGCGCGCGCGAAGCGTGGAAAGATGTGCGACGAGCGCAAGGTCCATGACCTCCTGCACCGAGCAGCCCGCGATCATCGCGAAGCCCGTCTGGCGGCATGCCATGACGTCCTGATGGTCGCCGAAGATGTTGAGCGAGTGCGCAGCGAGCGCGCGCGCCGAAACGTGCATGACCATGGGAAGCAATTCGCCTGAGATCTTGTACATATTGGGGATCATTAAAAGAAGTCCCTGCGACGCGGTATAGGTCGTGGTGAGCGCGCCTGCGGAGAGCGAGCCGTGCACAGCGCCGGCAGCGCCGCCTTCGGACTGCATCTCTGCAATGCGGAGCTTCTGTCCCCACATGTTGACTCTGCCTTGAGTTGCCCATTCATCCGCGGATTCCGCCATAGGGGAGGAAGGCGTGATGGGGTAGATCGCCGCTACTTCCGAAAAGGCGTATGCGACGTGCGACGCGGCGGTATTGCCGTCAATCGTCATCTTGGTCATCGAAAAACCTCCATAAAAAATAACATTATAATTCACAGATTTCTTTGCGAACTGACGAAAAGAAATCTCGTGAGTTTCTTTTAGACAAACCCGGCGTTCGCCGCGGCGCGGCTTCTGCGTGGGCTGCACGGGCAATATGCGCTTTCAAGCACGTCAAAATAAGCGCCTTTGCACGCACACATTCATTATAATCGCTTTTGCGTTACAAGTCAACCCCGCCCGCGAAAAAAAGTGGGGCAAAAGTGAAAAAATTTGCCCGTATATATTTCCTCTCCGCTGCAGCGGAGAGTTAACTGTTCCTGCCGCGCCCGCGCCGCCCGGGAGTATGGGCGGCGCGGGCGCGGAAACGTCGCTTTTTCCTTTCGTGCGTGGAAAAGTTGCAAGAATTTCACTACGTTTTCATTGTAAAATGTCGCACGATTTGGTATAATATGTAAGAATTGTACTTAAAAGCATGGCGCACAAGGGAGAATATGAAGGCGATCGAATTTGAAAACGTGTCCTTTTGCTATGAAGAGAGTGGCGCATTTTCTATCCGAAATTTGAATTTTTCCGTCGAGCAGGGCGAGTTTGTTGCCGTGCTTGGGCATAACGGGAGCGGGAAGAGTACGCTCGCGCGCCTTTCCAACGGACTTTTGGAACCGGACGAGGGAACGGTGTCCGTTTTTTCTCGCAGAATTACGTCCAAAAACCTATACGAAGTGCGCAAGGACGTCGGGGTCGTCTTTCAGAATCCCGATAATCAGACGGTCGCGACCATCGTTGAGGACGATGTCGCCTTCGGGGCGGAAAATATTGGGCTCGCGCGCGAGGAGATCGGACGGCGCATTGACTTTGCGCTGCGTGCCGTCGGTATGGAGGCATACCGCACTGCGACGGTTGCACGGCTTTCGGGCGGGCAGAAACAGCGCGTCGCCATTGCGGGCGTGCTGGCGCTTTCACCGCGCGTCCTCATTCTCGACGAGTCCACCGCCATGCTCGATCCCCGCGGCAGGCGGGAGATCGTGGACGTCGTCACCCGCCTCAACAAGGAGAAGGGGATCACCGTCCTGCTCATTACGCATTTCATGGAGGAGGCGCTGCTCGCAGACCGCGCCATCGTGATGAACCGCGGCGATATCGTCATGCAGGGAACCCCGCGCGAGATCTTTGCGCGCAAAGAGGACCTTCTCACCTATAATCTATCCCTGCCCCGCATAAGCGTCATCTGCGAAAAGCTGCGCGCGGGCGGCATGAAGATTCAAGATACGCTGGATGTGGAGACTCTGGCAAAGGAGATCGCAGCATGCGTATCGTAGCCGAGCATCTCTCATACACCTATAATGAAAAGTCACCCTTTGAGACAGCTGCGCTGCACGACGTCACCCTGACCATCGAGGAGGGCGAGTTCTTCGGCATCATCGGGCACACGGGCAGTGGCAAGAGCACGTTTGTCCAGCACCTCAACGGGCTCATCCGCCTGCCGGCCTCCTTGAAGCATGCCAAAAAGCACAAGGCGAAAAAGGGGCAGCCGCTTCCGCCCGCGCCCGTCCTTAAGGTGGGAGAGTTCGATCTCTCCGATAAAAAAACGGACTTCCGCGCCTTGAGAAGGCATGTGGGCATGGTGTTCCAGTATCCCGAATATCAGCTCTTTGCCGAGACGGTGCGCGATGATGTTGCGTTCGGACTTAAAAACTTTTCGGAGAAGAAGCTGACGGAAGAGGAGATCGATTCGGCGGTGTGCGCCGCGCTCGAGGTCGTGGGGCTGGATTTCGACGAACTCAAAGAACAGTCGCCCTTCGAGCTTTCAGGCGGACAGAAGCGGCGCGTCGCGATCGCGGGCGTCATCGTCAGTCGTCCCGAGATCCTCATTTTGGACGAGCCTGCTGCGGGACTGGATCCTCTCGGCAAGAAGGAGATCCTGGAGCTTCTCCACCGCCTGCACCGCGAATGGTGCAAGACGGTTGTCATCGTCTCACACGATATGGACGAGATCTCCGAGAACTGCACGCGGGCGGCGGTCTTTTCGGAGGGGGCGGTCAAGTACGTCCTGCCGCCGAAGGAACTGTTCCGCCGCACAGAGGAACTGACGGCGCTGGGGCTGGACGTCCCGCTTACGGCAAAGCTGTGCGCCGCGCTGAGGGCGAGAGGGATTGACGTTGACTGCGACTTTACGACGGAGGACTTCGCGGACAAAGTGCTTGCCTACGCCGCGTCGCACCCCAAAAAGGAGGGCGACGCATGAAAGACGTGACCTTCGGGCAGTACTACCCGCGAGACTCCTTTGTGCATCGCCTCGACCCGCGCATGAAGTTTTTATTCCTCATCGCGTACATCGTGGCGATCTTCCTTGCGACCAACTTCTACGGGCTTGCGGTCTGCACGGCAGTCCTCATTGCGATCATTGCGCTTGCGCGTGTCCCGTTCGGAAAGGTGCTGCGCTCTATTCGCGGCATTCTGGTGCTTCTCATATTTACCGCGCTGCTCAATATCCTGTTTGTGGACGGCGAGACGGTGTACGCGCAGTGGTGGATCTTCGTCATCACGCGGGAGGGGTTGTTGTTTGCGGGGCTTCTCTCCCTGCGGCTCGTCCTGCTGGTACTGTGCTCGTCCATGCTGACGTTCACGACGACGCCCGTTTCCCTCACCGACGGCGTGGAGAGCCTCTTGACGCCGCTCAAGTGGATCAAACTCCCCGTGCATGCATTAGCGCTCGTCATGAGCATCGCGCTTCGCATGATCCCCGTGCTCATGGACGAGGTGGACCGCATCAAGAACGCCCAGCGTGCCCGCGGTGCCGATCTCGACCGCGGCGGGCTTATGCACAAGATCAGAACGACCATTCCCATCCTCGTCCCGCTTGTCCTCTCGGCACTGCGCCGCGCGGACGAACTGGGCGACGCGATGGACGCGCGCTGTTACATGGGGGACAAGCACCGCACCAAATATAAAAAACTGCACTTTACCTGGCGCGATCTGCTGGCGTTTCTGGTGGGTGCGGCGCTCATCACGGGCGTCGTGCTGCTCCGCATCTACCTGCCCGCTCCCTTTTGAGGCGCAATATGCGATACGTTTTTCTTATCAGTTTTGACGGCACGCACTTTTCGGGCTCGCAGCGCCAGCCTCAATGCAGGACGGTTCAGTCTGTTCTGGAGGATGCGGCGCAAAAGGTGTTCGGCGTCTCCGTCAAAGTCACTTTTTCGGGCAGGACGGACGCGGGCGTGCACGCGGCGGGACAGGTCGTCCACCTGGACGGCGAGACGAGTATCCCCGCAGGGAAGCTGCGTGAGGCATTCAACCGCCTGCTGCCCGAAGATGTAAAAGTTTTGGAAAGCGCCGCAGCGCCCGATGGATTTGACTGCACCCGCAACGCGCGGCGCAAGACGTACTGTTATCGCTTTTACACGGCGGCGAGCGCGATGCCCCTTCTGGAGCGGTACGCCGTGCGTGCAGAGGGCAGGGTAGACCTTGCCCGCATGCGGGAGGCGGCGGCTCTGCTCGTGGGCGAGCACGACTTTGCGGCGTTCCGCGCGACGGGTTCCTCCGCAAAGACGACGGTGCGCACGGTTTTCTCCGTCACCGTCGACAGTACGCCCGTGTATGGCGCAAACCTCTATGAGGTGCGCGTCACGGGCAACGGATTTTTGTACAACATGGTGCGCATCATCGCCGGAGAGCTGTATGCCGTCGGCTGCGGCAGGGCGTCGTGCGCGGACATTGAACAAGCGCTGAAAACGGGGGACCGTACCCTGCTTTTTCGCACCATGCCCGCAAAAGGGCTGACTCTGGAACGTGTAGAATTTGACGTCCCGCTCTTCGGGGCGCAGGGAGAAAACGATGGAATTTTTTGATTTCGCATATATCGCGCAGTTGCTTATGCAGTATACGATGAGTTTCACTGTGGATGTGTCTGCCGATCTTCAGACGCAGCTTGAGGCGTTTGTCGCAGCCTATCGCCAGGCGATGCTGATCGGACTTTGTATTGCGGCAGGCATATATCTAGTCTGTCTCGTCATGGGCGGCATCGGTATGCACGTCATGGCGAAAAAGCGCGGCATGAAGGGCAGCTGGATGGCGTTTTTGCCGTTTTTGAATACCCTGTATGCGGGTAAACTGGCGGGAGAGACCAATTTCTTTGGCAAGAAGGTCAAATGGATGGGGGGCGCGGCAGCGCTTTTGGAGTTTGTGCATGTCGGATTGAGTGTGTTTTCTTTCTACATTCTTTTCAGCTTTATGCGTCCCGAGTACTGTGACCCGATTACTACTGCAGACGGACTTTTCGGCGGAGCTGAATTTGTTTCCTCCAAGCTGCCCGTCGGGATGCGCTGGATGCTGACGGCAGACACCGTGTGTGAGATCCTGACCTATGTGTTTTATTTGTTTTTACTTCTTGCGATGTGCATGATGTTTTATTCCTTCTATCGCAAGTATTATGCGCGCTCGCCCTTCATCATGATGTTTTTGAGCGCACTTCTTCCCTTCCGCGGCTTTGTCATCTTTGCCGTGCGCAATAATACGCCGGTTGATTACGATGCATGGATGCGCCAGCGGATGGAGGAGTTTTCCCGTCGCCAGCAGCAGGGTCGTCCGGGAAACTACGGCGGGTACGGCGGCTACAGCGGACCGCAGGACGGTTCCGGCACATACGGCGATTCTGCGCAGGGGAATGAGCCGTTTTCCGATTTCGAAGGCCCGAATAGCTCGAACGGCTCGAACGGTTCGGGCGGGGGCGACAGTCCGTTTTCCGATTTCTGATCGATATGACAGGAGCGGTTTCCGTCAGCGGAGATCGCTCTTGTTTTATAAAAAAATACAGACAAACCGTTTACAACGCAGAAAAACGGTGCTATAATATAAACGAAATTTATATGGAACTTAAACAACTGTAAAGGAGATAATCTTCTCTTATAAACAAAATGAATGATCTGATATCAGCGATTGCAACGGCGAGCGGCGTGGGCGGCGTCGCCATTATCCGCATGAGCGGCGCGGGCGCGCTGAAAGTTGCCCGTAAAATGTTTTCCCGTAAGGGGGAATTTGCACCCAATATGCTCTATCCCGGGACGATCGATGCGGGTAGCTTTTCCGACTACGGCATGTGCGTCTATTTCCGCGCGCCGCATTCCTTTACGGGGGAGGACGTCGTGGAGCTGCACTGTCACGGCGGCACGGAGATCGCACGCGGTATCCTTAGCCGAACGTTGGAGCTGGGCGCGCGACTTGCCGAACGCGGGGAGTTTACCAAGCGCGCCTTTTTGAACGGAAAACTTTCGCTCTCGGCAGCGGAGGGGCTGGGGGAGATGATCGCGGCAAACAGTCAGGCGCAGGTGCGCGCGGGTTTTACGCTCTACCAGGAGGCGCTCACCGAAAAGGGAAAACTGCTGCAGGGCGAGCTTTCGGCGTGTCTCGCGCAGATCGACGCCGACCTTGATTATCCGGAAGAAGATCTGACGAGTGTTTCCCGCCCGGAGATCGCGGCGCGATTGGAAAAAGTAAAAGCCTCACTTATGGCGCTTCTGGCGCAGCACGGTGCGGGACGAAAAATCAAATCGGGTGTGCGGGTGGCTCTTGTCGGCGAACCAAACGCGGGGAAAAGCTCGCTGCTCAATGCCCTTCTGGGGTACGACCGCGCCATCGTCTCGGACATCCCCGGCACGACGCGCGATCTTAACGAGGGGACGATCGACCTGCACGGCGTCAACTTCCTGCTGACCGACACCGCGGGACTGCGCGAGAGCGCGGACGTCATCGAGCAGGAGGGCGTGCGCCGCGCACGGCAGGCGATCTTTGCAGCGGACGTCATTGTCTGGCTGAAGGGGGGAGAAGTCCCCGAATTTCCTCTCGGCACGCCCGTCATCACGGTGGGCGCAAAGAGCGATCTTGCGCGGCAGGAGGGGTGCGACGTCCTTCTTTCCTCGCTGACGGGCGAGGGGCTCGATGCTCTCAGGGAGATGCTTTACGAAAAGGGGTTCGGTCGTGAAAACGATGGTGCGTATCTCCTCTCCGAGCGCCACTACCGTGCGCTTTCGGATGCGCGCCTGGCGGTCGATGCTGCGCTTTCGGTGATTGATTCGTTACCGGAACTGTATGCCGAAGACATTCGGCGCGCTTGGGAAGCGCTCGGGGTCATTTCGGGCGAGACGGCAAACGAGGCCGTCATCAATGAAATTTTTGCAAAATTCTGCGTCGGAAAGTAAACGCATGACGGAGGGAGCACAATGGTCAATCTTGAATTGTACAGGGTATTTTATACGGTAGCGCGCTGCGGGAGTCTGACCAAGGCGGCGGAGGAACTGTATATTTCTCAGCCCGCCGTTTCGCAGGCGGTCAAGCAGCTGGAAAATCAGCTCGGCACCTCGCTTTTCAATCGAATGCACAAGGGCATGGAACTCTCCAAACAGGGAGGCGAACTCATATATGCCGACGTGGAGCGGGCACTTCAGCTGCTCTCGGGCGTGGAGGACAAGCTCTCGGAATTAAAGCAGAGCGCAACGGGGACCCTGCGCATCGGCGCTTCGGAGACCATCTTTCAGTACATTCTCGCGGACAAGATCGTCGCTTATAACAAGCAATACCCGCAGGTCAAGATCGATCTTATTTCGGATGTTTCGCCCAAAATCATCGAATTGCTCAAGACCGATCACTGCGATGTCGGTTTTCTCAACCTTCCGATCGAAGAGGACGAAGGCATCCGTCTGAATGCGTCCGTTGCGCTCCTCAACGACGTATTTGTTGCGGGCGAAGCTTTTTCGGAACTGAAGGATAAAGAACTCACCGTCTGGGATCTGCAGAAGTATCCGCTCCTTATGCTGGAGCAGAACACCGTCGCGCGTGCCGCGATCAATCATTATGCCGAAAGTCTTGGCGCCGTGTTGCGCCCCGCGGTCGAAGTCGGCAGCTGGGATTTCATGAAACGGCTTGTGACGGACGGCATGGGGATCGGCTGTCTGCCCCGTGAATATGCACAGCGCCGTTTGCGGGACGGAGAGCTGTTTGAACTTAACGTTACGCCGGCGATGCCGTCGCGATCTGTAGGGCTTGCGCTTGCAAAAAACGCCAGTATGCCGTTCTCGCTGCGTGCGTTTATTAACCTTGTGACGGGCGAGCCGCATGCCTGAATTTACTCTCGTTACGGGCGCGTGCGGAGGGCTGGGCAGTGCGTTTGTGCGGTTGCTTGCCGAGCGGGGCGAGGCACTTTTTTTGACTGGGCGCTCGGAGACGCGGCTTACAGCGTTGAAAAAGGAGCTGCTCGCCGCATTTCCTGCGCTTACGGTGGAAGTTTGCGCCTGCGATCTGACGGATGAAGCCTCGCGTGCAGCGCTGTTCGCTTTTGCGGACGATAGAAAGATGCGCTTTGCACGCCTTGTCTACGTCGCGGGCGTGGACACGCAGAAGGCGCTGGAAAAATACAAGGCGCAAAAAGTCGTCTTACAGTCCCGCGTCAATCTGGAGGCTGCGTGCGATCTCGCATGCGGCGTGTTTGTTCGCAGGGGGGGCTTTCCTGAATTTCTGGCGGTGGGGAGTATGTCGGCGAGTACGCCCATGCCCTATTTTGCGCTGTACAGCGCCACAAAAAAGGGGCTGGAGCAGCTCTTTGTCGCTCTGCACGGCGAATGGAAGGGGCGCGCGAAAGTCACGGTCGTGCTTCCGGGGGGCATCCCGACGCGCGAGGACATCAAGGAAAATATCCGCGCGCACGGCTGGTTCGGCAGGGTCTCGGCGCTTTCGCCGCGCATTGTCGCTGAGAGATCGCTCAGGGCGCTTGCGCGCAACCGCCGCAAGACGGTCATCGGCGGCTGGAACAAACTGCTCTACGCGCTGACCAGGTGCGTGCCGACGGGCATCCGCCTTTCCTTTGTTTCGCGTATGTGGAGCAAGACGGAAAAGGACGCATTTTAAAAGTTGAAAGACAATCCGCCGCCCGAAGCGTTTCGGGCGGCGGATTTTGTGCTATTTCTTTTTTGTGATCTCTTCCTCTTCTTCGGGCGTCGAGAATGAGAAGCCGATCTTTTCGTTGCGGGCGGTCAATTCGTGGATGAAGTCGTTATAGAGACTTTCCTTGATGACGATGACCAGATAATTTGTCTTTATACTGTTAAAATAGACGACGAGTTTGTTTGCGCCGCGGAACAGGTGAACGGAGACGATATTCCCCAGCGGTGTGCGGCTTCTGAGAAACCCGAGACGCACGATGAGCGCCCGATCGGTCAGTACATACTCGGAGCGCAGAAGAACGGCGACGATAAACAGTCCGATGCCGACGCTCGCAAAATACAGTAATCCGTATTGCAGCCATTCAAAAACTCCGGAAAGATCTCCGCCCGAGAGGAAGTCCGCAAAGAACCAGGTTGTCAGTCCAAAACCGCCGAGGCAAAGAGCAAGTCCCAGGATGAGTGCGCCGAAGATGAAAGGGGAAAATCGGTAACGATAGCGTTTCGCGGGACGGGGCGTGCGTGTATGGTCGGAATCGGGTCGGACAAGCGGCTCCGGGGTTGCGGGCAATTCGGGTGCGATGACGCCCGGCGCCTGTTCCACATGGGATATGTTGCGCGATTTTTTCATAGACATAGTATAGCAGAAATGTGCTCAAAATGCAAGGCGGTACGCGCGTTTGGAATAATTTTCATAAAAATACGCTGTGTGCTCGGGTCTGGAAAAAACTTTTTTCGCCGATGCGGTGCGAATGCTTGAAAAAAATGCCGAAATTTACTATAATAGTGCTGTCATTCAGTTTATCAACGACGGAGGAAGGATATGGTCAAACTCATCAAACAGGGCGTCTACTATTTGGACGGACGCATCGTCAAAGAGTCGCAGGCATTTTTTACGCAGGATAAGAAGGAGGAGGCGGTCAGGAACACGCTGTCCTATTCCATTCTCCGGGCGCATAACGTGGGCGACGGAGAGAACCTGAAGATCCGTTTTGATGCCATTGCCTCGCACGACATTACTTATGTCGGTATTATTCAGACGGCAAAGGCGAGCGGCCTTACTTCCTTTCCGATCCCCTATACGCTTACGAACTGCCATAATTCCCTGTGTGCGGTAGGCGGCACGATCAACGAGGACGACCATGTCTTCGGGCTTTCTGCTGCCAAAAAGTATGGCGGAGACTACGTCCCAGCGCATCTCGCGGTTATCCACCAGTACATGCGCGAGTGTGCTGCAAAGTGCGGCGCGATGATCCTCGGCTCGGACTCTCACACCCGCTACGGCGCGCTCGGCACGATGGCGGTGGGCGAGGGAGGACCGGAACTTGTCAAGCAGCTCCTGAAGCAGACGTACGACGTCAAGCGCCCGCCCGTCATCGCGGTGTACCTGAAGGGCAAACTTCGTAAAGGCGTCGGCCCGCAGGACGTCGCGATCGCGCTCGTCAAGGCAACGTTTGCAAGCGGCTTTGTCAAAAACAAGATCTTAGAGTTTGTCGGTCCCGGCATTGCAAATCTGTCCATGGATTACCGCATCGGCATCGACGTCATGACGACGGAGACGACCTGCCTTTCCAGCATCTGGGAGACAGACGAAAAGACGCATGAATATTACGCGATCCACGGCAGAGAGGGGGACTACAAGGAGCTCAAAGTGACGCAGCCCGCCTACTATGACGGCGCCGTCACGATCGATCTTTCGCGCGTCGAGCCGATGATCGCGCTTCCCTTCCACCCCTCCAACGCTTACACCATCCGCGAGTTCCTCGCAAACCCCGTCGAGATCCTCAAAAAGGTGGAGGAGCAGGGCAGAAAGATCAAGGGGGACGACTCCTTCACGCTCACCGATAAGGTCAGGGACGGCAAAGTGTATGTCGATCAGGGCGTCATTGCGGGTTGCGCGGGCGGCGGCTATGAGAACGTCGCCGAGGCGGCGGAGATTTTGCGCGGCGGTTCGGTCGGCACGGGCGCATTTGCCCTGAGCGTCTACCCCGCCTCCCAGCCCGTCTACAAAGCACTCACCGAGGGCGGTTATGTGAGCACGCTCTTCGATGCGGGCGTCATCGTCAAGACGGCGTTCTGCGGTCCCTGCTTCGGCGCGGGGGACGTGCCCGCCAACAACGCGTTCTCCATCCGCCACACGACGCGCAACTTTGAGAACCGCGAGGGCAGCAAGCCCGCGCAGGGACAGCTTGCGGCGGTCGCGCTGATGGACGCGAGGTCGATCGCGGCGACGGCGGCGAACGGCGGCGTTCTGACGTCCGCGCTCGACTACAACTACAATAAGCGCATCAGAAAGTACCGCTTTGACGGCAAGATCTATGAAAACCGCGTCTATCACGGCGCCCAAAAGCCCGACCCCGCGGCACAGCTCGTGTACGGCCCCAACATTGCAGACTGGCCCGAGCAGATCGCGCTGGGCAAGAACCTTCTGATGAAGGTCGTCTCCGTCCTCAAAGATCCCGTTACGACGACGGACGAACTCATTCCCTCGGGCGAGACCAGCTCGTACCGCTCCAACCCCATGAAGCTCGCGGAGTTCGCTCTTTCCAGAAAGGACCCCGGTTATGTCGCTCGTGCCAAGGCGGTCATGGCGGACGAAAGGGTGCGTCGTGAGACGGGTGCGCTGCCCGAAGAGGTGCTGAAAGACCTGGGCGGCTTCGTGCCCGAAGAGGGGACGATCTACGGCAGCGTCGTCGTGTCCAACAAGCCGGGCGACGGCTCCGCGCGCGAACAGGCGGCGTCCTGCCAGCGCGTTCTGGGCGGCGTTGCCAATATCTGCATCGAGTACGCGACCAAGCGCTATCGCTCCAACCTCATCAACTGGGGCATGCTGCCCTTCACGACAAAGAAGATCGACCTGAAAGTGGGGGACTATCTCTATATCCCGAACATTGCGGACGCGGTCGCAACGGGCGAGGAGCGCGTTGTCGCCAAGGTCATCTCGGGCGGCAAGACGCATGACATCGCGCTTGAGCTGGGTGCGCTCACCGCGGAGGAGCGCAGGATCCTGCTCGCGGGGTGTCTCATCAACTACAACAAGGGGAACCTCTGATGACTTCCTTTGAGCTGTCGCAAAAGACTGTCAATCTCACGCCTTATCCCCGTCCGCTGACAGTGGAGGGGGAGGCGCGGGAGGAGCTCACGGATGCTCTTCTCAAATGGTTGCTGCGCGAGCGCGGCATGATCGCCGCATTCAGTGCGACGGCGGAAAAAAAGCGCGCTCTCATCCGTGCGGCGATGAACGAGCGTCCCGCACATCCTGTGCCGCAGGAAGTTCTTGCGATGCAGGATCGTCTGTTTTGGACGGAGACGTTAGAGCGCGGTATCGTGGAAGAAAAAGACCTTTCCTTCGGTGCAAACGGCATCGGGCTGTGGCAGGGGGACATCACCCGCCTTGCGGTGGACGGCATCGTCAACGCCGCCAACCGCGGACTTTTAGGGTGCTTTCTGCCCGGGCACAACTGCATCGATAACGTCATCCACTCTGCGGCGGGTATGCAGCTGCGCGACGACTGCGCTAAGCTCATCGCGGCGCAGGGCAGAGAGGAGGAGTGCGGTGACTGCAAGATCACCCGTGCCTATAACCTTCCCTCCCGTTATGTACTGCATACGGTCGGACCCATGATCCGCCGCGAGGTCACCGAGCGCGACCGCGGTCTGCTGCGCGCGTGCTACCGTGCCTGCTTGGATACGGCGGCGGAAGCGGGGCTGAAGAGTATCGCCTTTTGCTGTATTTCGACGGGCGTGTTCAGCTTTCCCCGTGCGGAAGCGGCGGAACTTGCCGCGGGCGCCGTCCTGCAATGGAAGATGCGCAACAAGGATGTTCCCATCAAAGTACTCTTCAATACTTTCTTGGAGGACGACACCCGCATCTACAAGAGCATTTTATCGATGGCGTGAAAAAATTTGCTAATCCAAGGCGGGCTGCTTACGGGTGGTCCGTTTTTCCATAAGCAAAATTGTCATCGGGTCTTGACAAATTAGGGACTGTAATTTATAATGTCTGTCGAAAGGTGAAAGGAAATGCAGGATTTAGACGATTTTGAACCGCTTGCTTATTATAAAGAGGAACTGAAGAACAGATGCCGAACGAATGCGGAGCAATGCTTCGATGCGCTCGTTAAAAAGTCCGGCATTGATGCCGAAGAGAACAGGCGGACGGTTTCCCGTTATAAGGATGCGAGTGCAAAAGCGGAGACCGCTCAGAAAAAGCTGAATTCCGGCAAGTTGTTGCGCGGAGTGACGATTTTTTTTCTCATTGCGGCAGTCATAGCGGGAATCATTTTGATTTTTTCCGGAGCAGGCGAAGACGGTGCGTGGTGGCTTATTCTGATCGGTGCGTTTTGCCTTGTTTTATCCGTTATCCTGGTCGTGCTGCTGTTTACGAAGATTAAAAATATTCTCCAGGTACGGCAGAAGAAATACGATGAGGCTTTGTTGAAAGCCAATACGATTTTAGATGAAGCTTGGACGCAGATGCGTCCGCTTCTTGCGCTGTTCACGCGGGATATGACGCGTGATCTTATTGAAAAAACCTATCCGGACGTGAGCATCGACGATTACTTTGACATGCGAAAGTTTGAACTGATGTCTCGGAAGTACGGGCTGGGCGAAAACGACGATACCAACAGTTCCACCGTGTGCGTGCTTTCGGGAACGGCAGATAAAAGTCCGTTCCTCTATGTGAGGGATTTTGACTGTCAGATGTATACGCATACATATCATGGTTCTATCGTCATTCATTGGGTCAGCTACTCTTATGATTCCAAGGGGAATCGTCGGGCTGTGCACCATTCCCAGACGTTGACGGCAACATACTCGGCTCCGGCTCCCTCATACGGATATAATACCCGTCTGTACTATGGCAACGAGGCAGCGCCCGATTTGAATTTTTCCCGTCAACCTGCCTATACACATCAACTTTCGGATTCGGAAGTGGAACGTAAGGTTAAAAAGGGAAAGAAAAAACTGCAAAAGAAAGCTCGGCAGGCGATCGAATCGGGCGGCAGTTTTACCGAGATGGGCAATTCGGAATTTGATGTGCTCTTCGGGGCGACGAACAGGGATAACGAGGTGCAGTTCCGCCTTATGTTCACGCCTCTTGCGCAGAAAAACATGATTGAGCTGATCCGTTCGGACGAAGCGTACGGCGATGATTTTTCATTTGTGAAAAAGAAGATGCTCAACTGTATTCGTTCCGAACATGCGCAGCGTTGGCAGATCGAGCCGGACATTGCAAGTTACAGGAGTTACGACCTGACCGTCTGCCGCAGCCTGTTCGTCGAATATAATTGCGAGTATTTCCGCTCCATCTATTTCGATCTTGCGCCTTTGCAATCTATCCCGCTTTATCAGATGACGAAACCAAAGGAATTTATTTACCGGGACGTTTATTATCGGAATTGTACATCGTTTGAGACGGAGGCGCTGGCAAACCGATTCCCGGCGCGGTATTTTGCGCATCAGGACACCAAGACGGATGTTATTCTTAAGGCACAGTTTGTGCAGAAAGACGGATTTGCCGATAAAGTGCGCGTCAATGCCTATTCTTTTGATGCCGTTCCGCGAGTCGAATATGTGTCCGTAGCGGGCGGCGACGGGCTGATCCACAGCGTTCCCGTTGAATGGACGGAATACATTCCTCTGCAAAAGACGTCTGTGATTGAGGTCAAAGCGGTAGGCGGGACGGTCGACGAGTATCGCGATAAGCGCGAAAACGGTCCGCTCAAGGATTTTGTCGATCGTTATGCAGATACTTCGGTATTCGACAAAGGTCTGCTTGCGATCCCGGTCATGCATGGTGTGTTTGATGCTGCGAGCGATGGCATCCTCAATGAAATTTTCGGGATCAGACGCAAGAATGGCTGGAGCGAGACGGCGGAAAAGGTCGCCGAGGCGATCGGAAAGGCGGAAGACGCAGAGGAGCAACTTGCGGCCGCTGAAGATCGTGCGGAAATATCGGAACCGGTTCCTGTATCCGGGGAGGGGATCCCTTCCTCTGACGGCGCGGATGAAACGCTTTCTGCCGCAGAACAAACGGACGGAGAGACCGGTACGACGGGGAGTTCGGAAGAGCAATAAAATTCAGGAGGAAAATATATGGCAAACGAATTGGACGAATTGAAGGATCCCGTCAATCAGGCGGGCAGAGATGCCGCTGTCATCGAAAAACAGCTTCCCATTAAGACGGGGGTCGGTTCGGTGATCTTTGAAGTGATCCTTTGGGTGCTCGGAATTATTCCGGGGATTATTTTCCTGATCATGAAGATCAAGGCGGGGAATTATCTGTCCCAGTTGCAGCAGAAGATCCAGCATGACGCGTCCCAGATCGACAACTATCTGGAACAGCGCGTCGTGATCCTGCAAAACTGCGCCCGTCTTTTAGACAAGGCGATCGATCTTGATAAGACGACGATGACGCAGATCGCCGCGTACCGTTCGGGCGCAAATGCCGACGACAACGCGCGCAACGACGTCGCACAGAAGATCGATTCTGTCGGCAGGAGCATCAACATCGCGTTTGAGAACTATCCCGATCTCAAGGCGCATGCGGAGATCGCCGACGCGATGCAGCAGAACGCTTATTTGCAAAAGGAGATCACCGCCGCCCGCGAGGTGTACAACGATACCGTCGCCACCTGGAATCGGGATATATACGCCTGGCCAACAAAGATGATCGTTGCGTCCAAGCGCGGCTACACGACACGCATTCCCTTCAGCACGTCGGCAGAAGTCAAGGAGCAGGCAAGAGGGGTATTTTTTTGAGAAAACGGCTTGCGGGGGGCCCCCCCCAGGGCCCCCCGGGGGGGGATTATCCGCCCCCGGGGCCGGTGAAAACGGGGGGGGGATGAAAAATATAATTTGGTTGGGGGGGGGGGGACCAGCGCG
>ERZ1090879.639-NODE-639-length-21118-cov-21.542278_pt1 | contig 21118 bp, 6 predicted proteins | sample MGYA00478472_ERZ1090879 | MGnify/ENA primary metagenome ERZ1090879 (study PRJEB33644, sample SAMEA5815723) | chicken gut metagenome | biome: Chicken; feature: Gastrointestinal Tract; material: Caecum | place: Ireland | collected 2019-01-01 | study: A study of the... | reverse complement strand
TGTATGAACTACTTTTTTTCTCCCTCATCTGTTGCACTTAATAGTATAATTCACCGCGGGCAAAAAAAACGCGGAGCATGCGCTCCGCGTTCTGCATCGTCACTGTTCGATATGGTTCCCGTTCCCGTCGTAGAGCAGCGGACCCGTCTCGAGCGTCTTCCAGGCGCCGCCGTTCTCACGGTATTCTACGCGCGCCAGCCAGTAAAGCGTCTTTCCGGAAGTACTTGCGGAGACCTCGAGCGTCGAACCCATATTGAGATCTTCCGTCAGCTTGCTCGTTTGCAGGCTCATCTTATTATAATCGGTCGTGAACCCGGCGGAAGCGTACAGAGAGATGAGCACCTGCACGGTGGACGGGAAGAGCGTGAACTCGTTTTTGACGGTGGCAAATACCTTCTGCGTCCCCTCTCCGCGCATCGAAAGCGTGAGTGTGGCAAACAGCCTCGGTTCCGCGGCTTCCTCCGCGGCGGTCGCTGTCTCCGCCGCAGGCGCGGCGGGCGCCTCCGCAGCGTCGGCACGGCGTGCGAGCCCGGGCACGAGAAACGCCGCCAGAAGAAGCGCGGCGGCCAGTCCGATCAGGATCCGTTTTACAATTTTTGTCATTTCTGACCTCCTAAAATGTATCTGTATGCCCATGATATCACATCTGAGGAACGGACAGAGCGGCGTCTGCCATTTTTTTGCATAAAAAATGCACGAAGAAAACACGGCGGCGACGCGAAAGGAGCGGGATTGCCAACGCAACACGAACCGTGTTTCTTACATGCACATATATATTTTATTACGGAACCGTGTTAACTTTCAACCAACCTTTGTTTACAAAGCATGTTATTTTTTGGAAATTTTCGGGAAAAAACGGGAAACGGACGCCGAGGCGCCCCTCACAGGACGATCTCCATGACGCTGCCGAACGGGATGGCGCAGCCGTCCGCCGTGAGGATGCGCCTGTTCGCGCTATCTACCCTTGCGATCCTGCCGCAATACGTTTGGTAACTGCCGCCCTCCTTCCGCCCGTCCTCGACGAAGTAGACGACGGTCGCCTCCGCATCCTTTTCCGCCGCGAGCGCGCGGAGTTTTAAGTCGAGCTCCGCAAGCCTGTCCTCCGAAAGTTCTGCGCGCGCGTCGGTCAGGCGCGCCGTCTCGTCGATGACGTCGCCGTAACCCGTAAGCGCCGCAAAGGGCGCGAACTGCGCCGCGCGGTCGGCAACGGGCATGTGCGGATGCGTCATGGAGACGTGGTGCGGAAGAGAGATGATATCGTCGTATCTGCTCATGCCCTGTGCCCTCCGATCTGTTCGTTCCGCTCCTTCGCCGTGGCGCCCTCTTCGAAGTTCTTGCCCTTCAGAATGGCGTTCTTCCCGTATTTGTTCTTGATCTCGAGCACCGCCTGCTGCCGCCTTTTTTCCTTTTCGAGCGCCTCCTCTTCCGCGCGGCGGCGCTCCTCGGTGGCGCGGTCATCGAACAGGCTGAGCTGCCGCGCCGCGGGCGCACGCATTTCCGATTCGGGAACGACGTGCGCGGCGGTGATATACATTCTGCGGACAAAGAGCGACTCGTCGACGATGCGGTCAAAGAGCGCGGCGACCGCCCCCGCGATGAGTTTTGCGGAGGAAGTCTGCCGCCCGAGATTGTATGTCCCGTGCGCGTGCTTGGGGATCTTCCTGCCGTAGCGGTCGACGGAATATTCCCCCTTGTAAGCCGGATTGTCCACATCGTATCCGACCGTCATGACGATCTGATCGCAGACGAGATTTTTTTCTACGAGCGAGAGCGCCAGCCCCTCCGCCATCTCCCCGGCGACGAGCTTCGCCTTTTCGAACGGATACGGACTCTGCAGTACCTGCCCCGCGCCGATGCTGTTCGACTGCGGGCGGTACGCCTTGATATCGGCGATGGTACACGGCTCCCACCCCCACGCATGGTCGATGAGCAGTTCTGCATTCACCCCGAAGAGCTGATAGAGAAGGTCTTCGTTGTAGTAATCCTGCGCGCCGCCCAGCGAACAGCGGGCGATATCGCCCATCGTGTACAATCCGTGCGCGGCGAGCTTTTCGGCATACCCCCTGCCCACGCGCCAGAAATCGGTGATCGGCGTATGCTCCCACAGCGTGCGGCGATAACTCATTTCGTCGAGTTCGGCAATGCGCGCGCCGTCCTTGTCGGCGGCGATGTGCTTTGCGCCCACGTCCATCGCCACCTTGCAAAGATACAGATTGGTGCCGATGCCCGCCGTCGCCGTGATCCCCGTTTCGGCAAGGATCTCCCGCAGGATATTTTTGACGAACGCCCGCGCGGTGAGCCCCGCGGCGGCGAGGTAGGCTGTCGCGTCGATGAATACCTCGTCGATGGAATAGACGTGGATATCTTCGGGCGCGGCGTGACGGAGATAGATCTGATAGATCCTGGCGCTCACTTCCATATAGAACGCCATGCGCGGCGGCGCGACGATATAGTCGACGGCGAGCGAAGGATCGCTGTTCAGAGCGACGGCGTCGGCGGAATTTCCCGTAAAAACTCTGTTCGGCGCGGCTTTTTTGCGCGTCCGGTTGACGGCGCGCACCCTCTCCACGACCTCGAAGAGCCGCGCCCGTCCGCCGATGCCGTACGCCTTCAGCGAAGGAGAGACGGCAAGGCAGATCGTCTTTTCCGTGCGGCGGGCGTCGGCGACAACGAGATTCGTCGTAAGCGGGTCGAGCCCCCGCGCCATACACTCCACGGAGGCATAAAACGATTTGAGATCGATGGCGATATATGTGCGCTGCATGCCGCTCCTCCTTACGGATATTATACTGTAAGGGAGTAATACGAACCCGATCAAAAGCGGAAACTGTGCGCTCATACATTGTTGAACCCTTGCCCGTGCCACACGGCACGCGCTGCGGGCTTCGCCTCGTCTGAGACGCTCATCTTGCCGCTTTTGATTGCTACGCACCTTTGGCGTGAAGATTTTCGTGTCAGATTTTTGTGAAGATGACGCCGCTATACAAGCGTATTGCAAGGAAGATGAGCAAAAAGATGCCGAAAAGATTCCGCCAAAGGCGTGGTTCGTATTTTTCCCTTACAGTATACCATAATTTTCGGAAAAGAAAAGAGTTTTATGCCGCGGATTTTTCTTGCGGGAAAATACAATGTGCCCGCGGCATCTGCCGCAGGCACACAATTTGCTTTTATCCGCCGAAACGCGGATATCTGACGATCAGTCCCCCGCCCTGACCTTGCGCGCCTTGCCGCCCGTGAGCGTGATCATTTTGACCGCGTCGAGCGAGAAGTCCTGCGCCTCGACGATGAGCGGTTTATCGATGACCCCGCGTGCGAGCACCTTGTACGCCGCGATCTTCTTCGGGAGGATCTTTTTGGCTTTCAGCGCTTCGAGGCTGACCACCTCCCCCGCCCCAAACACGCGGGAGAGCGTATCGATGTTCACCGTTCCGCGCCTGCTCTTGGGGACGTCCCTGAGAAGTTTGCCTGCGGGACGGGGCGCGGGTTCCGCGGAGGAGGGCGCCTCGTCTGCGGACAGCCCCGCGGGCGCGGCGACGGGTTCCGCGGTCGCGTCCTCGATCAGCGACTGCGCGTCCTCGTCGGAGAGAACGGCGTGCGCCTCGACGAAGGAGATCTTCTGACGGATCATGGCGGCGACGTCCGCGCGGACGACCGTGCCGCCGCGCGCGTCGCGGCGGTCGCTCGCGAGCACCTTTATGAGCCCGTCGCGGATGAGATCGTCCGTTGAACGGTACGGGAGCCCGAACACGGAATGCTGCACTTCGCCCTTTTCCAGCCCGAACGCGGCGGCGACTTCGGAAAGAAGGTGCTTGGCGTATCTGAGCTTGCGGGGAGACGACAGCCTCAGGAGCATGGGCGTCTTTTCGTACTTGCGCTTATCCGACATATCTTCGCCGCGGTACTTCGTCTCCGCGTACTGTTTGGGGTCGAGCGCAAATGCGATGCAGAGCTTTTTCCCCTTGAAAAGCAACATCGCAAGCGTTTTTCTGCCGGAATATACGCGCATGCGTTTCCAGCTCACCGTCGTTTTCATGCGCGGATAGGCGTCGATCTCGTCGCAGAGCTCGCCATAGCGCTGCTGCATCTCGGCGGACGCCTGCACGAGCTTGGCATAGAAACTGTAATTGTATCTGAAATAAATCTTGTCGCTCCCGAACGCGGCGAGGCCGATCCCCGCCTTCCACTCTTCGGGCACCTGCGCGACCGCGATCTCGCCGACGCCCTCCTCGGCGTCCTCTTCCTCCGCCTCTCCCGCCGGCGCAGGCTCCTCTGCGGGGACAGGCGCATCTTCGGGCTCCGCGGCAGGCTCCTCGATCGGCTCCTCGTCGGGAGCGTTCTCCTCGGGTTCCGCAGCGGACTCTTCGGCGGGTTCCTCGCATGCCGCAACAGGAATTTCCTCCGGTTCCGCAGGGATCTCGGCGGGCTGCTCAGGCTCTTCCGCAACGGGCTCCTCTGCAACTTCCGTCTGAACGGGCTCTTCCGCAACGGGCTCCTCTGCGGCGGGCTCCGCATTTTCCTGCGGCTTTGCCTTCTTCTTTTTCAGGAACACGACAAGGATCGCAATAAAGAGACCGACGACCACCGCCCCGAGCACGCCGCTCGCAATGCCTTCGCCTGCCGACGCGAGCACGGCAAGCAGCGGGGCGCCTGCGGCAAAGGAATACAGCCTGCCGCCTTGCGCGCCTCCGTTCCCTGCGCCGTCTTCGGGCTGTGCGGGTTCTTCCGCTGCCGCGGGCTCCTCCGCGGCGGGTTCCCCCGTTGCCGCGGGCTCTTCCGCGGCGGGTTCTTCCGCTGCCTCGGACTCTTCCGCGGCGGGTTCCTCCGCGGCGGGTTCTTCCGCGGCGGGTTCCTCCGTTGCCGCGGGTTCCTCGCCGTCGGGAGTTCCCTCGCCGTCGGGCGCCCCGTCCCCTTCGGGCGGCAGGTCGCCGCCGTCGGAAGGTGCGCCGCCCTCGGGCTGCATCTTTCTTCTGCGTGCGATGCCGATCGCAAGGATGATGACCTCCGCGCCCGCCACGCAGGAGAGCGTAATCACCAGCCAGGTGAGCGAGATCTCCTCTTCGCCGATCGTCCATGTGAACGAGACGGGATCGGAAGAGCCGTCGCTCCACGCGTAATTTGCTGTATCCTTCAGCGAGACGATAACGGTATATTCGCCCGCTTTGGTGGCGGTTCCGCCCGTCATTTCCATGATCGCCGCGTCGAATCCGACGGGCAGATAGACGATCTCGCCGCCGTTCGCCGTATACTCCTCCGCAGACGCGGAAGGCTTTTCGACGAGGCGCTTTTCGATCGTCCAGGTGAGCGTGACGCTCGTTCCGCCGTCCGCCCATGCGTAGTTGGAGGCATCTTTGAGGGATATTATGACGGTATAACTGCCTGCGTTCGTCGCTTTCAGCGTGATCTCGCTGCCGTTCACGCTGACGGAAATGTCGGCGGAGAACGCCATGGAGACATTATCGAATCCCGTGAGCGTGTTCGTCTGCTCGCTGCCGCTGTACGTTGCCGACGCATTTTCCAGCGAGGGCGCCGCAAGCACGGCTTTTGCGATCGTGAACGATACCGCTTCCGACTGCGCCGCCGTATAATTTCCGGTCGCGCGGACATACGCCCTCACCCAGTACGTTCCGGCACTCGAGGGCACCGCCGTCGTGTAGGCGCCGTCCTCGGACGAAGCGTACATATAGACGATACTCTCCGTACCGAAGAGCGCCAGCGCGCCCGTCGGCGCGCTCGCCTGACCGCCGTAACTCCAGCCCGCGAGGGAAGGCTGCGCCGTGAAGGCGTTCTGCGCCTGCGCGATGGTAAAGGTCACGGAGACGGCTGCGCCGTCCGTTTCCGCCCAGCGGGTATTCGCGGCGTCTTTGAGCGTGAGCACGACCGTGTAACTCCCCGCGTCCACCATGTTTTCGGGCTCCGAGACGGTATAGCGATCTGTTTCGGAAATGCCGAAAGTGAGCGCCGTACCCGTGTAAGTCACGGCTGCCGCGGAGGGCTTCTCCACCGTCATGCGGTCGACGACGAACGCCGCGCTCGCATTGCCCGTGAGCGTATAGTTGCCGTCGGCGACGCTCGCCGTGACGATATAGCTGCCCGCAAGCGCAGGGACTTCCGTGCCGCTGACGGAAACGCCGCTGTTCGAAGTGCCCGTATAGATGAGCGTGACGGAGACTTCGTCCCCCTCCGCAACGCCGCTGAGCGACGCTGCCGCAGGCGTGATCGTCCCTCCGTACACGCCGCCGCCCGCCGTGATCTCCACGGTGATCCCGCGCGGCGTGATCGTGTAAATGCCGTTGATGAACGTGATGGTGTAATTTCCGTTGGACGAGGCGCCGCTGATGATATACGTACCCGCGTCGTCGCCCTCCGCCTTGACGAGCGTGATGCCGAGGTCGCTCTCCTCGTCGCCCGCCACAAGCCCGCTCGCCACGAACTGCGACTGATCGAGCGCGATCTCTTCGCCGTACGTCGACCACTGATCGCCGATCGCCACGATCGCGGGCGCGGGCGTCACGGTCAGCGTGCCGGCGGCATATTCGATGACGTAATCTTCCGAAGTATACCCCGACGCGGTGACCGTATACCCGCCGGCATCCGATCCGACGGAATAGCCGTGCGAGAACGTGAGCTGTCCGCCGAGCACGGACGCGCCGTCGCCGTTCACAAAGCCCGTGTAGCTCACCCCGAACGTTTCGGGCGCCTCCTCGCCGTACATGACGCTTTCGCTGCCGATGACGACGGTGAGCGTCGCCTTTTCGATGGTGAATCTGATGTAGGAATACGCTTCGTTGTAGTTGCCGCTCTCGTCGGAGACATGAGCGCGGACGACGTACACACCTGCGTTCTTCGGCATCTCATCCGTCCAGCCCGTGAGCTGACCGAAATCATCGCCCACGTCCGCATCGTAGACCGCATACGAGTAGACCGCCGTGCCGTACTTCGCTGACGCCGAAGGCGCGGCGGGCGTTTCGCCGTAAGCAAACGACGCGGAGAAATCGAACTCCGAGATCTCGTTATCCTCTGCGGGTGCGATCGTCCAGGTGAGCGTGATGCTCGTTCCCTCCTCCTCCCACGCATAATTGCCGCTGTCTTTGAGGGAGATGGTGATCGCATACGCCCCTGCGTCCGTCGCCATGAGCGTGATGCTGCTGTCGTCCACGCTGACGGAGATACCGGCGGAGAACGCCATGGTGACGTTGTCGAATCCCGTGAGCGTGTTCGTCTGTTCGCTGCCGGTAAACACGGTCTCTCCGTCCGCAAGCACGGGCGCGGTGAGCACCGCTTTTCCGATCGTGAAGGAGACTGCCGCCGACTCCGCCGCCGCATAATTGTTGGTGGCGGAGACGAACGCCTTCACATAGTAGGTACCCGCATTCGTGGGAACGGAAGTTTCGTAGTCGCCGTCTTCGGACGACGCATACATATACACGATCGTCTCCGTTCCGAACTTCGCCTGCCCGCCCTGCGGCGAATTTGCGCTCCCGCCGTAGATCCAGCCCTGAATGGTCGGGTCTTCCGTGAACGCGTTCTCCGCCTGCGTGACGGTATAGGTGCCGTTCTCGAACGTGACCGTATAATTCGTTGCAGACGCCGTGCCGGTTATGGCATACGTACCCGCATTTTCGCCCTCCGCCTTGGAAAGCACAACGCCGAGGACATCCTCTTCATCTCCCGCCATGAGCCCGCTCGCCTCGAACTGCGACGGATCGAGCACGATCTCTTCGCCGTAGGCGGACTGCTGATCGCCGATGACGACGGTGACGGCTGCCCGTGTGACGTACAGCGTACCCGCTTCATACGAGATGGAATAATTCTCCGACGTGTATCCGGACGCCGTAACGGGATAACTGCCGACGTCGGAGCCGGGCGTATATTCGTGCGAGAACGTGAGCTGCCCGCCGAGCGACGATACGCCGTCGCCGTTCACAAAACCCGCATAGGAGAGGATCTGGAAGGAATCCGGCGCCGCCTCCCCGTAAGTGACGCCGGCGAACCCGATATATACCGTGAGTTTCGCCTTGCCGATGGTGAATTTAATATAGGCATAGGCGTCGTTGTAGTTGTGATCGGCGTCGCGCACATACGCGCAGATGACGTATGTGCCCGCATTCTTCGGCGCCTCACGCGTCCAGCCCGTGAGCTGACCGTAATCCTCGCCCTTGCTCTCGTCGTAGACCGCATACGCGAAATTCACCGTGCCGTACTTCGCCGTCGCCGAGGGCGCGGCGAGCGTTTCGCCGTAGGTATACGGCTCGGAGAAATGGAACTCCGAGATCGCGTTGTCCGTTGCGGGCGCGATCGTCCAGGTGAGCGTGAGATCGGGCGACACGCCCTCCCAGACGTAGTTCGACGAATCGCGGAGCGTGAGCGTGACGGAGTATGTGCCGGCATTGGTCGCGTTCAGGGTGATCACGCCCTCCGCGCTCTCGAGAATGAGCACGTTGTCCGTGTTGATGATGCCCATCGTGTTGCCGTTGAAATTGCTGAGCACGACGGAGAGCTGCTCGCCCGTGTACGTTGCGCTTTCGGATGCGAGCGTGGGCACGGTGAGCGTGCGTTTTTCGATCTCGAACACTGCGTAATCGACCGCCATGCCGAAATCGGAGTTGCCGTTGTACCTGACGCGCACCCAATACTTGCCCGCGCCGGAAGGGACGATCGTTGTGTAACTTGCATCCGCGGGATCGCCGTCCTCAACGTACTTCGCATAGGAGTACACGACGTCTTCGGGATTCCCGTTGGCAAGCTCGAACTCAGGCAGGATGGGATTGTCTCCGTACGTCCACCCTTGCGCCACCGTGATCGTGAGCGAGTTTTCCGACGCAGAGACGGTAAAGTACCTGGTCGCCGACTGCGCTTCGTCGCCGAACTGATAGTTGTTGAACGCGTCGTTCGTGAGCTGAATGACGATAAAGTAACTTCCGCGCCCCGTCACTGTGAGCTTAACGGCATCGCCGCTTTGGCTCATTTCCGCGCCTTCCGTCCACGTTACGATGGTCATGCGCGATTCGTCAAACCCGAGAAGGGTATTGACATACTCGTTCTGATCCGTGCTGAAACTGAACGACTGCGTCTCCCAGGAGACGTTCAGCGTCCTCTTGTTGACCGTATAGTCAAACTCAAAAGACTTTTTCCCTTCGCCGCTGCCGCCCGCAAAGCAGTAGTTCGGATCTGTGATGGTGACTTTGATCGTATACGACCCTGCCTCGCCGGGCGCGGTGCTGCTCTCCGTGTAGCTCTGCCCGCTGTTGGAGGTGCCGCTGTACACGATATTATACTCCACCTGCTCATTGTTATAGGCGTTCTGGAAGGTGACGGTCGCCGGGACAGGGCTGCCGTCGCTGTAAGTGCCGTCAGGCACTTTGCCGTCGTCACCCCCCCAGACCTCGCGCGGGATCACGGTGAGCGTACCGCTTTGGGGCTCGATATCGTAATTGTCTGCAGAGACGCCGCTGATCTTGATCGTGTATGCGCTCCCCGCCGCGGCGCCCGCCGCATACGCCGAGCTGCCTTCGCCGGCAGTCGTATAAACAAGCTCGCCCTTGAGCACGCTCGGTCCTTCGCCCGGCACAAAGCCATCGTAGGCGACGCTGAAGCCGATTTCGCCGAGATCTGTCCCGTATTGTACGGAGATATCGTTCGCTTTGATCGTGAGCGTGAGTCGATTGATGATGAGCGTGCCTTCTTCCCCGCCCGCATAGGAGCCCGTGAAAGTGACGGAATAATTCCCGTTGCCGCACTGTGCCGAGATCGGATAAGTGCCTGCGTTCGTCGCGTCGACTGCGGACACCGTGATATCGAGATCGTCCTCCCCGAACTTCGGCGTTCCCTCCGCGACGATATAGGCAGTCCCCTCCCCCTGGCTGAGGACAACTTCCATGCTCGTATAATCGTGCGCCTGATCTTTGATATTCACCGTGATCGGTCGCGGCGTGACGGAGAGCGTACCGTCGGTATAGACGATTGCGTAGTTATTTGAAACAAGCCCGTTTGCCGTAACGGTATACTTGTTCTCTACGCCGTCGCCCGCCTTGTACGCCGCGCCGCCGCTCTTGTTGGAAGTTGTGTAGGAGAGCGTGCCGGAAAGATCGCCGCCGAGCGCGCCGTCGGCGCCCTCATCGCGGGAAACGAAGCCTGCGTACGAGACGGAGAAGGTATCTTCCCCGATATCGTTTCCGTACACGACGCTCGCGTCGCCTACCGTTACGGTGAGCTTCTTCTGCGAGATTTTGAACTCCCCATACGCGGTATTCGTGATCTCGTAATTGTTCAGGAAGTTTTCCGGGCCCTCCCCGCTGTTCAGCGTGACCGTTGCGGTGTACGAACCCGCGTTTACGGGCGCACTCGTGGTGCTTTCGTAAGCGGTGCCGTGGCAGAGCTCTCCGGAATAGGTGATCGTATAGGCATCGCCGCGCGCAAACGCCTCCTGATCGCGGGCGGCGACACCGTTGAACGAGACCGATGCGGAATACACCGCGCCGTTGTACTCGCCGCCCGACGCCGTGATCGTGACCGTGATGTCGCGGGCGGTGATGGTGAACTCTGTTCTCATCTTCGCCGAAGTATAGTTGGGATCGGACGATGAAAACTCTACATAGTATGTTCCCACGTCGACGGGCGCGTCATCCAGTTTGGTTACCCCGTCCGACAGGTAGTATACCGGCGTGATCTCGACCCCCTGAGGACCGCCGGAGCCGACTTTTGCCTCCCATTCCTTTGCCGTGCCGTCGTATTCTCCGGACGGCGACTTCGTAGTCACCTCGATCGGCAGAGGTTCGATCGTGTGAACGCCCGCCTTCTTGCCCTCGTATGCCGCGCCGTCGTACGTTGTATCGCCCGTAAATGTAACTGCATAGTTCCCCGCGTCCTCGCCGAGCACGGCATAGAGGAAGTAATCGCCGCCGACAGAGGAGCTGTTCGTCGCAGTCGTCGTTATCGTGAAAACGTCGTCGCCGAACAGGATTTCTGCATCCCCGACATAACTCCAGCTGCTCTGTACCTCGAGTTCATTGATCGTACTGTATTTACTCGTCAGATTATCAATATCTATCGTGAGCGCAAGCGGGTCGACCGTGAGCGTTCCCGCGGCGGCGGTCACGTTATAGTTCCTTGATGTGCCGCTGTAGCTCCAGCGCAGAACATAATCTTTCACGGGCGAGCTTGCCTTGTAACCTTCTGCCGTGATCTCTTCGATCGTGATGCCGAGGTCGTCAAAACTTTCGTCCGGCACGTAGTTGCTCGTCTTCCTCTCCGTGTAAAGTTCGGAATCCACTGCGGGAAGGTCGTCGCCATAGGTGATGTCTGCATCGAACGCGATGGAAATATCCCGCTTTGCAATCGTCACGGTAAAGGTGCCACTTTCCGTTTCGTGATTATCCGCCGTGACGCGGTAATGCACCGTCGTGCTTTCGCAGGCGTCCTTCAGCGTGAGCGTTTGGCTCCACCCGTCGGTGCCGTTGAGGCTGTATTCCCACGTTGCGGTCATACCGCCCTGCGTTTGCGCATCGCCTGCAACGCGGACATTGTGCGCGCTTCCGTCGTATGTTCCCTCGTAGCCCTCAACGCCCGAAATTCCGATCTCTGCATTGTCGATTGCGTATTCGTGCGTTTTCTCCACATCGGCTGCAAGCTCATAGTTATGTGCCTGCTTCTCAGTGAGGCTCGCCGTGAAGCGATAGTTGCCCGCATTGATAAACGCGATCGGGTCTCCGCCGCCGAGCGCGGTGATCGTTTCGGTGAGATTAAGCTCGCCGTTTACCCCCGTTGCCGTGGCAAAATTGTCGTCGTCGAAGCTGTTGCCATCGTAAGTGAACGTTCTTGTCGCCCAGGTGATCGTGTCGATCACATATTTATGGACTTCGAAGTTCGCGCTCTCCTCCTCATAGGTCTGCGTATCGTCTTCAAAACAATAATTATTGTTTGTAATGGTGATACTGAGGGTATATTTCCCCGCGGAGGAACTTGTGCCGCTCCATGCCGAGCCGTCATAGCCCGTGCCGAGATAGCTGACCGTTCCTCCCAGCACGCTCTCCTTTTCGCCGTCCGCAAGCCCGTCTGCCGTCCAGGTCGTCTCTTTTACAGCGCCGTAAGCGCCGCCGTCGTAGGAGTTGAACGTAACGGTGATCGTGCGCCGCGTGATCTTGAATGCGTCTTCAAAGACCGCGCTGCCGTCCCCGAACGTTACGCTGAAATTGTTATTTCCCGACCATTTGCCCGCAACATCGTAGGAAGCGACATCTTTCCCGAGCAACTGAATGGTGAACGTGATAAATTTGTCGATATCGACCCCGAAGGTCTCGCCTTCAACGTCGTACGTTACGCCTTGTTCGGCGGCGATCGTAAAGCTGGTCGTGCCGTCGTACGTCGCCGTCTGGTCTTTCAACTTGATCGTAATTTTCGCAGGGGAAATGGTATACGCCTTCTCCGTTCCCGTGAGCGTATAGTCGTTCCGATATGCGTCGGGAAGGCTCGCCTGCAGCGTATGATTGTCGCCTGCGGAGATAAAATCGCCCTGCGTAAGCGACACGGTGAGCACGATCGCGTTCTGTCCGTCTTCCGCGCCCACGCCCGCAAACGTTGCAAGGTTGAGCGTACCGTAATCGTGATCCGTATTGTCGTAACTGAAGGGAGTCTCTTTCCAATCTACTCTGACCGGGCATTTTTCAACGGTGAACGAAAAGGTCCGTTTCCCGTCTTCGACGTTATCGCCCGCAGCAAGCACATAGTTGTCGTTGCCGAGCGCGATCGTGGCGGTATAGTCGCCCGCGTGGTAAACGCTGCCGATATAACCCGCTCCGCCGGTATGTTGGAACGTGACATCGAGGGAGAGATCATCCCCATCGCACAAGCCGTCCGGCGTGATCGAAAGGCTGCTCTGCCCGTTAAATGTGCCGTAGACGCCTTGCCCTTCCGTGACGCTCACGCTGAGCGTGACCGCCTTCGCCGTGACCGTGAATTCGTACGAAATGCCGCCCGCGGGAAGCTGATAGTTGGCATTCCCGATGCTTCCGATCGTGACCTTGTACGTACCGACATTGACCGCTTTTCCGCCCGTCAGGCTGCCCGTAACCGCCGTGACGGTATAGGTGAGCTCCAAGCCCTCGATGTCGTCGCCAAAGTCTGTAACGACGTTCGCCCCCGTCACCACCGGCTGATGGGAGCTGCTCTTCCCCGAATATTCGAAGGAATTTCCGCTCCAACCCGATACATCGAGAGTGCGCGGGCTGATCGTAAAGCTGCCGTCCGAAGAGGAAGAGCCGCCTGCATACTCGATGCTCAGCGTGAAGTTGTTCTGCTTGTTTAACAGCTCTGCCGAGACGGAATAGCTGCCCTGATTGCGCGGGGCCCCCTCTGTGAGCGAGCCCGTATACACGAGCGAAATATCTTCTTCAGCGATCGTTTCGTAGCCCTCGAGCTTCGTATTGCCCCAGAAAGTGAACGTCGCCTCCCCCCATCTGCCGTAAACGCCGTCCGAAACGGTGATCTTGACGGTGATCGTGCGCTGTAAGACCGAAAAACTCGTCGTAAATGTACGCTCTTCGCAGCTGTCTGTTTCCGGGATATGAACGCTCAGCGTGTACTCCCCCGCAGGGAGCGCGGAAGCATCCGTGTAAGTCTTTCCGCCTGCCGCCACGTATGTATATGTGATCTGGATTTTACCGCTGCGAATAGCCTCCTCCACTTCCGACGGCATTTTTTCCTTATTATAGTCGGGCTTGCTCGGCGTATTTCCGTATATCCAGTCCTTGAGCGAATACTCAAGTTCATAGAGCGATTTTGTGATGTTGTAATGCAGCGTGATGGACTGCTTGTCGCCACTGAACACATCCTCGGGCACGTTATCGTTTTTGTTCCCTTCATTGCTGATCCATAAGAAATTTACGGAATCGCTAAACTTGAGCGTGACGGAATAGGTTCCGTGGGCCGAGGAGTTCTCATCCGAATACTTCCAGGTATATCTGATCTCGCCCGTAACGTCGCTCACCGGGATGGTGCCGCTCAATTCCGGTCTCAGGACGCTCCCGTTCTGATACTCCATTTCGCGCTCGATCGCAGGCGCGGCGACTTCGAGCCGCGCGATCGTCCACGTAAGGGTGATCGAACCTTTCGCGGCATCCCCTTCCAGCCCCTTCCAGCAGTAGTTTGCCGTGGGCGTGACGGTGAGCGTATATTCGCCGGCGTTCGTCTTTTCGTTGCCCGTGACCGTGTATTGCTCACAGCTCACAACGTTGGAATTCTGCTGCCTGCCGTTGTATGTATACGTTCCCGAAACTACGGGCCGGGCGATCGCCTTCCGCGCGATGGTGAAGGTAAATGGAATATCTTCCTGCCCGTCGAGCGCCCCGGATTCGTTTTTCCACTCGTAATTGGTCTTATCTTTCAGGGAGACGATGACAAAATATGTGCCCGCGTTGATCCGAACATGATTTTCGGAGATAGTCATCGTTTCCGCGTCGAACCCTACGGGAGAATACGTTTTTTCCCTGCCGTCGTATATGTATGGAGTCGTATCCTCCGTCGGGCGCGCAACGCCCTGCCGCGCGATGGTGAACCCCTTCGTATTTGCTGCGGGAATCGCATAGTTCGCCGCGCCCGTGCCGCCGATCGCCGTGACCTGCGCCGTATATGTACCCGCATTCTTATGTTCACCCTTAACGGTCACGGTGAGCGTGAGGACGTCTCCCGAAACGGTATTGCCCGCCGTCGCCGTGGGCGCCTGCTCTTCCCCGTTATAGGTAAACTGCTCTTCGGACCAAGTTATAGTGATCTCGCGCCGGGCGATCGTGAAGGAGACCGCCTTCGACTCCGCCGCCTTCCAGTTGGCTGTTTCCGAAACAAATGCCTTCACATAGTAGGTACCCGCGGCGGTGGGAACCTCCTTCGAATAGCCGCCGTCTTTGGACGACGAATACATATACACGATGTCGCCGAAGTTTGCCTCTGCGCCCGAGGGAACACGCGCCACGTCACCGTACGTCCAGCCTACGATGGAAGGCTGCTCTGTGAACGCGTTCGATGCCTGCGTGATGGTGAACGTTGTTGTCGCCGTGTCCGAAGTTCCCGTTTCGTCGTTTTCCCAGCGGTAATTCGCAGGATCCGTCAACGTGAGCGTGACGGTATATTTTTGCGCGTTCGTCCAGTCGTTGTCCTGCGCGGCGGTATACAAGTCAGATGAAAAATCACCCGTCTGCGGCGTGCCCGTATACGGCTTCTCTTGCCCATCCGGGACATCTACCTTCGCTTTATCGACGGTGAGCGTAAGCACGACTTCGCCAGTATCGGGCGACTCGTCCGAGGAGCCCTCCCACATCAGGTTCGCGGTATCCTTCAATTTGATGCTAACGGTGTATGTGCCCGCGTATATGACGGAGAAGGTACCGTTCTCGTCCACCGTGATCGTTCCGACTTTATCGGAGCTGTTCTCGCCGCTGTAGGCGATCGTGATCGCAGCATTGTCGATCGCATCGAACGAGCCGCCCGTGCTCGTCTGATCGAACGGCGTGAGCGCAACGGACTGCGATTCCTCATTATTATATGTCAATGTCAGGAGCGTACTGTCGTTGTCGAAAGCGGGCTTTTTGATGCCAAGCCGCGTAATATCGTACTCGATCGTGAGCGTTTTTTCATCATCGGAGATCGTGCCCGAATCGCTTGCGTCGCCCGCCCACTTCGCATTGTTCTGATCATCGATGGTGAACGTGACCGTGTATGTCCCGACGACGGTGCCTTCTTCGATTTGAACAACGAGGTACGTATCATCACCCTCGGCTGCATAGCTGATCGTCGGCGTCTGCCCCTCGCCGTTATAGACGAGATCGGAGACGGTCGGCGCGCTGATCACGCGCTGTCCGACCGTGAAGGCGACAGGTTGCGACTGCCCGTCGAGGAAGTTCGCAGTTTCGCCCACCGCGATGTACATTGTATAACTGCCTGCAAGGTTTGGAACATTTTCGGGATCAGGCGTATTATAGGCTTTGAACGTGCCGTCATAACTGTCTCCTTCAAAGTAATAGGTGACATTGCCACCGCCATAGTTGCCCGAAACCGCGATCGAAATGCCCGCCGTATCCTTTTCCCAATGAACGGCGCCGTCCTCAGGCTTCAGCTCCGTTTCACCCTGCATAAAAGTCGTTTCCAACTGACTCAGTTCAGCTTTATTGACCGTGAGCGTAAACGTCTTTTCAAGTTCTTTCCCCGACTCATCATCTACCCAGAAATATGCGGGGTTTGTGAGGGTTACGACCACCGTATATGTGCCCGCATCCGTCACCGTTACAGTGCCGTTTGCGGTATCGAACGCGACCGCATCGCCTCCGTCTTTTTGCGCGGAGACGACCTGCATGTACTCGGAATTATAATTCTGGATTGCAATAACCTGTTCCTGCCCGACGTTTTCGTTGCCTTCGGTCGGCAGAAATGTCGTTTCGTTACAATATACGGGCGAAACCTGGATCTTGGTAACTGCAATATCCCATGCCGTTCCTTTAACTTCCGCTTGACCGTTTTCGATATAGGAAACGATCAGCGTAGCATACCCTCTCGTTCCGTACTCGAATTCATTCTTCCCCGTCGGATTCCCATCTGCGTCGCCGTATGCCACAGTATAATTTGTGATCTCGAATTCGGTGCCTCTTGTATCGTTTTCATATTTAACCTTTACCGTCAGAAGCGCAGGGTTATACTCCGAGAAAGCCTTTACGCCTTCCGGTGCGTCGTAGGAAACACTTATACTGCTTGGCGTTGCAGGCGTCACGGTAAAATCGGGCGTCTGCGCCGTAAGCACAGTCCCGTTATAGGTGTAGCTGACCGTGAGCTTTTTTGTAAAAGGTTCCGTCTGACCCTGCGTTTCGGGCGTAAAATTCCCCTGGATCGAAAGCGACTCGGCTCTTACGGGCGCCCCCTCCTGATCATCGGCAGAAGTATAAAGCTTTACGACAAGCGAATCTCGGATCGTCGAGGTAGGCGTATAAGAGAATATTTCACCCTCGTATGTACAGCTTTCGACTACAATATACGCCCCCGCCTCGTCTGCCGCGGCGGCAGAGGTGCGCTCCCTCGGCGAAAAACCAAGCAAAACACATGCCAAAAGCGCGGCAAAAAATGCCGCGACAAACAGGACCATTTGCATGATCCTAACTCTTCCGTGTTTTGATGCCATAGTCGTTTCCTCCCTTGATCGTACAGAGAGCCTCCCGCATGACCTCTGTATTTGTTACATTTAATATATTTCAAATATTATTTGAACAAATTGATAAAAGAAACCTATGTCTGTATTATGTATTTATTATGCGGCATGTCCGCATATTCGTACGCGAGCGTTTCTTTTCGTAATTTTTTCCGGCACGCCCTCCCTATCTCTCAATAATTTGTAAAAGCATAGATTATTTGAAAAAAAGTATTGACGAAATTCTGACCCCATGTTATAATAAATAAAATGAAAATTCCGTTTCACTTATCGGCGGATGCGTTTTGGAAACGTATACTTTTACAAAAAAGATGATTGACAAATTCTTAGCTCCGTGTAGACCACGGAGCTTTTTTTCATCCCTCCTTTACACACTATATTGAATTTGTTCATAAAAGGAGATCAAAATATGATTTACGCATACGCCCGCGTTTCCACGCGCGACCAGAATCTTGCCCGCCAGCTCGAGGCATTCGCCGATTTCGGAGTAAAGCGAAACTACATCTACTGCGACAAGAAAAGCGGTAAAAACTTCGACCGCACAAACTATCTGCGGCTTATGAAGAGGCTCAAAGGCGGCGATCTGCTCGTTATAAAATCCATCGACCGCCTGGGGCGCAACTATAAAATGATCGTCGACGAATGGAACCGCATCACAAACAAGATACAGGCAGATATCCTCGTGCTCGATATGCCCATCCTCGATACGCGCTCCAAAACGGATACGCTCATCGGAAAGTTTATCGCCGATATCGTGCTGCAGGTGCTCTCCTTCGTGGCGGAAAACGAGCGGGAGAACATACGGGCGCGCCAAGCCGAAGGGATCGCGGCAGCAAAGAAAAAAGGCGTCCGGTTCGGACGCCCGAATACGATATACAGCGAAGAGTTCCTCAAGATCGTAAACGACTTCAGGGAAAAGAAGATCTGCCTCGCGCAGGCTCTGCGCCTCAGCAACATGTCGGCGGGGAATTTTTATTACCACATGCACCGCATCGGGCGGTGAACGCCCCGTTCCCGCCGCGCCCTTTCTGAAAATTTTGCGCGGCGCATTTGCACCGTGCCCGTCTCCGAGAACCATTCATCGGAAAAACCGCGTGCAGCGCACGACAAGACCATGATACGAAAAAACACGGCGGGGCTGTTGCCCTGCCGCGTTTTTGGTGCAGCAATGCAATCAATATCCGAATTTTTTGCCGCTTCAATTTCGGAAAAACTTACCGTTCTGCTTCCGTCCTTGAAGTTGAATGTTATCGTCAGCTTGTCATCGAACAGGTAAATCGAGTTGATAAACCCGTCTATCAGCCGCTGTTTTCCTTCCTGCGTGGAGATGTCCAGCTTTTTGAATTTCTCTATGCCGAACCGTATCTGCTCTTTTGTCAGGAAGGGCTTTTTTATTTTCTCCTGCAAAATGGCAATTTCAAGCTCATTCTGCTTGCTTTCAAGTTGTGTCAATCTGCTTTTGGTGTTCTCCGTAATAATACCCTGCTCAATGGCGTCCATTATGTTGCCTATGCGCTTTTGCGTATCTTCAAGCTGCGCCTTTAAGTTGGGTATTCTCGGATTTTCCTGCCCCTGCAACACATAAATTCTGTCCGTCAGGTAGCTGATCAGCTTTTCATCGTTGAGAATTTCAAGTGCCTTTTTGACGGCTAAATCTTCTATCCATTCCTTACGAACGGGCTTTTTGTTGCAGGTGTGCACCTTCTTTGTGTTGGCACATTTATAGTAGCGGTAGATACGCGAAGTGCCCATTCCGCTCTCGCCCACCATGTGCGCGCCGCATTTTCCGCAGAACAATTTTAAAGTTAAGAGGTATTCGTCCTCGGCTTTGCGCTGGGCGGGAGCCTTTTTATTCTTAACCAACTTCTTCTGCACTTTTTCAAACAGGTCGTCGGGAACGAGTGCGGGTATGGCGTGGGGCATAATCACGTCGCGGAACTTGTATTCGCCTATATATCTGCGGTTGGAGAGCATACGCTGAACGGCGTTGAAATTTATCTTCCCGCCGCGAGAGGTACGTATCTGCTTTGCGTCGAGGTAGTCCACAATCTGCTTAATCGTCTTGCCGTCGGCGTACATAGTGAAGATTTCCTCGACGATGGGTGCGTTCACCTCGTCGCGCTCATAGCGGCGTTCTTCGTTGATCTTGTAGCCGAAAGTAACCTGCCCGCCGTTGCTTATGCCTTTGAGCGCGTTCTCCTTCATACCGCGCACAACCTTTTCGGCAAGCTCGGCAGAGTAGTATTCCGCCATACCTTCGAGCACAGATTCAAGTAATATGCCCTCGGAACCTTCCGAAATGCTCTCCATTGCAGAGATGACTTTAACGCCGTTTTTGCGCAGCAAAGTTTTGTAGTGTGCGCTGTCATAACGGTTGCGGGAGAACCTGTCCAGCTTCCACACGATAATGCAGTCAAAGGCGTGCTTATAACTGTCCTTTATCATCCGCTGAAATTCAGGGCGGTGGTCGGACTTGGCGGAAAACGCACGGTCTATGTAGTTGCCTATAACGTCAATGCCCGTGCGCTCGGCAAATTCCATACACTCGCGGAGTTGCCCCTCAATAGAGGCTTCGGTCTGATTGTCGCTCGAATAGCGGGCGTAGATAACGGCTCTCATGAAATTACTTTATTTATCTCCTAATGTTAAAATTATTAAATTTGAAACGCTTGAAGTTATGTGATATAATATTAGTTCCTAACTTTACCAAGCTTTATCTTGCGTATTTCTTGCAATTTTCCACTATCGTCTTCATAAACTAAACAGCTTAATTCGCTCCATATTTGTCCATGAACACCAGGAGTGCCTAAAAGATGCTGCTTTTCTCCTATGCAAATCCAAATTATAGAGTATTCGTCAGCTAATAATTGCCGTAAATACTTTTCACGAATATAAAGCCCATTCACATTACTTCCGTCAAACAAATTAAAATCAGCACAAGCAATCTCATTTCCAGCTTGCCAAACACCATCTTTTGTCTGCTTTAAATTCAACAAATCCACTAAAAATTTGTGTGGCATTCTAATATGAATTGCATCTTCTTTTGAGCAATCATATTCTTCTTCCCACAAATATTCATGACTGCATGGAAGTATATGACCAATTACTTCCATAATAGGCATAGTGACTTCTTGCGTTTCATTTTCAATATAACAATCACAATCTTCTAAGTCATCATTATCTAATTGGAACTTTACGGTAGGGAATTCTTTTGTAAAAGTTTGTTCACCAGTCTGTATTTCGGCATCTTTAAATGATGAATTCTTATATTCTTCACGATAAGCTGGGGCCCAAGTATATTCCCTTGCAAAAACAGTATAACAGCTGTCAGGTTCAGCAGCGTCAAACCATCTGCCATAAAAGCTTTTATCTTGAATTTTTTTGATAAAAGTTTCTTTTTCCGTTTTCTTTATTAAGCAAGCAGTTCCCATTAGCCAAACTGTTTGATTAGGCTTATTGAAATCTTTTCCCGATGAATCAGAGATATAAAAATTCAAGGAATACCATTTTTCGTTATTTTCATCAAGAATAGAAATGTTGTCGGTGAAGCTCCAAGCATCTTCAATATGTGCCCATTTCGTATCTTCTAATCTCCAACCAGTATAAACTTGTCTGGTCAGGGTAATTGGCTGATTTTTATATGGACGATTGTTAGAAAATATTGTGAGTGTAGGATCAAAGTCTCTTACATATGGACACCATGAACCTTTATATGATGAAATGGAGTGATCCAAATTAATTATTGGACAAGTGTCTGAAACAAGAGCAAGAGCATGATACATTGCTATCCATTCATATTTTTTACCAATACGTTCAACATATGCGTAATTACGCATCCGTCCATACCCAACAGACTTATCAAACTGCGAGAAAAAATTATTATTATAACCAAGTTCTTTGATGATATAATAGTAGGCATAATAAAAAACTTTCTTT
>ERZ1090879.632-NODE-632-length-21215-cov-15.551749_pt1 | contig 21215 bp, 27 predicted proteins | sample MGYA00478472_ERZ1090879 | MGnify/ENA primary metagenome ERZ1090879 (study PRJEB33644, sample SAMEA5815723) | chicken gut metagenome | biome: Chicken; feature: Gastrointestinal Tract; material: Caecum | place: Ireland | collected 2019-01-01 | study: A study of the... | reverse complement strand
GTTGCGGCCAATCCAGATACAATTCCAACCGCAACGGCTGTTACTGGGTCGCTAGCCGGGAAGTCAGGCACGGCCAATGCCAGACACGCCACGCCCAACAGACCTCCCACCAGCCCGCATACCACGGGAATAATAGCGTTATTGTTGTACGGGGTCGCCTTGACGATCAGGCCCACCAGGTAGCAAATAACGGTGATAGCCGCCACGCTCGCAATTCCAAAATCCATAATCTCACCCCCCTCCTTTGTGGAAGTCCTCCAGATCGGCAATCCGGTGATTGATGACCTTGATCTGTTCCTCCACCACCGGCATCCGTTTGGCAAAGTTATTATGCTCGCGCACCTCCCGGGTCAGCTCTTCCATTTTGGTATCCATGATGGCCTGGTGCTTGTTGTTGGATACGATGACCCCCAGCAGCGTCAATCCGCCGGTAATGAGTGCTGCGAGAATGCTTTCCGTCACGTACTCACCACCTCATCTGGTAATATGGTTTCTGTCCACCTTCTACAGCAAACCGCATCCAGTCATAGATGGGGATAAAAACCATACATAACCCCCACCACAGCGCCGCAAACTGCGGACAGATCTGCCCCCAGAGATTCCCCGGAAGGTGGGAGTAATCCCACACAGCGAGCCCCAGGAGCTTGTTTAAGAGCAGTCCGGCCGCCAGCTCCGCAACGGTCACCAGCGCCGCACAGGCGGCTCCCTGGAGCCATAGCGGGCATGTCCAGGGCAACTCCGCTCCGCACCGCTCCACTGGTATACAGAGAATCATGGCTAGCACCAGCATAGTCCAGGAGATCCGCTCCGGCTCTCCGGTGGCTGTTTTCCAGGCCACCTCCAGCAGGAAATACACTGCGCCGCCCCAGGTCCAAAGCAACATGCAAAGGACCCGGTGGCCGGCGGGGGTCATGCGGCACCTCCCACGCTGTCGTAGTCCACTACAATGGCGTTCAGTTCTTCTTCGGTCGCGGCGTTTCTCATTGCCACCTCCTGTGTTTGCTGGTAACTCACCAGAGATGTGACGCGGGCGTCAATGGCAAACGCAAGCGCAGACAGATCCTGCAAAGTCCACTCCCGGCACACTTCCCCGGTGCTGTTCCAAGTCAGCGTGTAGGACACGGACAGTGTCTGGGCCATGGTGGCGGCCATAATTTTGGATGTAAGCTGCTGCTGCTTCTCGGCGGTGATGGAGTAATACTCCCCATCGGTCCATTGCAAAGGGTGGGCGGCCAGATATGCGGCGAGGTCGGTTTTGCTCTTGGCAATGCTGGAGGCTTTCAATGCGTCCAGCGGCTCCGGCTCGGGCGGGAGGCTCTCTTTCCAGGCCTCCCAGGCCTCCAGGTCCGGATCCACGGTGTACACCGTCCGGGTAAAGTCGTCCACGATGGGCTCCTCGTGGCTGGTGATGGTGACGAATCCATTGTATTGGAGGACGGTCTCCGCCTGCTCGTCCGTCAGGGGGATAGCTCCCTCAAAGGGGTTACTCTGCGGGGCCGGGTAGGCCCCGGACGGGTTGGGGGTGTCTCTGATGTATTTCATGGCTCCTCCTTTCAGCCGAGGGCGACGTAGCGATATGTTTCTCCTGCACTGTTAAGCTGTCGAGAAGCACTTCCGGCATTATAAAATTCGATTGCATTCTTGTCCCATTGCAAATAGATTGTTCCCTCTAAGAGCGTAGGACTGGAAGTAACATAGAAAATAGAGCTGAAATTTGTCCCGAAGATGAGCGGAGCAGTAGCAACACGGTTTATAACATTCTCTTGGTTTTCAGTCGCAATAAAAACTAATTTCGGCTCAAACCCAAACGTTAGCGTATTAGGGTTACTCTCCCCATACGTCCCCGTCCCCACATAACTCCCCGTCTCGATTTTGACCGCCGGGATGGCGTTGCCCCACACGTCCAGCCAGTCGCCTGCCTCGGTGTACTCCTGGGAGGCGTGGATGGTGCCGTCCTGGGCCACGTATACGGGGCCATAGGTGAAGGTGCTGGGTAGTGTGAAGCAGGGGCGGGAACCGTCGTAGTAGCTACAGAGGTTATCGTCCACATTGCCCGTGGAACTCAACATGGCGGCGAGATTGGTGTAATTGGTTGTGCGTGGGGAGCGCGTCCATTGGGGTTTGGCGCTCCCATTTAAATAGGCAATCTTAAGTTGGTCTGCGATAGGAAGGGAAGAACCCTCCACATTGAACCAGTTTTCCGATTCACCCAATTCCGTGGCAGACGCTTGGAAAACGGCGTCTGACCTGGTAGTCACCGTGCTATCCCCGTTCCCCGGTGTGTAATAGTATGTCGTGGTCCCCATCGCCGTCTGGACCTCCTCGGGGAACAGGCCCTTGTAGGTCCCGTTCAGCCAAGTCAGCAGGTCGCTGCTTGCCCAGGCATTCACGTTCCCCGCGTCCCATGCCCGCTCGTCATAGCAGTCCTTCCGCACCAGCAGCACCCGCCCGGCCCCGTTCAGCGCCGACTCATAGTCCAGCTTGGCAACGTAGAACTCCACCATCCTCCCGTTTTCAGGCAGTTGGATGGTCTGGCCCTCGGTCTTGCCAGACAGGCTCACCGTGACCTCGGAATACTTCGGCTGGCTCGTCCGATTAAACAGCGCCGCGTTTTTGAGGAGGTTGAGGGCGGTCCCCAAATTGCCGCCCCACGGGTTCATAGCGGCCCGCACGGCCTCATCTAGGGTTTTCGGCCAGATTACGGCCCCCTCTTTGGTCAGCTGGGCCACGCCCCCCGCGTTGGGGAACGTCTGCGCCGTCTTGCTGTACGTCCAGGTCCGGGTCACGGTCACAGGGCTGCTGCTCATCTCCGTGCTGGCGGTGATGACGATGGACCCGGTGCCCGTGGGCAGGTCCAGCACGCCAACCTTGTACGTCTGGCCGCTGGTGGCCTGGAAACTGGCATACTCCCCGCCGTTGACCTCCACCGTCACGTCGATGGTGGGGCTGGTCTGGTCGGAGGAGATGGAGTAGGGCACGTCGTTGACCAGCGTCCCCAGGTCGCCGTCCTGGCCGGAGATCACCAGCGCCGACGCGCTCACGATCTGGATGGGGTCCGACGTGGCCCAGCCGCCCGGTGTGCCGTCAAACACCGCCTGCACCCGGTACTGGAGGCTCGTCCAGGTGCCCACCGTCTCCGTATAGCTCAGGTTGGCTCCGCTGTACACCTGCGTCCAGTCCGCGTCCGTGTTGGCCTTCCGCTGGAGAGTGTAGCTGTCCGCGCCCTCGATAGCGCTCCAGCTGATGGTGGCCTGCTGGCCCTGCATGACCATCTGCGGGATGGTCAGGGTGGGGGCTAAATAAACACTTACCCACGGGCCAAATTCAGATACAGTGACATTGCCGTTGCTATCTCTAGCGCCAACCCAGAACCGAATAGATGTGGCATCAGAAGGAATTTGAACCTCTGCGCTAGTGTTTGGATTATTTTGAGGGTAAACTATGTTTGTTGTGCTTTCATCTCCGTTTTTTCCGTAATACAGGTTATAGCCTGTTACCGGATAATCCGTATTACTCGTCGCCGCCTGCCAGCTCACCGTCACTGTCGGCGTGGTGATGGGGTTGGGATAGGTCAGCCCCGTTGGTGCCGTCGGGCTGGTCACCGTCGTCCGCTGGTCGTAGTAGTAGCCGTCCTGCACCCCGCCGTTGGGGTAGGCGCTGGAGCTGGTGCTGTAGACGTAGCCCTGGGAAGTGCCGGGGCTTACTGTCCTGGTATATTTCGTTCCTTCCCATCCCTGGCCGGCAAAGTATACAACATTATTCGCGTCATCGACGTATATCCGTCCGCCAGTGCTTGAGCCTGACGCTTTATACATTATGTTTGATTTGCCTGCAGTTGGAGGGGTCACGACATATTGAAAGTATGAACCACCGCCCGGATTTACAGAACCATAACTGTAAACCTCTCTAGAGTATTTGTTATCTAAAATATAATAGATACCATCAGTGTGATATGTATTCCCATTCGACATTACTATATCGTGATGATACGAATCACTCCCTTTAAAAGGCCCAAGTATAAATTCATCTGCCTTAGTTTCAAAGTCTGTATATTTAGGGGTACTTTTCCGCCATCTATAATACGTCGCCATCTACTCACCCCCCGTTATAGATCACCTGAACCACTGCATCCAACTTGTTCAGCTCCGGCAGATACTGTTCCGGGACCAAGCCGTCCGGGCCCAGAGGCGCCACCCCCTCCGGCTGCCCCTTCTGGGCCAGCGGGATAAACACCAGCCCCTGCTCGATCGTCCCGGACATGTTAGTTTCCCCGGAAAATTTCAGTTGGGTCCCGAAGATGAACTCCCGCAGCTGTACCGCCTCCGGCTGGATCTCCTCCCCTGCCCCGAACGCGTTGCCGTAGCACATGAGGATCTCCCCCACGTCCGGGTCCTGGGCCAGGAGGCCCACCTCCTCGAAGGGAAAGCCGCTCTCCATACCCTGGTTGGTGAACTGCCCAAGGATCAGGGACTCTGTCCCCTGGTTCTGCACGTCGTAGAGTTCCAGGTACTCCACCGGGTCCACCAGGGCCGTCCGGTCCAGGCTGCTCCCGGAGGGCAGGGCCCCCTTGCCGATCTGCCACCGGGTGGCCGGCACCGGATAGCCCTCCGGGGTCTTGGCCAGCAGGGCCGCCCCCGCCGTGGTGAGTTTTACGTTAGGAATCATTTCTGCAATCCACCTTCCATATCACAAGATCCCCCTGCCGGGGCAGATTGCCCACATATACTGTGCTGAGCTGTTCCAGTCGGTACCGGATGGCCCAGTCCAGGTGCGCGGGCTTTAGCTCGTTTATAATGTCTCTCAGGCCCGCCTCATCCTCAATGGGCCCCACGGTGGCCGTGTACCAGACCTCAAAAAAGTAGTCCGCGTAGTGCTCCATCACCTCCACCGGGCTCACGTCAAAGGCCTGGGCAATGGCCTGGATTTTCTCCACGGTGGTCATCCCGGCCCCTTTGATTTTGGCCAGGATTCTGGACCGCCGCTTTTCCTCGCTCAGACTGGTGTTCACCGGGATACCATACGCGGTTTCCCACAGCTCCAGCCCCCACCCGTGGACGGTGCTGGGGAACAGCTGTTCCAGGGTGTCGTTCAGGTCACCCTCCGTCTCCTGCAAAAGCTCCGTGTAGACCCGCTGCAGCTCGGCGTCCTGGGGGCTGCGCTGGTAGTGGTCCGGCAGCTCTAAAATCAGCGGTTTCATGTCACGCTCACCGTCCCCACTGTGGGCACGCTGCCCGCTGGGATACTTACATCCTCCGTGCCGTCGTTGATTGTCAGAGTGGTAAAATTCTGCACCCCGTCAATGGTCAGCAGCAGGGCCAGCACCCGGTTGTAATACAGCGTGTAGGCGGTATCCTCCTCGGCGCTGTAATAGATCTTCTGGTATTTCTGCTCAATAAGCTGCTGGCAGTATTCCGCCAGCCGTTTCTGGAGCTCCGTCTGGACCTCTCCGGCGGTGGTGCCAGACACCACAACCACCGCCGTTACATTCACCGGGAGGCCTGCGGCGGCCTCCACCGTCACGTCCGCCCCCACCGGGCGGTATTTCTGCACGTTGGCCTCTACCGCCTCCACAATGTCCTCGCTGGCTCCCTGGTAGTTGCTGTCCACGATGGTCAGGCCCACCGTCCCGGGCCCATTCGCCAGCTCCACAACCTTGACCTCTCCCACGCCAGCCACCTCCAGGGCCCACTGGCGGTAGTCCCAGCCGTTCCCACTGGTGTCCGGCCGTTTCCGGGCCTCGTCGATCCGCTCATAGAGGGCCTGGTCGGTCTCCGTGTCCGTCCCGCCCTCTGCCTGGGCGTTTGCATAGCTGCTCAGGCCGGGAATATTGACGTACATCCTGGTCAGGGTGTTGGGCCCGATGTTGTACTGGCTGCCCACCTGGGCCGCCTCCAGCTCCCCCACGGCGCTCCCGTTGCTCCCGATGGTAACGCCGGTCTGGAGGACAAACTCCAGCCCAGTGTTGGTGAGAAACACCGTCCCCGCGTTGATGGCCGTCCCCGGCGTCCCGGTAAAGGTCACGGAGCACCGGGCGCGGGTCCCCGGCCGGCGGGTCAGATTGAAATAATCCCCGCCCACCAGGTCCAGGAAAATCCCGCTGCTGGGGTCCACAAACAGCATGGACGGGACCGCCCGTACCACCTGGTAAAACCCGCTCACCACCAGGCACAGGGGGCCCGCTGTGGCATCTGCGTAGCTTCCCGCCATGGTGGAGATCCCCACCGCCTGGTTGATCTCCGAGAGCACCTGGGCCTTGAGATTCGCCGTTGTTTTGTCCTCAAACATATAGTCGCCCCTCCCCGTATACGGTGGTAAGCTCCACCGTCATGTGTAAAGTGCTCCCACTGAACTCCACATTGGTAGCTCTGGCCTCCCGGATGTACGGGGACACCAGAAGGGCCTCCTGCACATACCGCTCGGCCTCGCTCTTTTTGGTCTCCGCCTGGTACGGCTGGCCCACCAGATTCTGCAGCTCACAGCCATACGACCAGCTGAAGCACTGGTATCTATATCGTACTGTATCAATGGCTCGCCAGGCCCAGCCCTTTACAGCCTCCAGGCCGGTCACAAATACTGGGTTGCCGCTCTCCCACACCGGCCGCCCGGCGTCGTAGTCCATCAGCACATCCCGGTACAGGGGCAGGGCCTGGGTTTGGGCCGTAGTCGGCGGGGTGAATTGTGGAAACAGCTGTGTCATTGGGTCAGCTTCACCGCCTTACAGATTAAATAATAGGTCTGCTCGTCCTGGGTCAACAGCACCACCCGGTCTCCCGCCTTCAGGGCGAACTCTCCCCGGGTGAGCTGGTCTTTTGTCACGGGGGTAATGGTCCCGCCGTCCGGGCACGTGCCCGGGAGCGTCCCCACCAGCTTTGGGCTGTATCCCACCAGCAGAGCCTCGTTGATCCAGATTTGGTCCGCCGTCAGCTCCAGGCCGCTGCACTGGATTTTCAGACCCTCCTCTGTGCCCACCGTGACCTGCCCGACGCAGAAGCTGGACGGGCGCCGGTTTTTCTGGTTCTGAACATTCATGGCCGCCAGGAGGGTTCCAACACTCTCGTCCAATGTTTTCACTTGCTGTCACCCCATCAGATTTCGAAAATTCAGCGTAAATTTCCCAAAATGCTGCCCGTTTTTCCAGGTGTGGGTGTCGCTGTCCACCCAAAACAGGCCGCTCACCCCGCTCCCTGTGTCCCGCAGGTTGACCGCCGCCCCGGCGATCAGATCCAGGGGCGGGTTCAGCACCTCCACCGTCAAATTCTGATGCAGGCTGTTGTCCTCCAGCCAGGCCTGGGCCTCCGCCCCCGCGTCCTCTCCGTCCCGCTGGACGATCACATGGGACAGCAGGCCATTCAGGCTCATGGATGCGCTGTCGTCCACGTTCCGCACCAGCGCCCCGTCGTCCGTGTAGATGGCCACCCGGTTGTTGAGCTTTTCGATGTTCCAGGTATTGCTCACGCCCATGGTTTGGGCGATCTCCAGGGAGGCGGCGGAGGGCTTCTCCACCACCTCCAGGCTCCCGGAGCCGGTAAACCGGATCAGATACCGTTTCCCGTTCTGCTCCCCGGCCATGGTGTACAGCTTGCGGATAATCTGGTCCAGCGTGCTGGTCCCGGGGAAATCCTGGCTCAATTTGATCCCCGTGGAGGCCAGCGAGGCGGTGGGGATTCCGAAGTCTCCGCAGACCTGGGCCGCCGCCGCCTCCGGCGTCACGTTCACAAATTTATAAAATCCCTGGTTCCCGGCCAGAAACCGGCCCCGGTCCAGTGCGGCCACATTGACCACAAAGCTCTGGCTGCTGGTGGTGCACTGGATCAGCGGCCCAAAAAACCGGGTCTGCTCCTCCACCTCAAAGGTCAGCCAGGCCCCCTCCTCCAGGGGCGGGATCTCCACGCTGCCGTCCCGGGGGATCACCAGGGCGGCGCTCAACTCCCGGGCCGTCTGCCGGATGTCCCCCGTCCATGTGATGGACTGCACCAGCTCCGTGGTGTCCCGGCTCTCTCCCCCATTGGGGGCCGTCACAAAAAAGTGATAGGCAAATTCTCTCATGCGGTCCACCCGCTCCCCGTCCACTGCAGTTGGTCCGAAAGCGCGGTGCTGGCGCTGTCCGGGCTGGCCGCGGGCAGATCATCCGCCGGCGGGATGGTCAGCACCTGCCCCGGGTAGATCAAATTGGGGTTCGTGATTTCCGGGTTGGCCGCCGCCAGCTTTTTGTACTGGGTCCCGTCCCCGTAGTATTTTTCGGCCAGATTCCAGAGGCAGTCTCCGGACTGCACCGTGTACGTTTTGGTACTGGCCGCCCCCGTCTGGCTGTCCCGGGCGGTGGTTGCCCCGCCCCCGGACAGGGCCAGGACCGGGGTCTCCAGCCGCTGCCACTGCCGCATGGCAATCGTGATATAGAGGTCGTTGGTCCCGTCCTGCTCTCCCTGGGTGATTTCCTCAATCAGCACCGAGGCATTGACAGAGGTCCCGGACACGATCCACTGCAGCTGCGCGCCCTTGTCGCACCACACCTCCAGATCATATAGGTATTCGTATGGGGCGGCCCGGCTCCCCGGGACCATGAATGGATACTGCTGGGCCGGGAGCAGGACGTTTTCCAGGGTGCAGTCCCCCATTTTATAGCCGCCGTGCAGGGTGGCCTCTCCCAGCTGGTCCAGGCTCACCACCTCAATTTTGGTGGGGTGGCGCCAGAAATACCGGGCCGGGGTCACCGGGAGGACCAGCTCCTTGCTGGTGGACGGGTCCACAAACGACATAATTCGTAACACTCAATCACCTCTCCTCTAAAAGGCCCCCCTTGCGGGGGAGCTGCCGACCCGAGGCCGGCTGAGGGGGGCTCACCCCTGGAACCCGGCCAGAATTTTCCGCACTGCTGTGTCTGCAATGGCCTCCGCCACCGCCGCCTCGTCCAGGCCCGCCCCAAAGGTGTTCCCGGACACCGTGATATTGATGGGCGGAATTCCGCCCCGGTCCATCTCCCGGGCCTGGGAGGCCGTCAGCACCCGTTCCCCCTCGTGGAGGTAGGTCAGGTAGTTGTCATAGGGGACCCGGTCCAGGCCCCAGGCGTTCTTCCCGATCCCCAGCCAGGAGGCGATGGTCCCTACCACCGACTGCCCCATAAATGATTCCGTTTTCTCTCCCGCGTCATTGGCCGCGTCCAGAACCGTTTCCCCATCAGACATTCCAGCGGCCCGGCCTTTGGAAAACTCCTGCCCCAGCGTATATCCAGCATTCCAATAACTGTCATTTAGAGAGGCGTCCTCCCGGACGCCGTCAATCAGCGCGATCTCCTGGGCCAGCACCTCGTCCTTTCCCTCGTTGGCGTTGTACTCATTCATGCCCTGAATCTTGGCCTGCATGATAATCCGGCCCATCTCGGCGGCGTCTCCCTCAGCTTCGGCGGTCTGGTACTCCTCAGAGCTCATGGCCTCGTTCACCGCGTCCCGGACATACTGCTCCTTGGCGTTCTCCAGCTCAGCCTTCCATGCTCCGATGGCCTCATAGGCGTCCCCCAGTTCTTCGCTGTCCAGCCACTCCTGCTGAGCCTCAATTCCCGCTTTCCGGGCCTCGTTGTAGCCCTCGCCCATCCGGGCCTCCAGGTCTGCCTCCACATCGGCCAAGTTATCCACCATGGCGGGGTAGGTGTCCTTTAGCTTCTCGCTCAGTCCGCCGAACTCCTCCTGGATATAGTCCAGGATCGCCTGCGCCGCCTCCACGCCGCCGATATCGCCGTTGGTCACCATGTCGGCGATCTGGCTCTCCTGCGCGCCTGTGGCCCTGGACAGCGCTTCATATACGTTCAGGCCCCGCTCGGAGAAATAGTTCAGATACTCCTGGGTAGCTTTATCCGTGGTCCGCATCCGGGAAAGGCCGGCGATGAACATACTCACGCCGCTGGAGTCCAGCCCCAGGCCCGCTGTTGCGTCGCTGAGGTCCCGGAGCACCCCCAGCGTCTCCCCCGGCGAGTAGCTGTTCAGTAGGTTCTTGGAGTAACCCACGATCTCGTCATAGCCATAGTTGGTGTCTGCGGCCATGACACGCACCTGCTCCAGATAATCTCTGGCTGCCTCCTCGCTGCCGAAGCGCTGGGCGAAGGCGACCTGGTCCTGCTCCCGCTGGCCCGCTGTAGCTGAACCGGAGGTTTGAATGGAGTCCATCTCCTCCAGCTGGCCCTCTACGGATTCCTGAACATAGGATTTGAACGCGTCGTCCCTTCCCTGTGCGGCCTGAGTTCCGCCTTGAAGCAAGCCCAGGCCTCCTCCGATTACAGCGCCCACCGCGGTTCCGATTCCGGGAATAATGCTTCCAATGGCCGCGCCGGACAGTGCGCCGGACACTCCGGAGGACGCGACGCCGCCCAGCTCCGACCCGAACGCGGACCCAACCACCAGGTTTCCAACATCCATGGCCACGTCCCCGGCCATATCCAGGAGACCGGCTTTCCCCAGCGCCGACAAAACCGCCCCGGCGCTTCCGCTGGATCTCGCGGCCCCTCCTCCTGTGGAGACGGAGGCCGCCCGGTTGTCCGCCTTGCTGATGGCGTCCGTGGCGTCCAGATAGTCCCGCTGGGTCTGGCGGGCCCGGGCGCTGACCAGTTTCAGCTGCTCCTCCAGATTGCTGTAGTTCTGGATGGCCTGGTCAAAATCCGCCCGCGCAGCCTCCCGGTCCGCCTCTGTGGCGGAGTCTCCCAACTCCCGCAGGGCGCGGCTGGTCTGCTCCACCTGCTGGCGGGCGTTTTTCAGGTCCACGTTTTTCAGCTGCATCCTGGTGTTGTTCAGGATGTCCAGCTGTTTCTGCAGTCCCTCCGCGTCGTCCCTGAACTCATTCAGGGTGTTTTTCATCTTGACCACAGAGGCGGACAGGTTATCCGTTACCGAGAACGCAATACTGGCGTCTGTGCTTCTGGCCATCAGATTTCACCCTCCTTTCGCCGCCGGTGGTCGATGAGCAGCGCCCGGATCAGCACCCGCTCTCCCGGGGGCCGTTTGAGGTAGTCCCCCGGGAGAATCCCATGCTCCAGCAGCAGCCGCTGGGCTACCACCAGGTCCGGGCGCTTCATCAGTTTTTTTCCAGTTCCTTCACCGCCGCCGTGACGGCCTCTGCCTCCCGCTCAGCCTCCGTCACGGGGACCACGCTTCCGGCCCCGTATCCGTGCAGAATGTCGATGGCCCTGGCCATTTTGTCCACCTCGCCCTTGCGGAGCAGCTTTTTCAGGGCGTCCGCGGGCGTGGCGCACTTCATCTTATCGTGGTACCAGTCCCCACGCTTGATCTCCGGGTGGTTGCAGACACAGGCGAGAATGAGGTGAATGTTGGCGTCCGCCTCCCGGCTCAGCTTCACCAGCTTGTCATAGGGGAGCTCCTGCAGCTCAAACACCATATTCAGCCGGGTGACCTTGACCTTGACCCGCTCCGGCTCAAACTCAGGGAGATCCAGCAGGCTGTCGACGATTTTCTTTGTCTCGCGTTTTTCCATAGCTCCTCCTTATTCCGCCTCGATCATGTCCAGGTACTCGTACCGGCTGAACGTAAAGGGGGCCGTCACGGTCCCCACTGTGGCCGCCTGCCAGTCCGCCAGGGTCAGGTCGTCAAAGCTCAGGTTATAGACCGCCACGCGTTCCGCGCCATAGCTGTCCGGGTCCGCCAGTTTGGAGATCAGGGTGAATCTCCGGTCCACGCCCGTCTGCAGGTCCGCCATTTTCTGGGCAAATCCGCTGTCTACGTGGTAGAGGGTCAGGCTCCCGGTGCCGCTGCCGTTGGTGGCCTTGCTGTCGTCCATAAACTGGCCGCACAGATTGACCGTTGTCTTGTTTTTGGCCACCTTCAGCTGACAGGCCGTGCACTCGGCGATTTTCTCGCCGTCCAGCCACACCTCGCCCCAGGTGCCGTTGATGGTCCGTTTTGCGGTGTCGATTGTCCTTGCCATCGTCTATCCCTCCTCTCCTCAAATGGTCACCGTGACCAGCGTGTTAAAGGTGACCTGGAAGTCCTCCATGGCGTCCACCAGACGGCCTCCTGCGGCGATAAACACCCAGGACCCGGTCTGATACTCCCGGATCTCCTGCTCCGTCATGTCGCCCACTTCCACGCCCTGGGCCCGCAGCCAGTTGGTCTGGGCGTCCAGGTCGATCTCACACCAGCTCTCCCCGGGGTTGAGTACCCCGGCCCGCTCCAAATACTGGAGATAGTCCAGGATGGCCGCGATCAGCAGGCACTTGTTGTCGTAGGTGTTGGGGTACCGGCCCAGATACTCATTCTGGATGGTGGTGCGCAGATAGTAGGTGATAAGGTCCATGCCCTCCACGATTTTGATTTTGGACCAGTCGGGGCTTCCGTTTACGGGGATGCTGGTCAAACTGTTGACGCCCCGGGCGATTTTTGCCACCTGGCCGTCGTGAATTAAAATCAGGTTTCCGCCGTTGATGGCGGTGGTCTGCTCCGTCTCGCTCCGGGCTGTTACCGCCGTCACCTCGGGCAGGCTGGCATAGGTACAGGACATCCCCATGGGAATTCCGGCCAGAATTCCGGCAATCCGGCTGGAAAACTCCGCCGCCGTGTAGGTGGTTTCGCCCACCGCCAGGTCGTCGTCCGTCTCTGCGTAGGCAATGATTCCCATGTCGTTCGGGGGCGACGCCGGGTTGGGCTCCACAAATTTCTCCGTAAAATATTCCTCCCGGCGCCCCTTGACCCAGGACTCCATCAGGGTCTTTTCCGCCGCCGTGATGTCCGGGGGGCCCACGATGTAGTCCAGCGTCTGGTTTTCGATGGATTTCAGGCCCGCATCCAGCGCCGTGGTGTTCTCGGTCCCGGTGGGGATCACCACCGCCACCACCTTGCTGGGCTCGCCCCGGTCGCTGCCGGTGAAGGCCCGCTTAATATAGTCCTGGTTGTCCACCCCCAGGTTGGAGGGGATCAGCGCTTGGCTGATAAGCTGATGGACGCCCTGGCTCTGGGTGTCCCGCACAAACAGGCCCACATACCCCTTCTTGCTCCGGTTGGCCGTCTCCTGGGCCGCCTTCTGGAATTCGATTGTCAGACTGGGCAGGCCGATATTGGTTGCCATAGTGTATCACTCCTTTTTCTCGTCGCTGTCGTTCGGTTTCTGGGTCCCTACCTGGAGGGTGTAGTCCTCCATCAGCGGGACGCCGCTCTCACTCTCTGGCGCTGTGTCCTCATCCACAAAGCCGGGCCGCTGGTCCGTCCACTGGGCGGTAAATTTCACGTACGCCTCACCCGGCCCCGGCGCCTCCGCCGCAGTCCGGAGCATGATGGACCGGCCCCCCACCTGAATGTTTGGGTCTGCAAACGCGTTCAGGACCGCCAGCTGGTCCATCCGCAGGGCCTCCGTGCTCTCCACGGTATAGCTGTCCGTCTCTGCGTACAGCGTCAGCTCCGCCTCAAAATTCCAGTTGACCAGGTACCGGTTTGCATCCGTATAACTGGCGTCCACCACATACAAAAAGCTGGAGGGCCGCTGGAAGTCCGCCGGGCAGAAATCCCGGTACAGCATCCGCGCGGGCCACAGCTTCGCCACCTTGGCCGCTATGGCCTCCATAAGATCCTGATAGGTCACAGCCGTCCCTCCAGTCCGTCAACAATGGTTTTTTCCAGCTTTTCTTCCTCGCCTTGCAGGATGCGCTCCGCGTCCTGCCTCGCTTGTTCGTAAAACCAGCGCCCTGGGACAGCCGCCTTTTTGTAGCGCGGCCGGTATTGGTACCCGTCGGCCTTTGGCCCCGGCCGCTGTCCTCCGGTCCGGTGGCCTCCCTCAATGGAATTTGTTACGTAGCCCACCGCGTACCGTTTCCCGTTTTTGGTGGTCTGGTAGGTCCTCGCCTTGGCCCGGACGGCCACATAGCCGCCCCCGCTGCCCATGTGGGGCTGCTGCCAGCCGGAGACCTTCCCGCTCCCGCCGATATTTTGTTTTACATCCTGGAGGGCCTGTTTCCCCATGCGCTCCAGAGCTTTCTCCTTCTCCGTCTTGAAACGATCCAGAAGCGTCTCCCAGCTCCTCAAAATTCGTTCAAAACCCTTCAGCTCCACTCCGGCCATTACACATCCCCCCTCCAGGCAATCTCGTACTCGTTTTTGTACGGGTCCAGCACGTGGCAGATTTGCACGTTGTACACGCCCTGAGCCGGTCCCTCCTGGACGGTCACCAGGTCCCCGGCCTTCAGCTGGATCTCTTTGGGGACTACCAGCACATAGCTGGTTGCGTTCTCCGCGTGGGTCTCCTCCCGCTCATAGCGGGCATACTTTTCGGTCAGGACCCCTGGGAAGGTCACGCGCATGGTTTCCGTCGTGGTGGGCCGCCCGGCCTCTCCCACGGTGTCCTCCGTCCGGGTGGCCAGGCACTCCACCGGCTCCACCAGGGCCGCCTGTACCCGCAGGTGCAGCCGCCCCTCCGGCAGGATGGCCGTGAGAAACAGGTGCTGCTCCCCCCACAAAATCGCCTGGTGCAGGGTCAGGGCCTGGCGGCGGAGCACCAGTTCCGCCCCCCTGGCCCCGATCCCAACCTGGGAAAACAGATTGCTCCTGGTGGACAGCTCCACCTGAGCCCGGGCGGGGCGGGTGCTCTGCCAGCTCCAGGTCCCCGCCGGGGATTCCTGGATGGTCAGGATCTCTACCGGCTGATTCAGTTTCCCCGCGTCAATGCTGGTCTGGCTCACATCCGCCCCTCCTCGCTTTTTTCGGTCGGCCGTTCTGTTGTGGGGGCCGCCGCTCGCCCCCTCCCGTCAGGTGGTCTCTGCCTCCTCGCCGGGCAGCGCATCAAATTTCAGCTGGTTTTTCATCCGCTGGAACGATGGGTTATCCTGCAATTTGCCCTGGTCAAACTGGGCGCCCCGCTGGTCATAGCCGTCCAGCGTCATGGCACACATGACCTGCAGCCAGCTGGGCCAGACGATGGATGTGCGCTCCGGCTGCTGGATTCCTGCCCCCGCCAGATAGGCCGCCGCGGCGTCCCAGGCCTGATGCATCATCAGCAGGTCCGCCTCGTCTGGCGCCGGGACCTGGCAGTATGCCTGCACATTGGGCAGCAAGTCCTCTGGAATGCCCATGTTACATCAGCACCACCCAGGGATTCTGCGCGGGGCGGTACCGGCTCTTGCTGGCGGCCGCTGCGCTGCAGATCACCGCCGCGGCCGCGTTGTGCTGGAACTTCACGGCCAGGTACCGGGCCTTCTGGGGGTCCACACGGTAGCTCACCACCGCCGCCTGGGGCTCAGTCCCCACCGCGTCGGTAAATGTCACCGCGTCGCCGATTGCGGCCGCGCCGTCGCCCTCGCTGTCGTTGGCGCCCATCAGGGTGACGGTGAGCGTTTTCCCCGCTCCCAGGGGAGCCGTGGAGACGATAAACGCCACCTCCTCCGCTCCGGAGGCGTCCACATACCCGCTGGTGGTATCCGTGGTCGCCGATACGCTGGCCGGCGCCAGCACGGTTTCGATGTTCAGATTTTCCACGATTCGTCCCATTGTTTTCTCCTCCTATCACTTGCGGTCCGCCAGGGCCACGAAGGGGCTCCGGGTCTTGGTGGAGTTTTTGATGGTCAGGGGGCTGTTCACCTTGGGAGTGCCGTTGCACCGGAACACCACGCGGAAGCACATCTGGTCCGTCAAAAATTCAACGTGCATGGACCAGTCCTGCTTGATGGTGCCCTTGCTCAGAAGGATGTACTGGAAGGGGTCCACCAGCGTCACGTCTCCTACCGCGCCGGGGGTGGCACAGTTCTGGTCAAAAATCACCGGCTTACCCAAAATCCGCTGGGTGTCAAAATTACGGATGCCGCCCTCGGGGTCCCACAGGAATTTGCTGGTGCTTCCGTCGCTGCTGGTGATGGACAGACCGGGCAGCTGCTCCTCCAAATCGGGGTGCAGCATCCACACCAGGCGGTCCCGGTTTTTGGGCATAGCCCGGGCCAGCATCTTCACCGCATTGTTTCCCACAAAGGTCCCGGCCGCCTGGCTGGTCTCCTTGGCCACGGTGACCAGCGCGGGGCTGTTCAAATATCCCAGAGGCTTGCCCACGCCGTCGCCGCCGATCACCGCGCCGGTGAGCAGCTCGTCCGCCGCCAGGCTGAACGCGGTGGAGAAGAAACCGGACATAAATGCCGCGTCCTCCATCATCTCCTCGGTGCAGTAGGCAAATCCCATCATCTTCTCCAGGTCCAGCTTGACCTCCCGCAGCTTTGGGTGGGTCGCGGGCACGGTGCCGCCTTCGGCCGCCCAGTACATCTGCACGCCGCCAAACACGCTCTTGGAGATGTCGGTCTCATCTGCCATTACCCAGCGCATGGAGTTGGCGCCGGAGCTCACCGTGTACCGGTCCAGCCGCTGGAGCAGGCTGTTCCGCTCCAGGGCGCTCTCCAGGATCACCCCGGCAAAATCGGTCTGAATGGCAAAGCCGCCGTCCGCGCCGGTGCCCTCGTTGCTGCCCAGCACCGCGTTGTTGACCTGGATCAGGCGCTGGTCCTGCACTCCGTTCCGGCGCAGGTTGTACACCGCCTTCAGCTGCTCGCCCAGACTGGCAAAGGGGCGCGCCTCCTGCTCCTCCTTGTCCTGGGGCTTCTTCTGCCCGCTGTGGAGCGCTCCATCATAGACCTTTTGGGGCTCCTCTCCCTTGGCGCTCATCAGCCGCTCCAGGGACTTGATGGAGTTGTTGATCCCCTCCATCTGGTCCGTGATTTCGCCCAGCTCCTCCAGCTTTCCCTCGTCGGCAAGTCCCTGGGCCTTGTCCAGCAGCTGCTGTTTCTGGGCCCGGAGCTCGTCAATTTTGGCCTGAAAACTCATGTTCTGTTCTCCTTCCTGTTTTTAAAAATTAGTAAGTGCCCGGGCCTTTGCCAAGGCGCGTCTTACCGCTTCGTCGCGCTGTTTCCGCTCCTCTGCCAGGTGGTCCTGGTAGCGGTGGCGCATGGTTTCGGTCAGCCGGATGCGGTGGCCGGCGGCGGCCACAAAGGCCGCCGGGTCCGCAATCTCGCCGTCCGTCCCCACAATGCCGTCGATCAGCCCGTAGCCCAGCGCCCGGCTGGGGTTGATCCAGGTGTCCCGGTCCATCAGCTCCACCAGCTCCTCCCGGCTTGCTTTCACGCCCGGCCGGGAGAGGTATACCTCCAAAATCCCGTCCCGGGCCGCCTCCAGGCCGTTGGCGCTGCGCTGCATCTCCCGAAAATCGCCGTTTGCCTGCCCCATGGGGTTGTGATAGCACAGCAGGGCCCCCGGCTCGCTCTGGATCACCCGGCAGCCGCTGGCCGCCAGAGTGGCCGCGCTGGCCCCCATCCCCTGGAACAGGGCGGTTGTGTCTCCCGAATACCGCCGGAGCATGGACCGAATCTCGTTGCCTACCGCCATGTCTCCGCCGAGCGAGTTAATGAGCAGCGTCACGTCGTCCCCGGCCGCCGCGTCCAGGGCGGCCTGGATGTCCATGGGGGCGGTGATGTCCCGGAACCCCCACCAGCGCAGCACGTCGGCGGAGTCGTTGTCCCACAGTTCACCCCTCAGCTGAATATCAACCATTGTTCTCTCCTCCTCCCACGATGGACCGCAGTGAGCCCATGTTTTTGCTCAGGAAAAATTCCTGTCCCAGGCCCCCGGGAATAGGGGCCTTCTCCTCCAACGCCCGGCACTCGTCCGGGTTATAGATGGCGTTTCTCGTCATCCGCTCATAGAACTGGGACCGGGTCAGGTCGTCGCCCCGCATCAGCACCGAGACATTGCCATGGATGTACCACCCGCGGGCTCTCTGCTGCCGGCTCAAAAATTTCTTCCGGTCCTGCTGCTCCCATTGGGTCACAAAGGGGACCAGGGTGTCCGTCACATAGTTCACCCGCTGCTGCTGGTTGCTGTTATAGCTCTCGTTGCCCGTCTGGAGCATGTGCTTGGGTACCCCGGTAAACCGGGCGATCTCCTCCACGGAGAAGCTCCGGCTCTCCATGTACTGTGCGTCCGACTGGTTCAGGCCCAGCTGGGTGTATTTCATGCCGTGGTCCAGGACGGCCACTTTAAAGGCGTCGTCCCCGGCGTACCGGGCAAACTCCCGGCGCACCTTGTCCTTGGTCTCCGGCTTGGCGTCCGTGTCCACCTCGACGATCCCGGACACCCGGGCGCCGTTTTGGTAAAATTTCCGGCCATACCGCTGGGCCAGCGCATCCGAGGCCACCGTCTCCCGGGCCAGGTCCAGCAGGCCCCGCCCCCAGATCCCGTTGTAAGTCTCGAAAAACAGGAGGCTCAGCTCCCTGGGGTGGAAAATCCGCTCCACCCCGTCCACGTTGTACTGGTACCAGTACAGGGGGGCCTCCGGATCCTTGATAATGCTGCAGCACTCTGTAGGGAGCGCGAGGCGCTCCACCAGCCGCCCGGCCTGGTCCCGTCGGTTCCAGACCGCCCCGAATCCGTGCCAGAATGCGTTGGACATGACCAGTTTTTGCAGCATATATGGCGTCGTGAGGCTGTTTGGCGCCTCGCTCAGCAGCCGTTTCAATGTCTCGTCCTCCACCGGCAGCCGTTCCCCGCCCACCTTCTGGAACACCCCAAAGGGGATAATCCCAAACGCGTTTGTCAGGATTCTGTGTGCCGCCGCAACGGGGCTCAGCTGCTCCGCAGCGCTCCGTCCGGTCGGGATCTCCTCCCCGGTGAGGAACAGCTGCCGGAGGCTGTCCAGAAACTCCTTTTTCCCGGCTTGCGTGTCCTTCCCGCTGTCTGCCGATACTGCCTGGGATAAAATCAACGTCCGCCGCCTCCTCTCCTCGCCCTGGCAATCACCAGCGCATAAACTGTCAGACACGCCCCCGCGCTGATAAGAGCCCCGGGCCGCCCGGCGATCTCCCAGCCGGCCGCCGTGAAACAGATCCCCGCGGCCAGGAGTAACAAATCATCCAGATACAGCGCCAGAATCTCCGCCGCTCTGGCCATCCGTTTGTCCTTTTTCATAGGCTCCAATCCTCCGACATGACGTGTTCGTTAATGTCCGGCCCCTTCGGCATCTTTACCATGGCCGTCGCCACAGCTATGATCCAGGCCACCGCGTAGTCAATGCGCCCCATGCTCTGTTTTTTGGTGGGTTTCATGTTCTCATTGGTGTCCGTATAGCACCGGACATTACCAAAGCACCACCGGGCCGCCGTGTTATGTTCATGGAGCATCTCCCGCTTTCGGAGCATGAGCTCCAGTTTTTTTGTGGCCGGCGACATGCCCAGCATGGTCTGGGGGATCTCGATGACCTCCAGCCCGGCTCCATCGTCCTCCGTGCTGGCCATCAGGCGCTGGCTCAGCGTCCAGCTCATCGCCGGGTCCAGTCCCAGGGTCACCAGCTCAAAGTCCGCCGCCGCCTGCCGGATGGTGTCCTCCACCATGGTGTAATCCACAATATCTCCCGGACACCCCGTCACAAACTGCGCCCGTATCCAGTCCCCGTAGGGCACGCCGTCCCGGCGCTCCCGCTCCTGCAGGTCCTCCAGGGGTACCCAACCCCAGAACAGCGTCACCCAGGTCTCCAGCCCATCCTGGGGCGGGAACACCAGCACAAAGCTGGTCAGGTCGGTGCTCTTGGACAGGTCCAGCCCTCCATAGCACCGTTTCCCCATCAGGTAGTCCCGGGCCGCCTGCCGGCGCTGTATCACGTTCAGCTCTTTCCATTCCGGCCGGTTCCACTGGGTCTTGTCGTAGATGGTCACCGGGACCCATCCCACCGTGGCCGTGGAGATCCATTGGTTTAGGCGCATCCAGCGGAACAGCCGCTCCGCCGCGTCGCTCTGCCTGGCCGCCCGGGCCTCCGCCCGGAAGTCCTTCAGGCGTAAGTTTTTCCCCAGCCCGGGGTTGCACAGGTACCACAGTTTTTCATCGTAGATGTCCAGCTGGTCGATCTTCTCCTGGTCGTCCCCGGTGAGGACGCCGATCCCGTACATGATGGGGCACCACTGCGGGTCGTCCTGGTCCAGCTCCCGCTCCGGCTCGCCCCGGCGCCACGCCAGAATCCTCCGGCACTTCACGTGGATCTCCCACCCGATGCTCTTTCGGTCCGGGTCGTCGCCCGCGGTGGTCAGGACAATCACCGCCTGCTGCCGGCGGGCCGCGTTAGAGCCCGCTGTCAGCACGTCCCAGAGCCGCCGGTTAGGCTGGGCGTGTAGCTCGTCGAAAATGATGCAGGAGAATGAGTACCCGTGTTTGGTCTCCGCGTCTGCGCTGTATACTTTCAGGATTCCGCCGAATTTTGTATGGATCTCCCGCCGGGAGTCCACCGCCCATGCAATGGGGTCATGCTCCGGCTGGCCCAGACAGGTGTGCTCCACCATATATTTGGCCGCTTCATAGACCTGGGCCGCGTTCTCCTTGTCGCTGGAGAACAGGCCCACACGGGGCCGCTTCTCCGGCTCGCCCAGCAGATGGTACAGGCCCAGCCCGGCCGCCAGCTCTGTTTTTCCGTTTTTCTTCGGGAGCTCGTCATATAAAAACCGCCGGTACCGGCTCCATGTCCCGTCCTCGTCCTGGGCTTGGACGCCGTAAAACTGCCGAATGGCCTCCAGCTCCCAGTCCGCCAAAACAAAGGGCTCCCCGGCCCACTCATTGGACCCAAAGCAAAGAAAAGAGAAAAACTGCAGTACCGCGTCCACCTCATCCTGGCTGTACCGGATCTGGGTCCCGTCGTCCGGCATTGGGACCTGTATCCCCGGGGCCAGTGTCAGCATTTCCGGCAAGCGTTACGCCTCCCGCCGTCTCTGGATCATCTGCATGAAGGGGTTGTCCTCCGCCGCCGGCGGCTTCTCCGGGACCACCATCCTGCACCGGGCGGAGATGGTCAGGCCCAGATCATTGGCACAGGCCCTGGCCTGCTTAAAATACCGGTCCTGGACCAACCCCCAGTCCTTGGCACTTTCACTAAATCCATGCTCCAGGGCATCCTTGGCCCACTCCGTGGCCTTCATCCAGCCCTCCCGGGCCACGCAATAGGTGGCGATGGTGTCCCCGTCAATTCTGGACACCATGGAGGGCATGAGTTTTATCAGTGCCCGAGAGACCCGGTTGAACTCGTCCCTCTGGCTCTCAGGCAGCCACTCCGGCGCCCGCAGCTGTTTGATGTCCCCGTCCCCTTTGATCTCGCCAGCCTGCCTCTTTGCAATCTCCGCCTTTGTCAAGTGCTTCCTGCCCTTGGCCTGCACAACTTCCAGCGGCTGTCTCGTTCCTGTCTCTTATACACATCTGACGCTGCCGACGAAGCTAGAAGTGTAG
>ERZ1090879.620-NODE-620-length-21478-cov-44.992998_pt1 | contig 21478 bp, 17 predicted proteins | sample MGYA00478472_ERZ1090879 | MGnify/ENA primary metagenome ERZ1090879 (study PRJEB33644, sample SAMEA5815723) | chicken gut metagenome | biome: Chicken; feature: Gastrointestinal Tract; material: Caecum | place: Ireland | collected 2019-01-01 | study: A study of the... | reverse complement strand
ACGCATTGTTTTTCATGGTTTTTTTATTTTGCAGCCTTTTCGTCTGCAATCATGGAGCTTCTGGCCGGACTTGAACCGGCGACCTACTCCTTCCCCAAAAAAGTTTGCCGCCCTTCCTTTCCCACACGCTTAACCTTTCCCAAACTTTTTCGGGGACCCCGTCTTTTGAATCAATAGGCCGCTCGGTCCGCGTCCCACAAAATGCCGTATAACACAAAGAGCACCCGCTTGGGGTGCTCTTTGTGTTATGGAGCTTCTGGCCGGACTTGAACCGGCGACCTATTGATTACGAATCAATCGCTCTACCGACTGAGCCACAGAAGCATGTTTGTGCGCTTCAAATAAAGCTCATTCATTATATGAAAAAAAATACAAAAAAGCAAGCGATTTTACATGCTTTTTCAGATTTTTTTCTTGCGTGGAACAAAGAGTTTCATATGTCCGGACAGGACATCAACATGAAGATCGCCGCGCATTCCCTTTTCGCCGTCCAGATCCCATACGACGTCCCCGTCCGTCTCGATGAGAAAGTGCGAACCTTTCAGACGCAAAATATGCCTGCTTCTTCCATTCCCCCCAAACAACATAAGGGAAACAAGCGATGCATACGCCCCCATACGGTGCACGAAATTCGGCTCCCTGACCTGGCGGATAAGGGCAAGTTCGACCTTGCCATCCCGCATGCTGGAGCGCTTGTTCGCCTTAAGCCCCGCGATCGAGCGTCCGTTCATGTTGAGAATGAGTACGGTCGTCTCCTCAAAACGCCTGCCGTCGCATGTGACCGTCACGGGAAAGACGCGGAACTTCATCTCATGCCGCAGCGCCTCTACGGCATAAGCGAGGATGCCGAACTTCCTTTTTAGTGAGCGTCCCGTGGAGTATGTCGCGCGCGTAAACGCACCAGCCGCCGCAACATAGACGGCATAATGCGTCCCGTTGAGCCGCATGACGTCGATCGCCGCGCAATTCCCTGCAAGAATGACGTTCAAAGCGCCCTTGACCGAGCGCGGGATACCGAGCGAACGCGCGGTATCGTTGGTCGTTCCGCCTGGGATATAACCCAGACGAACATCCCGCTCTCCCACGCCCTGCAATATGCGGTTAAACGTGCCGTCTCCGCCCGCAAATAAGATGACGTCAAAGCGCGCAGCGCCCTCGCGGGCGCGCGCTTCCATGTCCTCGGCGCTCTTCGTTTCGACGATCTCCACAATGTCATATGCCTCTTCCAAGCGTCTGCGGATATACGCCGTCTGTCCGGCAATACGCCCTTTACCGCTGGCAGGATTATAGAGAAACAGACATTTCATGCAAATATTATACCCGGATTTTTAATTTTTTGACATCTCATTTGCGGCGTCTGCGCAAAATGTCCCCTTCTGCAAGCGCAACGGGCGACGCAAAGGAATACACCCCCTGCACCAATTTGGCGTCCGCACAGGGCGCGCCGCTCTGATCGCGCAAATCGGAAAGCGTCAGTTTCTGCGCAAGCGGCGCGGTCGGCGAGAGCGCCTCCAGCACCTCGTTTTCATAGAAACGGTTACGCATTTCCACATACGTACGCCCGTTTTCATGACCGCGCACAACGGCAACGAACTCGCAAGCCCCCGCCGCCTGCGACCCCTCATAATGTACGGTATTGTTATTTTCTCCGAACGCATACGCCGTGGTATACGAACGATGATCGACGCACTCCAGCTCTGCCGCGAGCGCCGCGGTATATCCCCCGTCCAGAATACGGCGATAAGCGTTGACAACGGTCGCAAGATAATATTCGCTTTTCATTCTGCCCTCTATTTTCAAGGATACGACGCCCGCCTGCGCAAGCTCTGAAAGGTGCGCGCTCATGTTGAGGTCCTTACTGTTGAGAAGATACGTCCCTCTTCCGTCCTCCTCCAGGTCACACCACACGCCGTTTTCGCCGCTCTGAACGCGGTAACTGCGGCGGCACGCCTGTACGCACGCGCCGCGGTTGGCGGGACGGCCGTCGAGGTAATCGGAGAGATAGCATCTGCCGCTGTAGGAGATGCACATTGCGCCGTGGACGAACGCTTCCAGCTCCAGATCGGGGCAGGCGGCGTGGATCTCGGCGATCTCCGCAAGCGAGAGTTCGCGGGCAAGGACGACGCGGCTCGCACCCAAAGAGGCAAACATCCGGCATGCGGCGGCGTTGGTGACGTTCGCCTGCGTGGAAATATGGACGGGAAGCTTGGGCGCAGCCTCTTTGCAGACGGCGAGCACGCCAAGATCGGAGATGAGGACGGCGTCTGCGCCCATTTCCGCAAGCGCCGCAAAGTAAGCAGAAAGCTCCTTAAGATCTGCGTTGCGCGCAAAGATATTGACGGCGACATACACTTTTTTGCCCAACGTATGGGCAAAACTGATACCCTCGGCAAATTCGTCCTGCGTAAAATTGTTGGAAAAAGCACGCAGCGAAAAAGCTTTCCCGCCCGCGTACACGGCGTCCGCACCGAAGTGCAGCGCGCACTTGAGTTTTGCAAGGCTGCCCGCAGGCGCCAACAGTTCAGGCTTCATGGTCCTCCTCCCATTGCAGGCTTCGGACGATCTCCCGCGCGACCTCCGATGCAGTCAAACCGTCCGTTGTAATTTTGACGCTTCCCATATCCTGCGCATACAAAGGCAGGTAGGCAACAGAACGCGCGATCACATCCTCGTCCCGCAGTCCCGCCGCGATATCCCCGCGCAGGCGGGCGGCAACCGCCTCGGGCGAAGCGGTCAGCGTAAACCGACCGACCTTCACATCCCCGAGGGGCAGGCGCGCAAGGATGCTCTCCGCGATCCCCCTCCGCTGCATCACCCAACAAAAGACGATACTTTTAACGTCCGCACAATCAAGATAGCCGCGCAAGACCGTCACAATATGATCGATGACGCGCCGTTTGCTCTCCTCCGTGACGGAAAACGGATATACATTCCAGCACCAATCGCCGTCCAACAGCGCACAGGCGGGCAGTAAACGCTGTATACAACGGGAAACGGCGCTCTTCCCGACGCCCATTGTGCCATTGATCAGAATGAGACGCTTCATTGCGCGCACTCCTTTCTCGCAACGGCAAGTCCCTTTCCGACAGGCAGGATAGTCGTTGTGAAAGCTTCATCCGCCTGCAGATCGTGCAAAAACTCCCCGATATGCTGCGCGAGCATTCTGCGCTTTTTGGGGACGCCGTCCGAAAAGAGCAGGACGTCGTCCGCACACAGGACGCCGCCCGCGCGCAGCAACCGCTTACATTCGGGCAGGAATCGGCGGTACTGTACTTTGGCGGCGTCAAGAAAGATGAGATCGAACACACCCTCCAAACACGGCAAAATGTCTGCCGCATCGCCTTCAAGCAGAGCCACCCGATCCGAGACGCCAAAACGAGCAAAATTTTCCCGTGCCGCGGCGATGCGCGCTTGGTCGCGCTCGATGGTCGTGACGCAAGCATCCGTTTGCAGCAACAGCGCAATGGACGTAAGTCCCCTGCCCGTACCGATCTCCAGAATGTGTTTTGCCCCGACGCGCGCGGCTTCCTGCATGAGGACGGAGAGCACGTCGTCCGAGCATGTCGGGTCGCGCTCTTCCATAGCCGCCGCACGCAGGGCAGCAAGCCGTTCGTTCATCATACCTTACTCCGAAAAGACGGCAGGCCATGCCCGCCGTCCGATCTTTATTTACTCTGGCGCTTTTTGTAGAGAAGGAGCTCGGGATCGCTGCCTCCGCACCCATAAGTACAGACCAGAATTTTCTCCTCATCCGCCACAACGCCATAGCACCTGTCATTCCCGGGGATCTCGATCTGATTCCCCCAGACGATCTGTTCGTCCTGAAGAAATTTTACTACAGAGCCGTTGGCAAGAGGATATCCCAGATTGACATATGCTCCGTGCAAAAGATGAAGATCGTCAAGATGCAGTCCGGGGATCGCGAACGCATTGATCTCATCGATCAGCTGTCGCCTGCATCGTTCCAGCGCCTGTAAGCCTCCCTTCCGCACACATTCCGCCGCCACACAGCAACCGCCGAATGGATGCGCGTCCGACGGGATACAGCCTGCGCAGACATTCTTTTCCTTGCATACAGAACAACAATTGGTCCCGCAATAATTTTGCATCTTCTCCTCAATCTTTGACATTGCTTTTATGTTCCGGAAGTTCTTCCCACATTTCCTCAAACAGCGCCACGAGGCGCGCCTTGTCCTCCGTGTTTTGTACGGCGAGCCGCGCTTTCGCACCGGCATGCGGCGAGCGAAGGGGTGCTTGCGTCAATAGGCGGCGCGCAGACGGCACGGGCGTGACATAGAGTTGCCCGTCCTCGATGACCCCGACCATTTTTTCGCGGTAGTAGACGAGCCACTCCCCCATCATGGAACGGATCCTGACTTCCGGGAGCCCCTCTACAACGGCAAGCGCAACACTCTTTGGCGTTCCCATACTGTCTCCTTTACAAGTTCACGAATTTTCTCACGCAAAGGCGCAATTCCGTGATCTGAGAAAAAGGCTGCCGACACGCTGCTCTGCGGCTGACCGCATCTCCCTCTCTGCGGGCGAACCTTAGGGGCTTACCATTATAGTTCGCCCGCATTCACCATCTCTACTTGGCAGCGCCAAGGTAGTGCGCTGCCTGCGGTCACGAAATCGCCGCTGAAAAAGGCGATATCTTAGTTCAGCGTGCGCAAACAGTACACCGTGCTGTTCGCATGACGCACGCTTCACCCCATGCTGCGTCAGCAGCAAATAGGGGCATACTGCGCAAAATTGCGATTTTGCTTGTATCTGAGATTATAGCTTTCCCCTCATCCGTCCGCTGCGCGTCCACCTGTCTCGCACAAGTGGATACTTGTGCTTCGGTCAGCGATTTTGCGTTGCAAATGCAAAATCGCCAAGCTCATGTGTGCGCAGAAGCCGCACCGCGGCTGTCTGCATAACGCACACATTCGCCCCGAGGGAGAAGGCAAACCCTTCCGCCCCTACGGGGCACCGTCTTGGCGGCGCCAAGGGAAAGCACCGCCTGCGGGCAAGAAATCGCCGCTGAAAAAGGCGATTTCTAAGTTCGGCGTGCGCGCACAGCACACCGTGCTGGTGCGCATGATGCACGCCTCACCCTAAAACTTCGTTTCAGGGGAGGCAAGATAAGCGCAGTGCCCTTGCTATCAATCACGGGAAAAGGCTTCACTTGTTATGCCTTTTCCGCCCCAATTTGCGCGAAAGCGCTTTGGGGAAAAAGTGAATGCGCAGGGGCTATATTGTAAGCCCCTAAAATCCCTGCGCAGAGAGGTGAGGGCGTGCGTTATGCCGATAGTCGCGGTGCGGCTTCGGCGCATGCCCAAACTTAAGAAATTGCCATGTGCTAGGCAATTTATGTCCGGCGCGAGGAGAAATCCTTGCTTGCAAAGGGGTTTCGACGAAGCGACGCACGAGCGCGTAGCGCAAAGTACCGAACGCGGGGTTCTACCCGCGTGAGACAAACGAGCCGCAGTCTCGTCGCGGCGGCGTTTTCTCTAAATCTCACGGCGAAGATTTTGCCTTTGCAAAAAGATTCGCGTGAATATTTTATATTTCCTGTACAATCGGCAGGATCATGGGCGACTGCTTGGTCTTTTTGAAGAGGTAATTTTTGACGGCGCGGCGGATGGCGGCGGAGATGTCCGCGTTTGTCGCATGCGTCCCGACGCCCTCGATTGCCTTTTCGACGACGTCCTTGAGATCGCGCATGTAGTCGCGCTCGTCCGAAAAGACAAAGCCGCGGCTCTCGATGACCGGCTCGCCGAGCAGCACGCCCTTGGAGAGCGCCACACTGACCACAAACAGACCCTCGCCCGACATGCGGATGCGGTCCTTCAACACCTCGCTCGTGCCGTAGTCCTCGAAGCCCGCGCCGTCGATGAGGCGCGCGCCCGCGGGGAAGCTGTCGCCCTGGCGCAGCGTATCGTCTGTGACCTCAGCGCACATGCCGATGTCGGGAATGAAGATCTGCGAGGGGTTCATGCCCATCTCCTGCGCGAGCAGCGCGTGCCGCTTCAAGTGGCGATACTCGCCGTGCACGGGGATAAAGAACTTGGGCTTTAAGAGCGCGTGCATGATCTTGTGCTCTTCCTGGCAGGCGTGACCGGAGACGTGGATCTTCTCCAGGCTCTCATAGACGACGTTGGCGCCCTTTTTATACAGATTGTTGATGACGCGGTAGATCATGCGTTCATTGCCCGGGATGGGGCTTGCGGAGATGACCACCGTATCGTTCGCTCCGATCGTGACCTTATTGAACTCGCCCGCCGCCATGCGCGTCAACGCACTCATCGGCTCGCCCTGTGAACCCGTGGAAATGATGACGATCTCCCGATCAAAGAAGTTCTTGGTCTTTTCCACGTCTACAAGTACGCCCTCGGGGATAGAGATCTCGCCGATCTTTGCCGCCGCCTCGACGACGTTGAACATGCTGCGCCCGGAGAGCGCAACCTTACGGCGGTACTTGACGGCAATATCCACGATCTGCTGCAATCTGTGCACGTTAGAGGCAAACGTCGCAATGACGAGCCGTCTGTCCGCGTTCTCGGCAAAAATATGCTCTAACGTCGTGCCGACCACCTTCTCGCTCATCGTATATCCCGGACGCTCGATGTTGGTGGACTCGCCCAGGTATAAAAGCACGCCCTTCTTGCCGTATTCGGCGATCTTCTCAAGATCGATGGGCTTGCCCGCGACGGGGGTCAAATCGATCTTGAAATCCCCGCTGTGAAAAATGATGCCGTAGGGCGTTTCGATCGCGAGCGCCAAAGAACCCGCGATGGAATGGTTGACGTTGACGAAATGCACGGTAAACGCGCCCGCCTTGATCACGTCCTCCGAGCTGATCGTCTGTTCTACGACGTTGTTCATGCGATGCTCGCGCAGCTTGTTGTCCACGAGCGCGAGCGTGAGTTTGCTGCCGTAGACGGGCGACGTGGGCAGAAGCTCCTTCATGAGATAGGGTACGCCGCCGATATGGTCCTCATGTCCGTGCGTCAAAAAGACACCGCGGATCTTCTGGCGGTTATTGACGAGATATGTGATGTCGGGGAACACAAGGTCTATACCCGGCATCTCCTCCGTCGGGAAAATGATGCCGGCGTCTATAACAATAATGTCATTGCCATACTCGATGGCGGTCATGTTCTTGCCGATCTCACCCACACCACCGAAAAATAAGATTCTGACGGGCTTTTTCTTTTTACCTTTCGGTTCCTTTTTTTCAGTCCTTTCCGCCTGCTGTCTGGGCTTACGCACGTTCGGCACGCTTGATTCTTTCTTCTCTACGGGCGCGCTCTGCGCAATTTCCGCCGCGGAGAGGAGTTTTGTCCCCTTTCCCTTGGCGCGCGAGCGGCGGCGAGGTTTGTAGCCTGCCTCCTCCATTGCCTCTTTGGAGCGCGACTCGCCTTCGTTTTTTTTGGCCCGCTGTTCCCGATTATACGCTTCGATGCCGTTGAGAATGGCAAGTTCGATAGCGGAATCGACATGCTTTGGTGTTTGATTGTTGTTTTCCTGTTTCAAACGATAACTCCTTCTCTATCCGCAAATTCGCATGACAAGAAAGCCGATCTCTCAGCTCTCTTCCGTTTGCGGCATTCTATTCTGTTTTATATTAAAAATCAAGATCGGACTTTTCAACGATCGAAGTCTTGATAAGTCCCTCCTGAATGAGTTCCTCCTGACTGCGGAACGCAAAATCTTCCGCATAATCGACCGGTTCGCGCTCGACGGGAACGGTGCCGACGCGCTCCATCAAAACGGCGACAAGCTGCAATGCGCGCTTCAGGGCAGTCGCGCTCCGTACTTTGACCATCATCGGCGTCTTTTCATACTGTTTGGTATCGCCCACTGCACGCTGATGATAGACGCTCGTCGGAAAAGCCGCAGGATCGAGATCGAGATAGAGGCACAATGTCTTGCCGCGAACGCCGATACGCGCGAGCGTCTCGCCTGCCAAGGCGAAGCGATCGTTGGACCAGCTGATCTGTGAGCTCATGCCCGCGTATGAAAGGAGCGCGTTTTTCAGCGCAAAGTAACTCTCTTTGACCGCATCCGCGCTTTCTATGATCTTGGCGCGGAAACTTCGCTTATAGCGCGTCGTCATTTCCGGTTGCTTGACCGGCACGTCTGCAGCATCGGCAACGGCAAGTTCCGTCGCCGCGGCAGCCTCGACCTGCGGGTCTTCCGCTGCGTCTGCTGTTTCCCGCATGCTTTCAGAGAGCTCGAAATCCAGCGGCTCCGGATCCGTCTCGAACAATTCCTCCTCGCGCTCCGGCTTTTCCTCCGCATCCGAAGCGGCAGCTTCCTGCTCCGCTTCAGCCGTCTCCTCTTCGTTCTGAACGTCAAGTTCCGCCGCGGCTGCCTCAGAACAGTCATCTTCTTCCACAGGCGCTTCCTGCGAGGCCGCGTCCGCCGTACGTCCCGAAAGAAGAGCGGCGATACGAGCAGCGAGAGCATCGTAATCCAGTCTGTTTACCACAGCCTCCGCGATCTTTTCCACTCCCTGCTCGTCAACGGTGACATCAAATTCGTTCATCATGACGGAGGCCACCCTATCCGAAATGAGATCATAATCAACAGACGGCACATTTTGCGCGACCTTCTGCGCAAGAGCCTCTTCATCGCGTTCGGGCAGCGCCGCAACGACCGCCGCTGCAACCGCATCGCCGTCCACCGGCGGTATGGCAGCCGCAATATGATCGATCAATTCATCATACTCAGGCACCGGCAAAACCGTAGCAATTTTTTCGGCAAGCACATCGTAATCGAAAGATTCGTCTCCGGGCATTCCATGCTCTCCCGACGTCTTTGCCGCATCCGGGTCGATTCCCATCGCTTCCAGCAGTTCTTCGCGCAGATCATCGATCCTCGCATTCAGTTTTTCCTCTGTTTCCCGAAGCATATCTCCGAATACCTGCACTTCGGATTCAGTGCTGCCGCGCACCTGCTCGGAAATCGCGTCGCGTAAACCGGAAAGCTCCTTGTTTTCCGATTCATAGATCGCACTGTTTTGCTGTGCTAGATATTTTACTTCGTTGAGGATCGCATCCAACCCCTCTCGTAGCGTATTGGCAAGCGACTCGTATACGGATATCTGCTGCGCAGAAGTAAACCTGATCTCTTTGCTGACGGACTGACGTACTTCTTCCAGTTTGCCCGTCACGCCGCGATACATTCCCTCCATCACGACGCTTCTTGCATCCCGCTTGTTTTCTTCCATGACAGTCCTCCAAAATTCTTCAGCATACGCGATTTTACCTTTATTTTACACCAAATCAAGAGAAAAGTAAATACTTTGCCCCCGTTTTTTTCGGGAAAGCGCGAATTTTCCTTTTTCAAAATGCGGCAATCGGGATTGTCTATGATAAAAATTCCGCAAATACTTGTCATCCGCGGGGAAACATCGTATAATGGACATAATACATATCATTTGATGAGAGGTGAAAAGTATGAGAGCATATAACTTTTCCGCAGGTCCCTCCACGCTCCCTCTGAGCGTGCTGGAGGAGGCGCAGCGCGAGTTTCTGGACTTTGCCGGCACGGGCATGTCGGTAACGGAGATCTCTCACCGCAACAAGGCGTTTGAAGCCATCGTCCTCGAGGGCGAGGCGCTGCTGCGCGAACTCATGCACATTCCCGACGACTATGCCGTTCTCTTTGTGCAGGGCGGCGCGAGCACGCAGTTTGCAGCAGTCCCCCTCAACCTCATGCACAAGGGGAAGGCGGACTACATCGTGACGGGCAACTTCTCCAAGAAGGCATGGCAGGAGGGCAAGATCTACGGCGACGCGGCGTGCGTGGCGTCCAGCGAGGACAAGACGTACACCTATATCCCCGACGTCTCCGCGATCCCCTTCCGCGAGGACACCGACTATGTGCATATCTGCTCCAACAACACCATCTTCGGCACGCGCTACGTCGAGTTCCCCGACGTCAAAGCGCCGCTCGTTGCGGACATGTCCTCGGAGATCCTCTCGCGCGAGATCGACGTTACAAAGTTTGCCGTCATCTATGCGGGCGCACAGAAGAACCTTGCGCCTGCGGGCGTGACTATCGTCATCGCAAAGCGCGACCTCATCCAGAATCCCCTGCCCATGTGCCCGACCATGCTCAAGTGGAAGGTACAGGACGAGAACAAGAGCCTGTACAACACGCCCCCTTGCTTTCCGATCTATATGGCGACGCTGGTGCTGCGCCACCTCAAGAACTTGGGCGGCGTCAAGGAGATCAACGCCATCAACGAATACAAGGCAGGGCTTTTATACGACTTCATCGACAATTCGTCCTTCTACACCAACAGGGTGGAAAAGAAGTACCGCTCGATCATGAACGTTCCCTTCGTGACACCCAGTTCCGAGCTGGACGCGCAGTTTGTCAAAGAGGCGGCGGCAAACGGGCTGGTCTCCCTGAAGGGACACCGCCTCGTGGGCGGCATGCGCGCTTCGATCTACAACGCGATGCCCGTGGACGGCGTCAAGGCACTCATCGAATTCATGAAGAAGTTTGAACGGGAGAACGCATGATGAAAATATTAAAACTCAACGCGATCAGCCCCGTCGCAGACAAGGCATTTGCGGGCTATGAATATTCGGACAGCGTCGAAAACCCCGACGGCATCATCCTGCGCTCCTTTGCGATGCACGACTATCCCCTCGGCGAAAACCTGCTCGCCGTGGCGCGGGCGGGCGCGGGCGTCAACAACATTCCCATCGATAAGTGTACGGAAAAGGGCATCGTCGTCTTCAATACGCCGGGCGCGAACGCCAACGCCGTCAAGGAACTCGTCCTGTGCGAGCTGTTTCTGGGCGGCAGAAAGATCGTCGACGGCGCCAACTGGACGCAGACCCTGAAAGGGCAGGAGAACATCTCCAAGCTCGTCGAAAAGGGCAAGTCCAAATTCGTCGGGCAGGAGGTCGCGGGCAAGACGCTGGGCGTCATCGGACTGGGCGCGATCGGCGCCATGGTCGCCAACGACGCGCTGCGCCTCGGCATGGACGTCATCGGGTACGACCCCTTCCTCTCCGTGCGCAACGCCTGGATGATGGACAGAAGGGTGCAGTTCACGCCCGAGCTTTCCGACCTGTTCCGCAAGTCAGACTTCATCACCGTGCACGTCCCTCTCACGCCCGACACCAAGGGCATGTTCAACAGCGAAAGCCTTGCGCAGTGCAAGGACGGCGTGGTCGTCATCAACAATTCGCGCGGCGACCTCGTCGTGAGCACGGACATGGTCGAAGCGGTCAAAGCGGGCAAGGTCTCGCGCTATATCACCGACTTTCCCGACGAGACGCTGCTGGGCGTGGAAAACATTCTCTGCGTGCCCCACCTCGGCGCGAGCACGCCCGAAGCGGAGGACAACTGCGCGTACATGGCGGGCAATCAGCTCGTCGATTACCTGGAAAACGGCAATATCACCAACAGCGTGAACTTCCCCGCCGTATCCATGCCCCGCTCGAGCAAGGCGCGGCTGTGTGTGCTGCATAAGAACGTCAAGGAGATCCTCTCCAAGATCCTCTCCATCGTCTCCTCGCAGGGCATCAACGTGGCACACATGCTCGACCAGAGCAAAGGCGACTATGCCTACCTCATTCTTGAGTTGGACGACGTCCCGGGAACTGCGAGCATCGACCTCATTCGCTCGATGCCCGATATTCTCCGCGTCCGTCTGATTTGATCTCCTTTCTTTTTTCAATGGCAGCAGACCCGCCGACGGTGGGTCTGCTGCCATTTTTGTATCTGAAACTCTCTAGATAATCTGGGGCAGTAAAGACTTATGCCCGATGAGCAAAAAAGGCTTCCCCTTGGGGGCGAATGTGTGCGTCATGCAGACAGCCGCGGTGCGGCTTCTGCGCACACATGAGCTTGGCGATTTTGCATTCGCACCGCAAAATCGCTGCCTGCAGTGCAAGAATCTACTTGCGCAAGACAGCTGTCACAGAAGGTGACTGATGAGGGGTTTGTGTAAAAAGTACTCATGTTTGCAATAATTGGGCTGCGCACATGCGTAGCCCAATTATTGTATTTACCGATTCGCGCGCCGTACAAAGACGCGATGCTTGTTGAAGATGACGCCCGCGACAAAGCAGATCATCAGCCAGTACAGCCATAGCAAAAAGACGATGACCAGCGAGAGCGCGCCGTACAGGCGCTCGGGGTTGCTGAAGCGAAAGTAGACCGTAAACGCCGCGGACGCAACCAGCCATGCAAGCGCTGTGATCGCACTCCCGAGCGCAAGCTGTCCGCCCTGCTTCCGGCAGGGACAGACGTAGAGATTGAGCCCCCACGCCACCAGGAACCCGAGCGCCAGGATCGCCGCGTACTCGAGAAGATACCCGAGCCAGACGGGCAGCGGGCGTGTCAGGAATGCCAGAGCGATGAGCGCGGCGCCCGCGACGGCAAACGTCAGCATAAGCAGGAGCGTCAGCCCGATCGCACCAAGACGCACCTTCCAGCCGTGGCGGGGTCGCGCTTCCGAATAAATGATTTCGCCGCTCCGCCGCAAGTGATAAAAAAATGAAGAACTCGACCAGAGCGTCGTGGCGATGAGGAAGATGCTCGCGCCCGCCGTCGCCCCCTGCGCGTTGGTCTGCAAAAAGCCGAGAAAATCCCGCGCCCAACCGAACAGCTCCAGTTCAAGCACCCGATCAAGAATGGTTGCGTTTCCGCCGAACAAAAGCGTGAGCCAAAAGACGAAGGGCACGAGCGACATGATGAGAAAAAAGACGAGCGTGCCCGCGACCGTCGTTGCGCGGTGCGCCGAAAACGCCCGCCACGCCGCGCGTCCCCGTCGCCACCCGCGCACGAAAATGTTTTCCTTCCCCTCGCTGTTCATCTTCCTTATTGTGCGTCAAAAATACCAATTCAAGCAAAAAAGCGGGACGCTGTCCCGCTTTTCACATTTCCGTTGCTTACTTTTTGCCGCCGGTCAGAAGCTGTACAAGCTGAGCAGGCAAGTCGCCGCCGCTCACATTGATGCTGCCCACCTTCTCGCAGATGCGCTCGACATATTCCCACTCTTTGAGTTTATAGAGCGTTTGGTTCTCGTCCATCAGGCGCGCCGTATTGAGCAGCGAGCGCGTGGACGCCACCTCTTCGCGGCGAGCAATGACGTTTGCCTGCGCGCGCTTTTCGGCGACAAGCACGGTGTTCATGATATCGCGGATCTCGCCGGGCAAAATCATGTCCCTGACCGACGCGCACCGGACGTCCAGACAGAGCTCTCTGCCCTTCTCCGCAATGACGTTCGTCAGATATTCCGTGAGCGCTTCCTTGTTTTCCAGGATCTCGTCGATGCGATATTTGCCGACATATTCGCGAAGCGCAAGCTGGACGGCCGTATGCAGCTGCTTTTCATAGTCCCCCACTTCCTTCGCGAGACGCTCATAGTCGGCGATCTGATAATCGCAGACGCAGTTAATGCGCAGCGTGACCTTATCCGCCGTCAAAATTTCCTGTCCGACGATCTCCTTCTGGACAAGGCAGGTGGGATAGCGTTCGGTCGTGACTTCCACGCCGTTCTTCCAGAAGTAGTATTTGCCTGCTTCCAGAAAGCGCACGAACTTGCGATCGAAGTAGAGCGCCGCACGCTCCCGCGCGCCGACCTCCACAACGTCGCAATAGGGCGACAGCTGCTTCAGATAGCTCGGCAGGATGCTCGCGTCCATCTCAGGCGAAGTGACGTCGACCGCACGAAACGTATGCTGAAAGCCCTTCTTCCAAAAGAAGAAGTGTCCCGACACCGTAAGAAGTTGACGAAATACGCCGTCCACGAAGTGCAGCACATATTCGCCGTCATGCACATCGACGCGGACGGTCTGCGCCTGAAAATCTGCGTCCTGTTCCAGCACGGACATGGGAACGCTTCGCGCGTTCACAGCGGCAAGGTCGCCGACGTCGAGCAATTCGATCGCGCGCCCGCCAAAGGTATGGTACTTCCCCGCGCCCAGCAGGCGCACAAACTTTCCGTTCTTCGTGAGCACGCCCCTCTGATTTTCCTGAATGATGACCTTCATATGACCCCCTTGACGCGAAACACCGCGGTACTTTCAAAAACGCCCGATGGAGCGCGGCGGGCTTACGGTTGAGTGCACGGCTTCGCAAGCGAAACGATTGCGTCTGGCTTACGTCGTCATAACACGGTATCCCCGTCAGCACAGGGCGCGCCACCCCATTTCGGCTGCCCGCCCGAAGGCGGGTGCCGCACGGACGCCGTTGGAGAAATAACTCTTTTTTGGATCACACCCATATGGGTATAACCCGAATGTGAATGCTTAGCAAGCATTTCCGTTAACCACTCCGGTCAACGAGAGATATCTCCCGTGTGGGAATCGAACCCACGAAATCATAATATATGAATGGTAAGTTCACATATTCGGAGGCTTTTTAGACGGCGGATGATCCTCCTCATCCGCATACGGACGGCATACGCTTTGGGACACCCTCGCGCACCGCGGCGAAAGAATACGCCCGCTCTGTCCGTACACAGACAGTATATCATGACCATCGGCGACTGTCAATCCTCTTGTCACAATTGCATTTACAGGCAGATTTTTTTCGCGGCGCATCTTGCATTTTCAGCCGACTTGTGGTATACTGAATATTGCACAGGGAGCGAAATTTGGCATTTCGTATCTCTCTTTTCCCTGTGCGAAAAGTTGTGTGCCAACAATCGGAGATACTTTATGCAGGGCGTGTCTCCGCTTGGAGCACGCTTTTTTTGTTCCCTGCAAACAACTGTTGGAGGTAGGATATGAAGCACAAATTTATGAAGGGAATTCTCTCTCTTACCGTGGCGCTGAGCCTCCTCAGCGTTTCTGCCTGCACCACGGTCGGGGATCATGACCCGACAATTGACACAAACGATCCGATCGTCACCCCGGGCAACCCGGACAATGATAGCCCTTCAGGCGGCAACGAAAATCCGGATGACGATACCCCTTCGGGCGATAACGAAAAACCGGACAATGATAGCCCTTCAGGCGACAACGAAAATCCGGGCGACGATACACCTGAGCCGGAGCCGGAGCCGCAGGGTCAGCTTACCTTTACGGCAAATGCGGACGAGACCGCCTGTACCGTAACAGGCATAGGAACGTGGACGGGGTCCGAACTCACGATTCCCGCGGTCTACGAAGGGCTGCCCGTCACTACGATCGGCGAACGCGCCTTTTTTGAGCAGGAGATCACAGCTGTCACTTTGCCGGAGAGCCTGACTGAAATCGGCGACCTGGCATTTGCGCATTGCTATGATCTGACGGCGATCGTCATTCCGGAAGGCGTGGCGCGCATCGGAGTTCAGGCGTTCCGAAACTGCGACCGGCTGACAGACGTCACGCTGCCCTCCACGCTGACCGACATCCAACCCGATGCCTTTCACTGCGCAAATATTCAAAACGTGTACATTGCCGATTTGGCGGCTTGGTGCAACATTCAATTCGGAGAGGCATACTCCAATCCCCTTTTGGATGCCGAGCACCTCTATATAGACGGCGAACAAGTCACCGATCTCGTCATCCCCGATGGCGTAACGGAGATTCCATATGTCGCCTTCCGCGGCTTTGCCGCAATCACATCTGTCACGCTGCCGGATAGCGTACAGAAAATCGGCTATCAGGCATTCTATGGCTGCGAAAATCTGACATCGGTGATGATCGGGAACGGTGTACAAGAAATTGACAACATGGCATTTTATATCTGCCGCCGACTCTCAGACCTTACCCTCGGAAACAGCATACAGACGATTGGTGCAGATGCGTTTTTAGAAAACGGCATCACTACGCTTGTCTTTCCCGAAAGCCTGCAAACCATCGGCGGCGGAGCATTTATGAACTGCAATGATCTGACGACAGTTACCTTGCAAAACGGCATCAAGACGATTGAAGCCGGTGCGTTTAGATCATGCGAAAAACTGCAACAATTCGTCATTCCTGAGAGCGTGACGACGGTCGGACACGATGCTTTTACGGGATGTAGCGCTCTCACCAGTCTCCGCTTTGCAAGAACGGACAACTGGCTGGAAGGGACTTGCCCCGTTGACGTCAGCGATCCCGCATATAATGCAGAACGCATGAAATTCGATCACGGAACATTTACAAGAGCTGTCTGACGGCAACGAATAAGCCCGCGGCGCATTGCGTAGCTGCAACGATCATGAACCGCTTTCAGCCGCGCTTCCGTTGTTCCCAAGAACCATACTGATCGCAGATACTTATCCAACAACACAATCATTGAGTATATAGATGAAAATCTAAATACTATTTCGAGAAACATCAAAATATCAATCACGCCATAGCGCCAGCCGATTTTCTCCATAAAATTCCGGCATACTTCGTCACATTTTTAGCTCTCAATGCGCGCAGGCGGACGAATTTCCAGTCATTTCACGCAAATGCTTGACGGATTGCAATGCCCGTGGTATCATGGTGATATCTGCCTATCGTCGAGCAGACAAAGCGCAAACTTGGGATGCCCGTCGCAAGCAAGAGGTTCTTAAGATACGAACGGCATTGCCTACGTCGGGGTAGTTCCGACAGACTGAAACGTGTAGGGAAGCGTCCCCTCATTCGCTATGCATTGCGTGAAGAACGCAAATGTAGGTTCGACTCCCATTCGGCAGACCATATTCGCCCGCCGCGCAACTGCGCGGCGGGCGATCTGATTTGTGCGCAATCTATTTCAAACTTTCTAATCTGCTCTAAGAAATAACTCCGCAAATATCCCTTCCCCGAACTGATGCGGTTTACGGAAAAGTCTACGAACGGAATCAACAGAGTGTTAAAAAAATACCGACAGCACCGCTTTTTGTGCCTGTTTTATGTTTTTCTCCTTTTAGATTACTGTGATATAAAGACGCACGCTTCTATAATTCCATGAGGAATTTTTGGTTCCATATGCAATTGAATATTCACCTCTTTCTTTGATAATCCTTGGTGAACTTGTTTCACCTTCCGGGCTTCTATACCAATAATTACCCCCAAAATCATTTATAGCTGCCCCTGCGCAATCGAGCCATCTGTCTCCGATGTGCGGATCACCATAGACATAATATGCATCGATGCCAAACGTCATATCTTCGCCCGTATACTCAAACTCATAATAGAGTTCGTCTACTCCGGGTTCGAACACCCATTCCATGCCGTAGTTGTTCGACACTTTAATGGCGACGTCATACGTCGGGTCTTCCTGCTTACACCCTGTAAAACTCAGCAATGCTATGACCGTGAGCAGAAACGCGGTAACAACAGAAACTGTTTTCTTGACTTTCATTTTTCACCTCTCAACATTTGCGTAAAATTAACCAATTATTATTCTAACACATAGTTGTAAATTATCCTGCACATAATTGTAACAAACGAGTAAAAGATCGTTGATCTGTAAAACGCCTGGGACAGATAAAGATATATCGGCACAGGCACCTTTGTACCCTTGCGGCGGAGCTGCCGTGCCCGAGCGCTTCGCTTCGCGCGACCCGTTTCACATGCAGCAAAAATCTCTATATAGCAAAAAACCGCTGCACGAATGCAGCGGTTTTTGATTTTTCAGCACTTACTTAACGATCTTGGAGACGACGCCGGAACCGACCGTTCTGCCGCCTTCACGGATCGCGAAGCGGAGACCTTCTTCGATTGCAACGGGCTTGATCAGCTCAACCGTCATCGTGACGTGGTCGCCGGGCATGACCATCTCAACGCCTTCGGGCAGCTCGATGGAACCGGTAACGTCCGTCGTACGGATGAAGAACTGAGGACGATAGTGGTTGAAGAATGCCGTGTGACGACCGCCTTCTTCCTTGGTCAGAACGTAGACCTGCGCCTCAAAGACGGTAGCGGTGGGAACAGTGCCGGGCTTTGCGATGACCTGACCCTTCTCAACGTCCGTTCTGTTGATACCACGAAGCAGCGCACCGACGTTATCGCCCGCCATAGCCTCATCAAGAGACTTGTGGAACATTTCAAGACCGGTGATGGTCGTGGAACGAGGCTTGTCGATCAGACCGACGATCTCAGCGGGATCGCCGACGTGCGCAACGCCACGCTCAACTCTGCCCGTAGCAACGGTACCACGGCCGGAGATCGTGAAGACGTCCTCGACGGGAAGCAGGAAAGGCTTCTTGTCGTCGCGCTCGGGCGTAGGAATGTAGCTGTCGATGGTGTCCATGAGCTCGAGAATGCACTGGCACTCGGGAGCAGCAAGAACCTCCTCATTGGAGCAACCGCTGGTCGCCTTCTCAAGCGCCTTGAGAGCGGAACCCTTGATGATCGGGATGTCGTCGCCGGGGAACTCGTAAGAAGAAAGCAACTCGCGGATCTCCATCTCAACGAGCTCGAGAAGCTCGGGATCGTCAAGCTGGTCGCACTTGTTCAGGAATACGACGATATAAGGCACGCCGACCTGACGAGCGAGCAGGATGTGCTCACGGGTCTGGGGCATGGGACCATCGGTCGCAGCAACGACGAGGATCGCGCCGTCCATCTGCGCAGCGCCCGTGATCATGTTCTTGACATAGTCAGCGTGACCGGGGCAGTCAACGTGCGCATAGTGACGCTTGTCCGTCTCGTACTCAACGTGAGCGGTGTTAATTGTAATACCGCGTGCCTTCTCTTCGGGTGCCTTATCGATCTCGTCGTAACGCATCTTCTGAGCCTGACCCTTGCATGCCATAACCATGGTGATAGCTGCGGTCAAAGTGGTCTTGCCGTGGTCAACGTGGCCGATCGTACCGATGTTGACGTGGGGCTTGCTTCTGTCGAATTTTGCCTTTGCCATTTTGAGTTACTCCTTGAATTTTTTATTTTTTTGATAACCTTTTCCGATCTCTTACGAGACCGAAAGCGCAGCTATCTATCAATCGGATGATATCAAGCTTCACGCTTGCGTGTTTTATTATACCCCATCGGAAAAAATTTTGCAATAACTTTGCCCTGATTTTTTGCAAATTTTTGCACTTTTCCCCAATGGAATCCTTATGAGTTGTGCTTTGCGCGGGAAGAAACGATCTTTTCGGCAACCGACTTGGGAACTTCCGCATAGTGGTCAGGCTGCATCGTGAACTGACCGCGGCCCTGCGTGCGCGAACGAAGCTCCGTTGCATAGCCGAACATCTCGGACAGCGGGACCTCCGCATCGATGACCTTTGCGCCGTTCCGGTCGTCCGTACCGATGATCGTACCGCGGCGGCCGCTGATGTTGCCCATCAGATCACCGAAGTAATCTTCAGGCGTAATGATCTGAACCTTCATGATCGGCTCGAGCAAGACAACTCCCGCCTTCTCCATACCGTCCTTGAACGCCATCGAACCTGCGATCTTGAACGCCATTTCAGAGGAGTCGACTTCGTGGTAGCTTCCGTCATAGACCTGGACTTTGAAATCCACAACTTCGTAGCCGGCAAGGAACCCGTTCTTCGCCGCTTCCTGGATACCTTTGTCAATCGCAGGGATATATTCCTTGGGAATAGAACCGCCGACGGTGATATCCTCGAACTGATAGCCCTCGCCGGGTTCAAGCGGGATGAGATGGATCTTGCAGTGACCGTACTGACCTTTACCGCCCGACTGACGCTTATACATGCCCTCGGCATCGACCGCCTTGCGGAAAGTCTCGCGGTATGCGACCTGCGGTGCGCCGACGTTTGCTTCGACGTGGAACTCACGAAGAAGTCTGTCGACGATAATATCGAGGTGCAGCTCACCCATACCGGCGATAATGGTCTGACCGGTCTCCTGATCGGTATAGGTCTTGAAGGTGGGATCCTCTTCCGCAAGCTTGATGAGCGCGAGCGTCATCTTCTCCTGACCCGCCTTGGTCTTAGGCTCCAGGGAGAGCTGGATGACGGGCTCGGGGAATACCATCTGCTCGAGAATGATGGGATGTTTTTCATCGCAGAGCGTATCGCCCGTCGTCGTGTTCTTCAGACCCACGATCGCGCAGATATCGCCCGAGCAGACTTCACTGATATCCTTTCTTTCGTTGGAGTGCATCTGGACGAGACGGCCGACGCGTTCCTTCTTATCCTTGGTGGAATTGTACGCATACGAACCTGCGGACAGCGTACCCGAGTAGCAGCGGAAGTATGCGAGCGAACCGACGAAGGGGTCGGTCGCGATCTTGAACGCAAGGCCTGCGAAGGGCTCGTCGTCCGAGGTCTTTCTCTCCTCTTCCTCGCCCGTCTTGGGGTTGATGCCCTTGACGTGGTCGACGTCCAGAGGGCTGGGAAGGAAGCGGATGACCGCATCGAGCAGGAACTGCACGCCCTTGTTCTTGTAGGAAGAACCGCAGAGCATGGGGACCGCTTCCATCTTGAGGCAGCGCTCGCGAAGGCCTGCGATGATCTCCTCCTGCGTCAGCTCCATCGTCTCGAGGTATTTTTCCATAAGTTCGTCGTTCGCAGAAGCAGCTTCCTCGACGAGCTTTTCGTGATACTTCTCGGCAAGCTCCATCATATCGGCGGGAATGGGCTCCTTGCGGAAATCCTTGCCGAGGTCGTCGTAATAGATCTCAGCCTCCATCGCGATGAGGTCGATGATGCCGCGGAAGGTATCCTCCTTGCCGATGGGCAGCTCGATCGGAACGGGGTTCGCGCCGAGACGCTCCTTGATCATCTTCTCCACGCGGAAGAAGTCCGCGCCGTTGATGTCCATCTTGTTGACGTATGCGATACGGGGCACCTTGTAGGTGTCAGCCTGGCGCCAGACCGTCTCGGACTGGGGCTCGACGCCGCCCTTTGCGCAGAACGTCGCGACGGCGCCGTCCAGGACGCGCAGCGAACGCTCGACTTCGACGGTGAAGTCGACGTGGCCGGGGGTATCGATGATGTTGAAGCGGTGGCCCTTCCAGATACAGGTCGTCGCGGCGGACGTGATCGTGATGCCGCGCTCCTGCTCCTGGACCATCCAGTCCATGGTCGCAGCGCCTTCGTGGACTTCGCCCAGCTTGTGCGTCTTACCCGTATAGAACAGGATACGCTCGGTGGTCGTCGTCTTGCCGGCGTCGATGTGCGCCATGATACCGAAGTTTCTTGTATGCTGTAAATCGTATTCTCTTGCCATAGCCAACCTCGATTAGAAGCGGAAGTGCGCGAACGCCTTGTTCGCTTCCGCCATTCTGTGGGTATCTTCCTTCTTCTTGACCGAGCCGCCGGTGTTGTTGTAGGCGTCCATGAGCTCGGCTGCGAGCTTCTTGCTCATCTCGCGCTCGCTTCTCTTTCTCGTGTTGATGACGAGCCAGCGGATGGCAAGCGTCTGACGGCGCTCGGGACGAATCTCGACGGGAACCTGATAGTTCGCACCGCCGACACGGCGAGCCTTGACCTCGACAACGGGCGTGATATTTGCAAGCGCCTGCTTGAAGATCTCCATGGGATCCATATTCAGCTTCTCGCCCATGATCTTGAACGCGTCATAGACGATGCCCTGCGCAACACTTTTTTCGCCGTCGAGCATGATCTGATTGATGAGCTTGGTGACGACCTTGCTCCCGT
>ERZ1090879.618-NODE-618-length-21615-cov-8.706447_pt1 | contig 21615 bp, 18 predicted proteins | sample MGYA00478472_ERZ1090879 | MGnify/ENA primary metagenome ERZ1090879 (study PRJEB33644, sample SAMEA5815723) | chicken gut metagenome | biome: Chicken; feature: Gastrointestinal Tract; material: Caecum | place: Ireland | collected 2019-01-01 | study: A study of the... | reverse complement strand
GGATCTGCGGTATAGGCTCTGCTTTTATCCTGCTGTGTATCCTGGCGGTCTTCGCGGTGATTTTTGTAGTGCTTCTGGTAAAAGAGTGGCCTTATCAGATCAGTTTTACCTTGGAACATGTCCAGGCGGTACTAAATGACCAGAGCCTTTTCGGCGTGTATCAGAATTCTATTTTGGTAGCTTTCTTTACGGCTGTTCTGGGTCTGCTAATCACCTACGGCGCGGCCCTGGCTACAGCCAGAAGCGGTTTAAACGGCAAGCTGAAAGGGGTTATCGATGCTATCGCCTTAGTGACAAACACTATTCCGGGAATGGTCATCGGCATTGCCTTTATGTTTATCTTTTCAGGCACAGCTTTGCAGAATACTTTCCTTCTTATCATCTTGTGTAATGTGGTACATTTTTTCTCCACGCCATACCTGATGATGAGAAACTCTCTGTCCAAGCTGAACAGCTCCTGGGAGACCACAGCTTCCTTAATGGGAGATACCTGGATCAAGACCATTGTCCGGATCGTTACACCAAATATGACCTCCACCATATTAGAGGTTTTCAGCTACTACTTTGTAAACGCCATGGTAACCGTCAGCGCCGTGATCTTTATCGCAGGAGCCAGGACCATGGTCATCACCACCAAGATTAAGGAACTTCAGTATTACACCAAGTTTAACGAAGTCTTTGTACTGTCCCTGCTTATTCTGGGAACGAATCTGATCGTTAAGGGAATTCTGGGATTTTTCATCAGAAGAAAAGAAGGAAAAAAGGAGAAATAACACATGAAAGCAAAAAAGTATCAGTGATCCTTATGACAGCAGCAATTTTAGCGGGAACCCTTTCTATGACCGGCTGCGGCGCCAGCGGCGGTTCCGGCTCTTCCGGAGAGGAAGTGGTCATCTATTCCAACGCCGACGATGAAGCTGTGGAAGCCATGAAAAAGACTTTAGACGAAAACGGCTATGATGGAAAATATCTTTTCCAGACTTTCGGAACCTCTGAACTGGGAGGAAAAGTCATGGCAGAGGGAACCAATATTGAGGCGGACATGCTCACATTAAGCACCTTCTATATTGACGCGGCCCAGGAGGAGCAGAATATGTTCCAGCCCCTGGATTTTGACTATACCCTTTTAAATTCTGCAGATCAGAAAGACTACTGCGCGCCCATCACTTCCCAGGAAGGTACGATTATCGTAAACACCGAGGTCATGAAAGAAAACAATCTGGATATGCCAGCTTCTTTAAAAGATCTGACCAAGCCGGAATACAAAGATCTGATCTCTGTGACAGATATTAAAAGTTCTTCCACCGCATGGCTGCTGATCCAGGCTCTTGTCAGCGAATACGGAGATGACGGAGCAAAAGAAGTCCTTTCCGGCATCTATGAAAATGCAGGTCCTCATATTGAATCTTCCGGCTCCGCTCCGTTAAAGAAAGTCCGGGCAGGAGAAGTAGCCGCAGGCTTTGGACTTCGCCAGCAGGCGGTGGCAGATAAAGCAGAGGGACTGCCGGTAGATTTCGTAGATCCTACGGAAGGAAACTTCTCCCTGACAGAATCTGTAGCTGTTGTGGACAAAGGGGAAGACACCAACCCTCTGGCCCAGGAGATGGCTGAATGTATCATTACCAAGGGAAGAGAAGAACTTCAGAAATACTATCCAAACGCCATCTATGAAGGGGAAACTACAGATGAAGCTAACAGTTCCGCTTACCCCAAGACTTTTCCGGAACCTCTGACTTTAGACCTTTTGGAGAAACATCAGGAACTGTCTGAAAGCTGTAAATGATCAAAAGATAAATGTGATGAAATAGAAGGAGAATAAAAAATGCCAAATTATAAACTGCTTACACCGGGTCCTCTGACCACTACAGACACGGTAAAAAAAGAAATGCTTTTCGACCATTGCACCTGGGATGATGATTATAAAAAGATCACCCTTTCCATAAGGGAGAAGCTGCTGAAACTGGCTCATGTAAATGAGCCTGAATATACTGTGGTCCTTATGCAGGGCAGCGGGACTTTCGGGGTGGAGTCTGTACTGACCAGCGTCATCGGAGAGGAGGATACTCTTCTGATCGCGGCAAACGGAGCCTATGGAGAGAGAATGGGAGACATTGCCCGGCACGCCGGGATCCGTTACCTGATGTATGAGGAAGACTACAACAAAATCCCTTCTGCAGAAAAGATCGGAGAGATCCTGGAAGAGCATCCGGAGATCACTCATGTTTCCATGGTCCACAGTGAGACCACTTCCGGAATTTTAAATGATATTGCTTCTGTGGCCAGGGTGGTCAAGGGAGCAGGAAAGACTTTTATCGTTGACGATATGTCCAGCTTTGGCGGAGTGGATATCCCGGTGGGAGATCTGGGGATCGACTTTATCATCAGCAGCGCTAATAAATGTATCCAGGGCGTGCCCGGATTTTCCTTTATTATCTGCAACAGAGAAAAGCTTATGGAAAGTAAAGGAAAAGCCAGAAGCCTGTCTCTGGATCTCTATGATCAGTGGGAGACTATGAATAAAGACGGCAAATGGAGATTTACTTCTCCTACCCATGTGGTGCTGGCATTTGCCCAGGCCTTAAAAGAGATGGAAGAAGAGGGGGGGATTCCTGCCAGAGCAAAGCGCTACGAAGAAAATAACCGGCTGCTGATCCAGAAAATGGGAGAGATGGGGATCCGTCCTTATATCGGCAGCGAACACCAGGGACCGATCATCACTACCTTCCTGTATCCGGAACACCATAATTTCTCTTTCCAGGAAATGTACCAGTATATCAAGGACAGAGGCTATGCCATTTATCCGGGAAAGGTAACCGACGCAGATACCTTCCGTATCGGAAATATCGGTGAGATCTATAAAGAAGACATTGAAAAACTCTGCAGTATCATCAGAGAATTTTGGGAGGAGAGATAAAATTATGAGATTTGACGGGATTATTTTTGACTGGGCGGGAACTACTGTAGATTACGGCTGCTTCGCCCCGGTAAAAGCCTTTATTGAAGCCTTTGAACATTACGGGATCACCCCTACCCTGGAAGAGGTGAGAAAGCCTATGGGTATGCTGAAGATCGATCATGTAAGGACTATGCTGTCTATGGAGCGGATCTCAAGGCTGTGGGAAGAAAAACAGGGAAAAAATGGACGGAAGAAGATGTACAGAAAGTCTATGAACTCAGCGAAAGCAAGATCCTGGAGATCGTACATAACTATGCCCAGCCCAAGCCCTATGTAGTAGAAACGGTAAAGAAGCTGCGGGAAAAAGGATTAAAGATCGGATCTACCACAGGATACACCGATGAGATGATGGCCCTGGTAGTGCCCAAAGCCGCCCAGATGGGATATTCCCCCGACTGCTGGTTCAGCCCGGATTCTACGAACAAAAAGGGCAGACCCTATCCCTACATGATTTTCCGGAACATGGAAAAACTGGAATTAAAGGCTGTATCCAGGGTCATGAAAGTAGGAGACACGGTCTCTGACATTCTGGAAGGGAAAAATGCAGGACTGGTAACTGTAGGGATCCTGGAGGGAAGCTCCGTGATGGGACTGACCCGGGAAGAGTATGAAGCCCTGTCAGAAGAAGAACGGGAAGCTGCAGATAAAAAAGCGGAGAAGACATATCTGGAGGCCGGCGCAGACTACGTGGTGAGAGATGCGCGGGGGATCCTGGATCTGTTAGAGTGATCCGGAACCTGGAAAATCTACCCTGCCAACAAATTGTACGAAAACAAAGAAAAATAATTCTTGCAGTCCTATCTGGAAATCTTTATGATAAAGGCTATGAGAGACTGTAAAGGAGGACTGCAAGAATCATGAAAGAAAAAGCAAGCAGCAGAATTCATTATTATGAAAATTCCCAGGGTCCGGTGATCGGAACCTGCAGTGATAAGGTGATCCGGGAGGATGGCCTTTATTTTCGTGATATTAACGGAGACGGGGAATTAAATACTTATAAAGATTGGAGAAAATCTCCGGAAGAAAGGGCAAAGGCTTTAGCCGAAGACCTGTCTGCAGAAGAAAAAATCGGTCTTCTTTTCCTGAATTCCTGGAAAATGGGTATGGAGCAGGAGGACAAAGACTTTGTAGATGAGACAGGACTTTTGGATGAAAAGCCTGTGGAGAAAGGTTCCTCTATTTTTGCCACCAGTTCCACGGTGGGAACCACAGAAACCATTAAAGACTGGAAGGTGCGTACTTTTATCCTCCGGAGTAATCCGAAACCGGATGAACTGGCAGACTGGATCAATGAGATGAACAGCCTGGCTGAGGAAGGAGAACACTTTATTCCGGTGATGGTGGTGTCCAATTCCAGAAATGAAAATGGAGAAGTAGTCTTCGGTATGAACGACGCTTCCGGCGTCTTTGCCGCCTGGCCGGGAACCATGGGGATCGCCGCTGCGGTAAAAGGAGACGGGATCCATATCATTGATGACTTTGCAGACTGTATCCGGAGAGAGTGGGATGCGGTAGGCATGAAGAAAGGATATATGTACATGGCGGACTGTGCCACAGACCCCAGATGGCAGAGAACCTACGGTACTTTTGGAGAAGATCCCAAACTGATCAAAGAAATTTTTGAACATCTGATCCCGGGAGTACAGGGAAGCCAGGAAGGACTGACTCCGGATGGAGTGGCTATGACCGTGAAGCATTTCCCGGGGGGAAGCGCCAGAGAGAACGGCTTTGATCCTCATTATCGCCAGGGCCAGTGGAATGTTTATCAGACCGAAAACAGCCTGGAGACTTATCATATTCCGCCTTTTGAGGCTGCCATCGAGAAGAATGCCGCTTCTATCATGCCATACTATGCAAAGCCATCCAGAGAGAAGAGTGCAGAACAGTTTGACCTGCAGGGAAATCCCATTGAGTGGAAGCCGGTAGGGTTTGCCTTTAACGATTACTTTATCCAGAAACTTCTGAAGAAGCAGATGGGCTTTAAAGGCTATATCAACAGCGATTCCGGAATCGTCCAGAATATGGCCTGGGGCGTGGAGGAACTGGAAGTCTGCGAGAGAGTGGCTCTGGCTGTCCACGCCGGAGTAGATATCATCAGCGGATCTTATGATATCGAGGCTGCAAAAGAAGCCTACCGGAGAGGAAAAGAAGGTTATTATACCGCCCAGGAACACAAGGTGCCGGAAGGGTATACTGTAGAGCAGGTGACCCTTTCTGACGAGGATCTGACTCAGGCGGCAGCCCATACCCTGAAAGAAAAATTTGAACTGGGACTTTTTGAGAACCCATACAGAGATCCACAAAAAGCCGTGGAAGTGGTAGCTACAAAGAAAGACTGGGAAAATGCCGCAGACGTTCACAGAAAATCGGTAGTCCTTCTGAAAAACCAGGAAGCCCTGCCTCTTACAGAGGAGAAGACAGCAGGTAAAAAAGTATATGCCCAATGCTTTAACAAGAAAGAGGAGGACGGGGTAAAAGCCACAGAAGAACTGAAAAAAATGCTGGAAAAAGAGAAGGGGATCACCCTTACAGACATGCCGGAAGAGGCAGATTATGCACTGCTGTTCCTGACTCCAAGCTCAGGAGAATACTTTAATGCTACCCCCGGATATCTGGAACTGGAGATCTGCGATGGAAAAGAAGTCTGTGATGTAGACGAGGAAGGAAGACCTGCAACAACTACCCACAAAGAGACCACTCTTTCCGGTGCAGGCAAGATCTCTGAGATCGCAAAAACCGTCCATGACAGAGGGGGAAAAGTCATTGCCAATATTAACTTTACCCTGGCCTGGAAAGTAGGTACAGTGGAGCCTTACGCAGACGGCCTTCTGGCTGGCTTTGACACTTATCCATGGGCTGTGCTGGATGTGATCTTCGGCAGATTTTCTCCTGTTGGAAAGATGCCTATCACCCTTCCAAAGGATGACTCTGTCCTTAAGGTAAACCCGGAAGGCGTATGTATCTCTCCCAATGATGTGCCGGGTTATGACAAAGATAAATACATGCCCAAGAGCATGAAAGACGAAAATGGAAAAGCCTATGCTTACAGGGACAGCGCTGGAAATTACTATGAGCTGAACTTTGGACTGCAGTATTAAATAAAAATTACTATTGACAAAATCCTTTCCAGGGCATAGAATAATACCAGCAAAAGCAAAACCGTTGAGAAAGAGGAGTAAGCTTTAAAAGAAATCTCAGAGAGCGGCAGATGGTGGGATTGCCGTATGGATTTTATTGCTGAATGGACTTTCGAGGGCAGCCCGAAATGAAAAGAGTAGGCGTTGCCGGGAACCGAACCCGTTATCAATCAGGAGCGTATGTCAGTACGTGAGAAAGTGGGCGAACTGCCAAATTGAGTGGTACCGCGATAATAAAGAATTTTATTACCGTCTCAAGTTATGAAAGATAACTTGAGGCGGTTTTTTTTGTGTGATACGCCTGGCAAGGGACTGCCGGGCTTGCACGAGCAGTATTTACCGGGCAACGGCCATCGAGTGGCAATGCCACGGGATGAGCGAAGTATCGCACAGATATAAACCGGGATTTTGCTTTTGAAATCATGAATAAAAGGAGACAGAGAAAATGAAAAAAAGAGTATTAGCAGTGATTTTAGGAGCAGCAATGATAACAGCAGGACTGGCAGGATGCGGAGGAAATACAGGAAGTTCCTCTGGCAGCAGTGAAGGAGAGGAAATGTATACCATAGGAATCTCTCAGTTTGCAGAGCATGGCTCTCTGGACAACTGCAGGGAAGGATTTATCCAGGGCCTGGAAGAAGAAGGTCTGGTAGAAGGAGAAAATCTGGAGATCAAAGTAAATAATGCAGATTCTGATACAGGAACTGCCGCTCAGATCGCCGATACCTTTGCGGCGGATAAGGTGGATCTGATCTGCGCTATTGCTACACCAAGCGCTCAGGCTGCGTATAATTCAGCAAGAAATACAGATATCCCTGTGGTCTATACCGCAGTGACCAATCCGGAGGAAGCACAGCTGGCAGATGACCAGGGAATGCCGGTAGGAGCAGTGACAGGAACCAGCGATCAGCTTCCTGTAGAGGCTCAGCTGGCCATGATCCGGGAGATCCTTCCGGATGCTAAGACCATCGGTATCCTCTATACTACCAGCGAGGCTAATTCCGCTTACAGCATTACCCAGTATGAGAAATACGCAGAGGAATATGGTTTTACCCTGGAGACCGCAGGAGTTACCAATACTTCAGAAGTTTCCATGGCAGCAGCCAGTCTTCTGGATAAAGTAGATTGTCTTACCAACCTTACAGATAATACAGTAGTAAGCGCTCTTCCCACAGTACTGGATCAGGCCAATGAAAAGAATATCCCTGTATTCGGCAGCGAGATCGAGCAGGTAAAACTGGGCTGCCTGGCAGCAGAGGGACTTGACTATGTGAACCTGGGAATTGAGACTGGAAAAATGGCGGCTCAGATCTTAAAGGGAGAAGCAAAAGCAGAAGATATGAAATACGAACTTCTCACAGACAGCAGCCTGTATATCAATCAGGCAGTGGCTGACAATCTGGGAATTACCATTCCGGATGATATGACCGAGAGAGCAGAAGAAACTTTTACTGAAATCTCTCAGGAGTAAAAAGCAGATAACAGGAGGCATATAAGAAATGGATTTTGCGTTAAGTATACTGGAGCAGGGGCTGATCTACGGGATCCTGGCCCTGGGCGTCTATATTACCTATAAAATACTGGATTTTCCGGATCTGACAGTAGACGGAAGTTTTCCCCTGGGGTCAGCGGTGACAGCGTCCCTCCTGACCAAGGGGGTCAATCCTTACCTTTCTCTTCTGATCGCCTTTCTGGCAGGGGTCCTGGCAGGAGCCTGTACAGGACTGATCCATGTGAAAGGAAAGGTCAGGGATCTTCTTTCCGGAATTATTATGATGACCGCTCTGTATACGGTAAATCTGATGATCGCAGGAAGTAATAATGTGCCTCTTTTTGCACAGGATACCATCTTCAGCAACCGCTTTCTGGAAGGGATCACCGGAGGAAATATACCCGGTTATGCAGTGATCCTTCTGATCCTTTTGGTTGCTCTGATCAGCAAGCTGCTGCTGGACTTTTATCTGAAGACCAGATCCGGATATCTGTTAAGAGCAGTAGGAGATAATGAACTTCTGGTGACCTCTCTGGCAAAGGATAAGGGAAATGTAAAGATCCTGGGACTGGCCATTTCCAACGGACTGGTAGCCCTGTCAGGATCTGTATTCTGTCAGCAGCAGGGAGTCTTTGATATCTCTTCAGGAACCGGATCCATGGTCATCGGTCTTGCCAGCGTTATCGTGGGAACCAGCCTTTTTCGTGTAGTCAGCAAGATCGGTCCTTTCCGGAAAAAGAGCTATATCAAGGTGACCACCTTTGTATTTGTGGGAGCTATTTTATACAAGGCCTGCACAGGTCTGGCCATCCGCTACTTTGTACCTCAGTCCATGAAAATGATCTCAGCCCTGTTCCTGCTGGCTGTGCTTCTTCTCATGCTGGTATTTGACAATATGGATAAAAAGAAGGTGAAGAAAAATGCTTGAACTGCGTCACATTCATAAATATTATAACCCGGGAACAGTCAGTGAAATGTGCCTGTTTCAGGACTTTAATCTGGAGATCCAGAAGGGAGAATTTGTTTCTGTAGTGGGCAGCAACGGTTCCGGAAAGACCTCTATGCTGAACCTAATCTGCGGCAGCGTCGGATTGGACGAGGGACAGATCCTGGTAGATGGAAAAGACATTACAAAGCAGAAAGAGTATAAACGGCTGAAACGGATCGGCCGCGTCTATCAGAATCCTGCCATGGGTACCTGTCCGGAAATGACTATACTGGAAAATCTCTCTATGGCAGACTGCAAAGGAGGATTTTTCGGCCTTCAGAGGGGAACAGACAAGAAACGGATCCCCTATTACAAAGAAATCCTTTCCCAATTAGGCCTGGGACTGGAAGATAAGCTTTCTGTGAAGGTAGGGACTCTTTCCGGAGGACAGCGCCAGGCCATGTCTCTGCTGATGTCTGCTATGACGCCTATTGATTTCCTGATCCTGGATGAACATACGGCGGCTCTGGATCCAAAGACAGCGGATCTGATCATGGAACTGACAGAAAAGATTGTAAGAGAGAAGAAACTGACCACCATCATGGTCACCCATAATCTCCGGTATGCAGTAGAATATGGAGACAGGCTTCTGATGATGCACCAGGGAAAAACTGTGATGGATATCGCCGGAGAAGAGAAGAAAAACCTTCAGGTAGAGGATATTCTGGACAAATTCAATACCATCAGCATTGAGTGCGGAAATTAAGGGGCTTTTGTATAAATTCACGAATCTGAAATATGGGCTTGAAACTAACCATATATTGTGGTAACATTAGTGTCGCTGACAAAATGTAGTGGAAGTTGATGGGAATAGCACAAAATCGGCCATATATTGCACGAACATTTTTGCAGCCGCAAAATCTAGTGGAGGTTGAAAGCATGACAACAGAAGAGTGGTTGGGCAGTGAGAACCAGCTTGGTATGGACATCTGGACCAGAAAGTACTGCAATGAGGGCGAGGATTTTGAAGCCTGGATCCAGAGGATCAGCGGCGGAAACGAAGAAATAGGGAAGTATATCAAAGAAAAGAAGTTTTTATTCGGGGGAAGAATCTTATCCAACAGAGGACTGAATAAGCAGGGAAGAAAGGTTACCTATTCTAACTGCTATGTGATCGCTCCTCCGGAGGATAATATTGAGAGTATATTTGACTGTGCCAAAAAACTGGCAAGGACATACAGCTATGGCGGCGGATGCGGAATCGATATTTCCAAATTAAGCCCAAGGGGAGCAAAAATCAACAATGCTGCAAAGGAAACCAGCGGCGCAGTATCTTTTATGGAGCTGTATTCACTGGTTACAGGACTGATCGGACAGAACGGAAGAAGAGGAGCTTTAATGATCTCCATTGACTGTTCTCATCCCGATGTGCCAGAGTTTATTGAACTGAAAACAGATCTGGAAAAGATCACAAAAGCAAATATTTCTGTGCGGGTTCATGAGGATTTTATGGAAGCCGTAAAGAAAAACGAAGAGTATACTCTGCATTATACCAGGGAGACTACGGGAGAAGTCATCGAAAAGAAGGTAAACGCCAGAGAACTTTTCCGCAGGATCACAGAGACAAACTGGGATTACGCAGAGCCGGGAGCCCTATTCTGGGACAGGATCACCAGCTGGAATCTTTTGAGCAATACAAAAGAATTTTCCTATGCGGGAGTAAATCCCTGTGCGGAAGAGCCTCTTCCGGCAGGAGGAAGCTGTCTGCTGGGAAGCGTGAACCTGGCAGAGTTTGTCCAGAACCCCTTTACAGACGAAGCCTTTTTTGATTTTGAAGGGTTAAAAGAGTGCGTACAGGCTTCTGTCCGGGCCTTAAATGAAGTTCTGGAGGAAGGCCTTCCTCTTCATCCTCTTCAGGAACAGAGAGACAGCGTAGAACAGTGGAGACAGATCGGTCTGGGAATCATGGGACTGGCCGACGCTCTCCTGAAGCTGGGGCTTACCTATGGGGAAGAAGACGCGGTAGAAATGTGCGACAAGATCGGATTTGCCATGGCAGATACAGCCATCGCAGCTTCTGCAAAGCTGGCAAAGGAAAAGGGAGCTTTTCCAAAGTGTAATGTGGACGAGATCATGTCTACTCCTTTCTTCCAGGCAAACACTACAGAGAAGACCAGGGAACTGGTAAATAAATATGGTCTGAGAAACTCTCAGCTTCTTACTATAGCGCCTACAGGCACGCTGTCTACTATGCTGGGAATTTCAGGAGGCATTGAGCCGGTATACGCCAATTATTATGTGCGCAAGACTGAGTCTCTCCATGGCACAGATGTATATTACAAAGTATATACAAAGATCGTGGAAGACTATATGAAACAGCATGATCTGAAAGAGGATAAAGAGCTTCCGGATTATTTTGTGACTGCTATGACTCTGGATTACCGCCAGAGGATCGATATGCAGTCTGTATGGCAGAAACATATTGACGCTTCTATCAGTTCTACGGTAAACGTACCTAACAGTTTTACAGTAGAAGAGACCGAAAGCCTGTATCTCTACGCTTATGAGCAGGGGCTGAAAGGGATCACCATCTTTCGTGACGGCTGCAAGAGAGTAGGTATCCTAAATACAGAGCAGAAGGAAGAAAAGAAAGAAAAGAAGGTAACTGCGGGAGAAGGCCTGAAGCGAGGCGAGATCCTTCTGGTTACTGATGACGTGGTAGGCAAGAAGAGAAAACTGATGACCGGCTGCGGAAGCCTGCACTGTATCGCTCTTTTTGATCCTCACACAGGAGCCCTTCTGGAGACTTATTTAAGTAAAGGATCTACCGGAGGATGCAACAACTTCATGGTGGGACTTTCCAGAATGATCTCCATCAGTGCAAGAGGCGGCATTGACATCGAGACGATTGTGGATCAGTTAAATTCCAGCGGTTCCTGTCCTTCTTATACGGCAAGAAGAGTTACCAGAAAAGATACCAGCAAAGGGGCCTGCTGCCCGATGGCTGTAGGAAACGCCTTGATGGATATGTATAAGGAAATGCAGGCAGAACTGAATCAGAAACAGGGAAAAGAGCCTATGAAGCCTAAAAAAGCTCCAAAGCCAAAGGCAGTAACTCCTGTGGAAGAGACAGACAAGATGTATTGTCCGGAGTGCGGAGAACCTCTGGTATTTGAGGAGGGCTGCAATATCTGCAAGAGCTGCGGATGGAGCAAATGCCATTAAGAGAAAACAGCAGCTCTGAAATCCTGGAGGAAGACAGAGCAGTATGATATAGGAAAAGGCGGCGGCTGAAGAAATCTGATCATGAAGATTTTGAACAGCGGCTGCCTTTTTGATCATAGAGATGAATCATAAAAGAGGAGGAGAAAAATGCGGCTGGAAAAGATACAGAAAGTTTTGAAAGAAAAAAATTTCCCATATACCTATACAGAAGAAGACGGCTGCGGCAGTATTGATTTTGAATACCGGGGAGTGGTCTATCATGTGTGGGAATTTCAGGATCAGGATCAGTGGGGCGCGGAGACCAATGTGCGGACCGTAGGACGCCATGAAGACATCCTGGGGGATTATGAAGAAGAGATCATAAAACTGATCAGCGGCTGGAAGTAAAGGCCGGGAGAGGAAAACCGATGAAAGAAAACAAATATGATGATCCGGTGTTTTTTCAGAAATACAGTGAAATGAACCGGTCAAAATACGGTCTTTGGGGCGCTGGAGAGTGGCAGGAATTCCAGAAGATGATGCCTGATTTTACAGATAAAGAGGTTCTGGATCTGGGCTGCGGCTATGGGTGGCATTGTGCTTACGGGGTACAGAAAGGCGCCGCAAAGGTACTTGGTATAGACCTTTCTGAAAAAATGCTCCGTCAGGCAGAAAAGATCAACAGCCATGAAAAGATCACTTATCAGAGAGCGGCTATGGAAGATCTGGAATTTCCAGACCATTCTTTCGATATTGTCCTCAGTTCCCTGGCTTTTCATTACGTAAAAGACTTTCCTGCCCTTGCAGAGAAGATCAGCAGATGGCTGAGACCGGAGGGAACCTTTCTTTTTTCTGTGGAACATCCCGTATTTACCGCATACGGTTCCCAAGACTGGTACTATAATGAAAAAGGAGAGATCCTTCATTTTCCAGTGGATAATTACTATTACGAAGGAAAGCGGGAAGCCGTATTTCTGGGAGAAAAGGTCACAAAATACCACAGGACCCTGACTACCTATGTAAATACACTGCTGAAAAACGGATTTATCCTGGAAAATTTGGTGGAACCGGCTCCTCCGGAAAATATGATGGATCTTCCGGGGATGAAAGATGAGATGCGCCGGCCCATGATGCTGCTGGTCCGGGCGAAGAAATAAATACTGGCGAAAAAATGTTATAGAAAAAGCGCTGTTACATTAAACACATGTCAGGAATATTTATACATTTTATGCGAATTTATCGAGCATAGCTTTGAGACTATAGGATCAAAGCGGCACAGACTGAGCAATAAAATGTATAAATATTCTAGATTTTGTTTAATAGGACAGCGCCTTTTTGTATGTTATTTATAATTTAATACCAGCGGACCATTGGGAAATCATTATTGATGCCCTTTGTCAGAAGAATCTGATGGATATCAATGATGCCGTTATGGAAAGTTGCCGCACAGGCATTCAGATACATATCCCACATACGAAGGAAACGTTCGTCGAACATTTTCCGCTCTTCCTCTATATGCTTGTGGAAATTATCCGCCCAGCACAGAAGGGTCTTGTTGTAATGAAGACGGAGATTTTCCACATCCATGGTATGGAAATTATCCTCTGCCAGACAGGACAAGATCTCCCGGAGGCTTGGAATCGTTCCGCCAGGGAAAATATATTTTTTGATCCAGGGATCTCCTGCATGTTCTTTCAGAGCGCTGATAAAGTGAAGGAGGAATACGCCGCCTTCTTTCAGGACTTTGCTGACACAGTCTACAAAAAGCTGGTAGTTTGGCCTGCCTACATGCTCGATCATACCTACACTGACAACACGGTCAAAGGTATAGCCGCTTTTGGGAAGATCACGGTAGTCCATGATCTCGGCTGTAAGGTAATCCTGAAGACCTTCTTCTTCGATACGGCGGTTGAATTCCGCGCACTGTTCTTTACTTAAAGTGATCCCTACGCCTTTGATCTTGTATTTTTTTGCTGCTTCGATGAGTAAAAATCCCCAGCCGCAGCCAATATCCAGCAATGTCATACCTTCCTTCAGATTTAATTTCTGAAGGATATAATCTACTTTATTTACCTGGGCCTGATACAGGGTATCATCCGGGTTCTTAAAATAACCGCAGGAATAACTCATGGTCTCATCCAGCCATAACTTATAGAAGTCGTTTCCGATGTCATAGTGAGAAGTTACTTCTTTTTCCTGATTCTTTTTGGAAACAGATGTATGGATCAGTTTTTTCAGGGCAGATTCATTGGTGGAGAATTTCCCCATCTGGCCCAGAAAATGATCAAGGGCATAATACAGGTCTCCCTCGATCTCCAGATCCCCGTCCATGTATGCTTCGCCAAGAGCCAGAGAAGTGCTGGTGAGAAGTTTTGTTTTTGGTATTGGTTTCTTAAAATCTACGGTAAATTCCGGTTCTCCTTCTCCGATGAGATATTCTTTGCCATTCAGTTTTACCTTAAAGGGATAGTCGTCAAATTTTCGCAGAAAGGTGATCATAATATCTTCCAAGTTTCCTACCTCCAGTTAAAAATTTGCTGTGATGCTATGGGAATACTGTATATAAAAACTGTCAATTATAGCACCATAATTATTTTAATCCTGAAAAAAAACAACTTCAAGGCGCTAATAGACGAAAATTACAGACAATATTTCAGGAATTATTATAAAAGTGACGAATAACAGATCAGATATGATGATTAAAATGCCGGACTGTGTATTTACAGAAAAACAATCAAGTGTCTTGTCACATGTAAAAACATGGTGTATAATTCCTGTTAAAATTGTGTTAACGGGAGGGACAGAGATGGAGTCCGTAAAAGAAGAAATCGAGAAGCTGAAGAAAGAAAAGAGAGCGGTTATACTGGCCCATTATTATGTGCCGGGAGAGGTCCAGGAGATTGCAGATTACATAGGAGATTCTTATTTTCTCAGTAAAAAGGCAAGAGAAACCGATGCAGAAGTGATCCTCTTCGCAGGAGTATCCTTTATGGGAGAAAGCGCCAAGATCCTGAATCCGGAGCGGATGGTTTTGCTTCCGGATCCTCAGGCGGATTGTCCTATGGCACATATGGCTTCTCCGGAAAAGATACAGGAGATGCGGAACCGATATGAAGATCTGGCGGTGGTCTGCTATATTAATTCTTCCGCCCGGCTGAAAACTTTGTCAGATGTATGTGTCACTTCCTCCAATGCGATAGATATTGTGAGAAAACTGCCCAACAAAAATATTTTCTTTATACCTGACGGAAACCTGGGAGCTTATGTAGCGGCTCAGGTTCCGGAAAAAAATGTGATCCTTAATGAAGGATACTGCCCGGTACACCGGGAGATCACCCTGGAAGATGTAAATAAAGCCAGAAAGGATCATCCCGGAGCTCTCTTGCTGGTCCATCCGGAATGTACAGCGGAAGTAGTGGAAAAGGCAGACTTTGCAGGAAGTACGTCAGAGATCATCCACTTTGCCTGTCAGTCGGAAAAAAAGGAATTTCTCATTGGTACCGAGGAAGGGGTCATGTGGGAGCTGGAGCAGAAATGTCCTGGAAAGGTTTTCTATCCGGTAAAATCGGAACAATGTTGTCCGGGTATGAAAATGGTTACCCTGGAAAAAGTAAGAGACGCATTGAAAGAAGAGAAATATCAGGTAGTCCTGGATGAAGAGACGGCCAAAAAAGCAAGACTGCCTCTGGACAGGATGCTGGAGCTGGGAAAATAGGAGGAGATAAATGGAGATAAAAAATACAGATGTGCTGATCGTGGGAACAGGAGCCAGCGGACTTTTTGCGGCTCTTCATATCCCTCAGGACCTCCGTGTACTGATGATCACAAAGGGCCAGGTAAAAGAAAGCGATTCCTTTCTTGCCCAGGGCGGGATCTGCATGCTGAGAGATGAAGATGACTACGACAGCTTTATGGAAGATACTTTAAAGGCAGGCCATTATGAAAACCGCCGGGAATCTGTGGACATTATGATCCGTTCTTCCCAGGGCGTGATCCGGGAACTGATGGGATATGGGGTGGATTTCGCAAGAAAAGACGGAAAACTGGATTTTACCAGAGAAGGCTGCCATTCCAAGCCGAGGATTTTGTTTCATGAAGATATTACGGGAGAAGAGATTACCAGTAAACTGCTGCAGGCCGTACAGAAGCTGCCAAATGTAGAGATCCTGGAGCAGGTTACCATGCTGGATATGATCGAAAAAGAGAATAGCTGCCTGGGGATCCTGGCAAAGACAGAGGAAGGGGAACATCTGGGAATACAGGCAGAGTATACCATATTCGCCACCGGCGGTATCGGGGGCTTGTATCAGCATTCTACTAATTATCCTCATTTAACAGGAGACGCCCTTGCCATAGCTATGCGTCATGGGGTAGAATTAGAACATATTGACTATATCCAGATCCATCCCACTACCCTGTATTCGAAAAAGCCCGGCCGCCGATTCCTGATATCGGAATCTGTCCGGGGCGAAGGGGCGAAACTCTATAATGCAAAAGAGGAGCGGTTTGCCAATGAGGTCTTGCCCAGGGATGTGCTGACCGCAAAGATCCGGGAGCAGATGGAAAAGGATGGGAAGCCTTTTGTATGGCTGGATATGACGGTTCTGGGAGAAAAGGTCATACTGAATCATTTTCCCCACATCTATGAAAGATGTCTGGAGGAGGGTTATGACGTGACAAAGGACTGGATACCGGTAGTGCCTGCCCAGCATTATTTTATGGGAGGCATTCATGTGGACCGTGACAGCAAAACAACCATGGACCGCCTCTATGCGGTAGGAGAGACCAGCTGCAACGGCGTCCACGGCGCCAACCGTCTGGCCAGCAATTCTTTACTGGAGAGTTTGGTATTCGGAGAAAGAGCCGCTTCTTCTATCGTGGAACACTGGGAGAGGTCAAAGGAATCAACAGAGGAATTTACAAAGCTTCTCCTGCTGACAGAGGCGTGCGTCTGTCAGCAGGAGAAGGACCTTGCAGATACATATAAGCAGGAAGTATTAGGAGAAATTGAAAGGGAGAGACAGGCAAAATGAATGAGATCACCATGAAATTAAATGCGGACCGGCTGATCCGCATGGCTTTGGAGGAAGATATTACCAGCGAAGATATTACCACAAATTCTGTAATGCGGGAAAAACAGAGGGGAGAAGTCCAGCTTTTATGTAAAGAGACAGGCATCATTGCCGGAATCTGGGTCTTTGAGAGGGTATTTACCCTTTTAGATGAAAATACAGAGACGGAATTTTATGTAAAAGACGGGGATAAAGTAGAAAAAGGACAGCTTTTAGGAATCGTAAGGGGAGATATCCGGGTGCTTCTCTCCGGAGAACGGACAGCTTTGAATTATCTTCAGAGAATGAGCGGTATCGCCACCTATACCCGCCAGATCGCAGATCTGCTCAAGGGCAGCAAGACAAAACTTCTGGATACCAGGAAGACGACTCCCAACATGCGGATCTTTGAAAAATACGCGGTAAAGACCGGAGGCGGATATAATCACAGATACAACCTTTCCGATGGGATCCTTTTAAAGGATAACCATATCGGAGCAGCGGGAAGTGTGAAAAAAGCCGTGGAAATGGCCAGAGAATATGCGCCCTTTGTGAGAAAGATCGAAGTGGAGACAGAAAATCTGGATATGGTGAAAGAAGCTCTGGAGGCAGGAGCGGATATTATCATGCTGGATAATATGACTCCGGAAATGATGAAAGAAGCGGTAGCTCTTATAGACGGCAGAGCCCAGACGGAATGCTCCGGAAATGTGACAAAAGAGAATATCGAGAATCTGGTATCCATAGGCGTAGATTATATTTCCAGCGGCGCTCTGACCCATTCTGCGCCCATTCTGGATCTTTCCTTAAAGAATCTTCATGCAGTGGACTGATCACCCAGGCAGTCGCCAAATGAACAGAAATGTTCACTTGGCTCCTTGCTTTATGGTATACTAGCCGTAGAACGGCTAGTATCATCGGCAGCCGCCAAAGGAACAGAAATGTTCGCTTGGCTCCTTGCTTTATGGTATACTAGCCGTAGAACGGCTAGTATCATCGGCAGTCGCCAAATGAACAGAAATGTTCACTTGGCTCCTTGCTTTATGGTATAATAGAGGCAGAAAAACCAGGCATCGGAAGATTTTTGGAAGGGATATTTAAACATCGGAGGAGATAGCAGTGCAGATGGCAGGTGAAGAGCGGAGACAGGAGATCTTAAAATATATAGAAGAAAGCGAGAGGCCGGTATCCGGACAAAAGCTGGCAGAAATATTTCATGTGAGCAGACAGGTGATCGTCCAGGATATCGCCCTGCTGAGAGCCGGAGACAGAGAGATCCTCTCCACTAACAGAGGTTATGTGTGCAAAGACGAAAAAAAAGCTGTCAGGATCTTCCGGGTTTTCCATACAGATGAACAGATCGAGGAAGAACTGAATATCATTGTAGACTGGGGCGGCAGAGCAGCAGATGTTTTTGTAGAGCATGAGGTCTATGGAGAACTCCGCGCAGCCCTGAATATCAGTTCCAGGATGCAGGTGCGGAAATTCCTGGAGGAGATCCGAAGCGGAAAATCCCGCCCACTGACCAGCCTTACCTCGGGACACCACTGTCATACAGTTTATGCAGACAGTGAGGAAATCCTGGACAGGATAGAAGAAAGCCTGAAAGAGGCCGGGATCTTGTTTGGCTGATGCCTGGAAGTTTTTATTCTGCAGGAAAATCTTTTGGGCTGTCCTACAGATTTTCTGATCGCAGAGAAAGGAGAAGGCTTATGGGAAAAAGGGTGATCACGATCAGCCGGGAATTCGGCAGCGGTGGAAGAACCATCGGAAAGATAACGGCAAAACGTCTGGGAATTCCTTATTATGATAAGGAACTGATCCGGAAGATCGCAGAAGAAACAGGCTTCTGTCAGGATTTTGTGGAAAAACAGGGAGAAGAAGCTTCCAGTTCCAACTGGTTTTTTTATAATCTTTCCCAGGGACAGGCTTTAGGGCCTAACGGAATGTCCATGTCAGATTATCTCTGGTCTGTCCAGTATAAGATCATCAGAGAACTGGCAGAAAAAGAGCCCTGTGTGATCGTAGGCAGATGCGGCGATTATGTACTGGAAGACAGGGAGGACTGTCTTCATGTATTTGTCCATGCGCCTCTGGAATTTAAGAAAGAAAGGATTCTCAGGCTCTATGGAGACCGGAAAGAAAAACCGGAGAAACGTCTGGAGGAGAAGGATAAAAAAAGAAAACTCTATTATCAGCACTATACCGGAAGAGACTGGGGCATGGCCAGAAATTACCATCTTTGTCTGGACAGCAGTCTCATAGGTATTGATAACTGCGTGGACATTATAGAAAGACTGGCGAAAGGACTTTAAGAAATTTATGAGCGATATATTGATCAGAATGGCAAAACCTGAGGAAGCCGGGATCCTGGCAGAAATTGAGGGAATCTGTTTTCCTCCCCAGGAGGCAGCTTCACCGGAGCAGATAGCGGAGAGGATGAAAGCCTTTCCTGAAAACTTCGTAGTGGCAGAGGCAGATGGAAAGATTGTAGGATTTATTAATGGAGGAACTACAGACAGGCCACATCTTCCCGATGAAATGTACCATGACGTAAGCCTTCATATCCCGGAAGGAGATTACCAGACGGTTTTCGGACTGAATGTGCTGCCGGATTACCGGCACCGGGGAATTGCAGGAAAGCTGGTGGGCTATTTTGTTGAACTGGCCCGAAAGCGGGGAAAGAAAGGCGTGGTCCTTACCTGCAAGATCCATCTCATTAGGTTTTACGAAAATCATGGATTCCAATGCTTCGGAGAGGCGGATTCCTCCCACGGAGGAGCAAAATGGTATGACATGAGGAATATATTCTGAGAATATAAAGAGAGCCAGACAGGCATGGGAGAGATTTCTTCCCAATCTGTCCGGCTCTTTTTGCCTGGAAAAAGATTTTACATCTATGGATAATAGGACTTTTATCTATGCGGAAACAACAGGTCTGGTTCATTGATCTTTATATGATTTTCCAGGGACGACCGGTCGATCAGCGCAGGTACTACCCCTGTCCTGGAAACGCAGAATCCCGCCGCATAGGAAGCGATCCGGATCGCTTTTATCAAAGGATATTCTTCTGTAAGATAGGAGGCCAGAGCGGCTATAAAGGCGTCGGCGCCTCCCGTAGAATCTACAGAAGGAAAATTAGAGGCCGGAAAATACAGACTTTCCTCAGAAGTCCTTAAAAAGCAGCCTTTATGGCCGAGGGTTATGATCACCACCGGACAGCCTTTAGAGATAAAGAAGCCGGCCTGTTTTTCTACAGAAGTTTCTCCGGGACACAGTATTGCCGCTTCATTTTTGTTTGGAACAAAAATATCTGTATTTTCCAGCAGTCCCTCTGGAAGGGCAGAAAGAGCAGCCGGCTTAACAATGGTCTTTCCATGATATTTTTTTGCGGCCTTTAAAGCCTGGATCGCAGTTTCTTCAGGGATTTCTGTGGAGATCAGACAGTAGCCGCAGTCTTCAAATAAATGCTCCCTGGAAAGAATATCTTCCGGAGTCAGATGAAGATTGGCCCCGGGCAGGATGGTTATGCTGCTCTCTGCGTCCTTCAGCACATGGATATAAGCCTTTCCTGTAAGAGAGCGGGAATCCCGCCGCAGTCCATGGGTAAGTACATGCTCCTTTTTAAAAGTATCATACACTACATTAGAATCAAAATCATTTCCTGTTTTTCCGAGGATCACAACTTCACGGCCAAGTTTTGCGGCGCCGATCGCCTGATTGGCTCCTTTTCCTCCCAGTGTGGTAGAAGAAGACGTAGTGATCACCGTGGTTCCCGGCCGCGGAGCTTCATCTACATTTAAAGTGATATCCGTATTGATACTGCCCACCACTACGATCTTTTTATAACGAAAGGATGGAGGCGCGTCGATGCTGTCTTCATGGTCCAGGAGAAGATCCTCCGGCTTCAGTGTAAGGAGCCTGGAAGGTTTTGCCTGCTCACACTCTGCAATAAGATTTTCACATACATTTTCTCCGAAACGGCGGTAAGGGATCCGGATAGAAGATATACGGGGAAAACGTATAGCCTCTCTGGCGTCCTCCCGCAGACTGACCAGGGACAGATCAGAAGGGATATGGTAATGAAAGCTGTCTACCTTTGCATAAAGAGCCAGTGCAGATTCAAAATGGGTGCTGACAATTCCGGTAAATCCCTGGAGGGAGATCTTTGTATAAAAGTCCTCATCAAAGATGGAGATCTGCATATCCTCAGTGTAAGGGATTTCGTGGTCAAACAGACATTTTTTAAATCCCTCAAAGACCATGGCAGAACGAAAGCTGCCAGGCCTGGTCAGACAGGCAATATTGGTATGGCGATTGTCCAGAAGCTTTTCTGTGGCGGTATAACCCATTAAAGTAAAATCCAGGCACTGGGAAATGCCGGGACTGGGGATATTGATAAAAGAGAAAGGAATATTCACTTCTTGAAAATATCGCTGTCCTTCCATGCTTCCTTCACATACCGGTTCCCAGATCACGCCGTCTACATGATGGCGGCACAAAGCAGTAATATGCTTTAGTTCCTGTTCCTGACTGTCATTACTATCGCAGATCAGCACATTATATCCGTGACGCTGAGCCGCTTCCATGATCCCGTTTTCCAAAAGATTGGTCTGGGAAGTATGTTTCAGCAAAACACCGATAAGGAATGTTTTGGCGCTGGAAAGACTTTTGGCGGTTCCGTATGGCGTATAATTATATTCCTTTACGATTTTGAGTACCCGGTTCCGGGTTTCAATATTAATATTTTCAGCTTTATTGTTTACGATTTTAGAAACTGTGGAGATAGAAACTCCTGCTAAATTTGCAATTTCTTTTATAGTCATAGACAATACCTTTCTTTAATG
>ERZ1090879.616-NODE-616-length-21701-cov-6.882657_pt1 | contig 21701 bp, 9 predicted proteins | sample MGYA00478472_ERZ1090879 | MGnify/ENA primary metagenome ERZ1090879 (study PRJEB33644, sample SAMEA5815723) | chicken gut metagenome | biome: Chicken; feature: Gastrointestinal Tract; material: Caecum | place: Ireland | collected 2019-01-01 | study: A study of the... | reverse complement strand
CAAAAAATATCAAGCAATTCGCTTGCCGATGTCAATACAGGGTATAGTTAGGTCAACTGAGTGTATTGAAATCACATATATTTGCCGCTATAATTTAATTATGGAAGAATAAAGCGTTTGGAGATGTTTTTCTTTCATATACGGAGAAGATTATGCGGTATAAAAAGTTTCGGCAAAAAGAATTCGACATAAAAGAATTTAAGCATCCCTCGAACGAATTTCGCGGCGCACCCTTTTGGGCATGGAATACAAAGCTCGATCGGGAAGAATTACTGCGGCAAATCGATTGCTTTCATGAAATGGGCTTCGGCGGCTTTTTTATGCATTCGCGTGCGGGAATGGCAACGAAGTATTTGGGCGAGGAGTTTATGGCTTCCGTCCGCGCGTGCGTGGTGCGCGCGAAAGAATACGGTATGCAGGCGTGCTTGTATGATGAGGACCGCTGGCCGAGCGGCTTCGCGGGGGGGTATGTTACCAAAGAAAAAGAGCTGCGCCAAAAACAGGTTTGCCTTTCGTTAAAATCGCCCGAAGAATTTTTCACTTTTTATAAAGAATTCGAGCGCGATCCGAAGATGGTTTGTGTTTTCGATATCGTGTTCGACGATTACGACCGCATGGCAGATTACCGAGTAATTTCGGTGGACGAAAAAGCACAGGGTGAAAAGTGGTACGCTTATCAGATTTATAAGCCGTGTTGCGGATATCACAACGGGCTTACTTATTCCGATACTTTGAATCCGAAAGCGGTCGATAAATTTATCGAAACAACGCATGAAAAATATAAGCGGGAGCTTGGGGACGACTTCGGGAATGCAGTGCCTGCGATTTTTACCGACGAACCCAATTACGGGCGGATTTTCTTAAAAGCGTTTGCACGCGACGGAGAGGATGCGTTTTTTCCTTGGACGGAAGCGTTTCCGAAAATCTATCAAGATACGTACGGGGAAGATATTACGGCGAAGCTTCCCGAGCTTATATGGAATTTGCAGGGCGATAAGCCGAGCACGGCGCGGTATCGGTTTTATCGGCTGATGAGCCAATTGTTTTCTTCCACTTATTGCGATCGCGTCGGGGCGTGGTGCGCGAAGAACGGCATTGCATTTGTAGGGCATACGCTCGATGAGGATACGCTGCACATGCAAATGTGCGCCGTGGGCGAATCCATGCGCACCTATAAGGAATTTACCCTTCCCGGCGTGGATATGCTCTGCAACGACAGAGAGTTTACGACCGTGAAGCAGGCGCAGTCGGTGACTCATCAATACGGCAGAGAAGGAACGTTGAGCGAGCTGTACGGCGTAACGGGTTGGGATTTCGATTTCAGAGGGCATAAGTTTCAAGGCGATTGGCAGGCGGCGCTCGGCGTGACGCAGCGCGTGCCGCATTTGAGTTGGTTGAGTATGCAGGGATCTGCAAAGCGCGATTATCCCGCAAGCATCGGTTGTCAGTCATCCTGGTATAAGGAATACGGATATCTCGAAAATCATTTTGCGCGGTTGAATACGGCGCTCACAAGGGGCCTACCCGTTGTAAAAGTAGCCGTTGTTCATCCGATTGAAAGTGCGTGGGTGAGCGAGGGCGTGCGCGAGCAATCCGCGGCGGCGGACGCGCTCGACAAGGAATTTAAGCAGATTACCGAATGGCTGCTGCGCGGGCAGATTGATTTCGATTATATCAGCGAGAGCTTACTGCCCGAACAGTACATAGAGAGCGCATCGGGATTTTGTGTCGGGCAAATGCAATATTCCGCCGTACTCGTGCCGCCGATCGTGACCGTGCGCGAAACGACGTTAAACGCGCTTGCGGCATTTATGCAAAGGGGCGGTAAGGTATTTGTTTGCGGAGATTCCCCCGAATTAGTAGACGGGGTAAAAAGCGACAAGGCGAAGGAAATTTGGAAGGGCGCGCAAAGCATTTCTTTTACGCAGGCGGCAATCCTTACGGCATTGGAAGAACAGCGCGATGTTACCGTCTTTGGCTGGGGCGGTGAACGCAAGAACGATTTCGTATATCAGTTGCGTGAAGAGGGTGCAGAGCGTTGGTTGTTTTTGGCGCATTGCGATCCACCCGTTCGGGCAGACGGTGCGGACTGTATTTGCGATGAGTTAAAAATCGTTGTCAAAGGGCACTTCCAACCTGTTTTATACGATACGATGAGCGGCGAAACGCAGGATATACCGTTCACGTTTCAAAACGGGAATACTTTATTCCGTGTGAAAAGCTATGCCTACGATTCGTTTTTATTCCGTCTATTGCCGTGCGGGCAGTGCTTACAACAAGAAAAGAAAATTAACACGGTCGATTGCGGACAACCAATTTCCGTTCCCGATTTCGTGCAATACGAATTGAGCGAAAAGAACGTGCTTGTACTCGACCAAGCCGAGTGGTCGTTAGACGGTGTCGACTATCAGCCGCGCGAAGAAATATTGCGGATCGATAAGCAAATCCGCCAAAGGTTCGGTTATCCGTTGGCAAACGGGGAGGACATGCAGCCGTGGTGTATTTCACCGAAGGATCCGAACGTGTTTGTTTGGTTGCGCTTTCAAATCCAAAGCGCAATCGAAACGCCGTGCGAATTGGGTTTTGAACAGCTTTGCGAAGCGTTGCTTAACGGCAAACGGGTGGAACGCAAAGAAAACGGATATTACGTTGATAAAGCAATTCATACGATGCCGCTTCCGAAATTACGAAAAGGCACGAATGAGCTTATTATCAAAGCGCCGATTGGTGAACGCATCAGCATCGAAAACTATTTTCTGCTCGGAGACTTCGGCGTGAGCGTGCAAGGCGCGTATGCAAAAATCATACCGTTGCGCGAAAAAATCACATTTGGTTCGCTCGCAGGGCAGGGGTTCCCCTTTTACGGCGGAGCAATCGCCTATCAAATCCCGTTCGGGTGCGAGGAGGGGGAAATCGAAATTGCTTCCGATTATTACAACGGCGCATTGATTTCCGCGCGGCTAAACGGGAAAGAAATCGGAAAAATCGTGCTTCCACCCTATAAGCTCGCCGTGTCCGTACCGAAGAGCGAAAAACACGTTTTGGAATTGAAACTGTACTTATCGCGTATCAATACGTTCGGCGCATTGCACGCCGCTGTGCCGATCCGTTGGAAGGGCTCGAACATGTGGTACACGCAAGATAATGCTTGGGCGTACGAATATCAGCTGACGGACGTCGGAATTATGAAAAAACCCGTTTTAAGAATGAGAAGTTTTTAACGGGAAAATATAAGATTCAAGGAGGAAAGGATTATGGCAAAATGGAAGAAGATAGCATCTCTTGCGTTGGCGGCTTCGTGTGCACTTTCGCTTTGTGCGTGCGGAGGAGCGTCGGACGGAAAGACGCACGTGGTGTTTTGTACGCACGGTGACAGTTCGGAATTGGCGATTTTCAAAACGATGGTGGATGAGTTCAACCGTACATACGGTGACGAGCACAATATTTTCGTTGACAATACGCCGATAGCGGAAACGGGATATGATCCTTATATCACAAACAATTCCATGTCGAATAGCGACACGTACGACGTATTTATCGTATCTGACGACCATTTTAAAAAATGGGTCAACATGAATTTCGTCGCCGATATGACGGAGTATTTTAACGCCGTTACCGATATCGATACCTCTGATATTTTCGAGACGGCAGTCAATCGGTTGCGTTTGGACAAATCGCGCAACACATCAAACCCGACCGACCCGCTATACGGTTTGCCGCTCAATATCAAACCGACGGCGCTCTATTATAACGAAACGATGTTCGAAAAAGCGGGGATCACGGTGATCAGCGTCGATGCGGAAAACATGGACGATTGGAACGAGGGTAAAATCCCCGATTTGCGCGGAAAATACAAGAGCGACTATCCTCGTCTTGCAAATATCACTGTACCGAAGAAGGGGTATTTCCGCAGTCTTTATCCCTATACGCCGGAAACCGAATGGCAGCTTCCCGCAAAGGACGAAATCACGGTATTCAATAACCGTATTCCGATGAACTGGGACGAATTGGAAGACCTTTCCATGATTTTTTCCATCAGCACAAATCCAAATGCCAAGAAAAATTTTAAATCGACATACGGATTGTTTACCGAGTGGTGGTTCAACTATGGCTGGTCGGTGGGCGGCGATTGCCTGCAAGACTTATCGGGCAACGGCGATTGGAATTTTTCGCTTTTGGATTCCACTTCGAACTATATCGTTACGGGTGAAAGTTATACGGGCGCTTACACGGGCAAAAATTATATAAAGGGCGAAACGCTTTCTTTTAACGATAAATTCGACGTGCCGCAGGGAAAGGTAATGCAGCCAGACGAGGAGGGCGGATATACCGTGGACGGCAATGCTGTCGGGATTCGCTCTTCGGTTTCGGAGGCGGTGCAAAACGGCGTTCTATATGAATTACCCTCCGTTCGCGACGCATTTACCCGTTACTTGCGCTTGGGCGCTTCGGAAAGCAGTATCATTGAGGGGAAGGGCGGTTTGGATATTTCGCCCAATCCCAACACGTTTAACAAAAGAACACGTCAAAACTATTGGCTTTCGCAAGAAATCGCCATGCTTGTCGATTATTCGCAATATATCGAGATCTTCTCGAGTGAGGCAGATTTCGAGTGGGATGTTGCTCCGCTTGCCGTTTATAAGGAATATACAAATCCGTTAAATCCTTATGACGATACGACGAAGGTCGTTGGCAAAAACGCAGGCATGTGCGATGCCGTTTCGATGTTGGTGCGCGAACGTTCGCGGGTAAAACAAGAGGCAGCGCAGTTTATCAAATGGATGGCAAGTAAGCACGGACAGGGCGTACGTGCCGCTAACGGGCATTTGCCCAACCAAGAGGAATTGCTCGGATCTATCGTTTATAAAGGATACGCACCCAAAAACGTAAAGTTGTTTGCAGAGTCGATGGCGTATCAAGGTGCCGGTGATTGGTGGTATTTACCCGATACCGCGTGGATCGAAGTTTGGGCGGTTCCTCTCAACACCTATGTAAGAAACGGTGAAATGTCGTACAACACTTGGAAGCAAGACATTATAAAAACGGCAAATACAAAGTTATTGGAATATTGACGAGGTAACGTATGGCAAAGATTCATATACAGGGCGGCGTATCGGATGAATTCTTTGAGGCTGCCGCGTACTCGCTTGTCCCAAAACATATGAAGAAACGGAAGGGCGGAATCGGGAAACGGGAAAAGATCGAAGGGCTGTTAATGGTGTCCGTTCCCTTGATCGGTTTCATTTTGTTTACCGCGCTGCCGATTCTTATGACGTTATGGGTCAGCTTTTACGATTTGAAAAGCTACGATTTATCGACGATGGTATGGGTTGGCTTTGGAAACTATAAAAAGCTGTTCACGATGGATCTGTTTTGGACGGCGGTCGTCAATACCATCTACTTTTCGTTGTGCGTACCGATCAATCTCATTTCGCAGTTGTTTCTTGCGAACTTACTCACAAAGGCAATCAACAAAACGTTTTCCAAAATCGTGCGGATTATTTTATACGTTCCCACGATTATCGGCGGCGTTGCGATTTCTCTCATCTTCGATTGGATGTTAGAGCCGAATTACGGTGTGTTCAATGTCATTTTGTCGGCAATGGGATTGCCGAAGGTCGGGTTTACGACGACGTTCGGCTGGTTTATGCCTTCGGTGCTTTTGATTAAGTGGTGGAGCGCGGGAATGAACATTCTCGTGTTGCAGTCGGCGCTTGCAAACGTGAACGTAACGCTCAAAGAAGCTGCGAGTATCGACGGGGCAAGCGACCGTCAGATATTTTTCAAAATCGTGATTCCGCAGATATCGCCCATGCTCTACTACACATTTATTACGGAATTTATTGCCGCATCGCAGGAGATGAGCACCGTTCAAATGCTTTCGGGAACGAGCGGTATCGGTCCGGGGAACGCGGCGGTCACGCTCAGCTATCTAATGTACCGCATGGCTTACGTTTACGTGTTTACCGAGGGCTTTGGTGTTTCGAGTGCATTGGGTATTTTACTCGGGATTGTGATCATCATTTTCTATCAGGTAAACGACAAAATCTCGAAAAAATGGGTTTCTTACGATTGAGGTGACATATGAGCGAAAAGGTAATAAACGATCAAACAATCGTTCCTCCCCAAAAGGAGAAAAAACCGAAAAAGAAAAGATATATCGGCACTTATATCGCTCTGATCGTTACGGTGTTGCTCGTTTGTTTCCCCGTCTATATCGCGCTTATCACGTCGCTTATGACAAAGGCGGAAGCAAACTACGTCGAATTCCATTGGATACCGCAACAGGGAATTTCATTTCGCGGCTATATCGAGGCATTTACAAAGGATTATAACGGACCGAATGTGTTAAAGAGCTTGTGGAATACGTTGTGGATGTATATTCCGCCTACGCTCATAGGATTGTATTTTTCGGCAATGGCGGCGTTTGCATTTGCAAAACTCAATTTTCCGTTTAAGAATGCGATTTTCGTAATCTTAATGTTGGCGATCATGATTCCGAGCAACATGGGAACGATCGCGAAATTATTGATTTATGACAATATGCGTTGGCTCGGAACTCCCTTACCGATCATGATTCCTCGAATGTTCGGCGCGATCACAATGATATTTTTCTTGCGGCAATTTTATTTCGGAATACCGAAGGATCTGATCGATGCGGCAAGAATTGACGGGCTCGGCTTTTTCGGCGTGTTTAACAGAATCACGCTACCGCTCTCCGTATCGCCGTTACTCGTTCAATTTATCTTCGCGTTTATTGCGGCATACAACGATTATAACGATCCGCTGTATTTCTTAACGAGCAACGTCAACCTACGCACCATTCAGCTTACCTTGGCGTTCTTGGTCGATCCGTACCAACAGGATTGGCCGCTTCGAATGGCGGCATGTATTGCTTCGGCTATTCCGATGTTTATTTTGTATCTCTTTACACAGGGCATTATGCTCAAAGGGTTGGATATTTCGGCATCGATTAAAGGTTAATGATTAAGGAGGGAATATATGAAAAGAAAGTTGTTGGCTACGGTAGCGATCGGTGCTGCGCTCTTCTGTATGGCGGGCTGCGGCGGAGGAAATGTTACCGCATTCAAGCTTGCCCACTTTAACGGGGTAAGCGAGAACGGGGAAATGGATAGTGCGTATTTTTATCGGAACGATTTTACGCTGTACGGCGGAGATGCGCAAATCATTTACGTGAGCGAGGAGCAGGATGAAACATACGGCGGCTATTACTATATGTACAACTCCAGTTGCGACGGCGTCGTGGTGCAGACGATATACGACAGCCAAGGCAACGTGGATCACCGTGCGGCAATGTCGACGTTCCGCAGCAAGGATTTAAGCGACTGGACGCGCTGCGGTGCGGTGGATAACGGTTTTGCCGTGCGCCTCGAAAAGGACGATTGGGCATACGACGCCTGCTGGTCGCCCGAGGTGATATACAGCGCGAAGGATCAAAAATACTTTATGTATTTTTCGGCGGAAGCCAATCCCAATGCCGTGGGCGAGGTGCAGTACGACAAAGAGGACCATGCCGACGGCTATGCTGCGAAGTTCGACAGATTTTTCCTTGCAGTCGCCGTTTCGGATTCGCCCGTCGGTCCCTTTAAATTGGTAACGAGCGAAAATTACTACGGCGATGCCGAGAAGGCGAATCCCAACGGAAAGGTGCTCACGACGAAAAATCCGCAGATCAACTTTGTGTACGATAATGGGGCGGACGGACATTTTGCCGCAATCGACGCGCACCCTTATTTCGACGACGTGGATTCGGACGGCGACGGCGTGAACGATTTTTATCTGTATTTCGTCAATCATAAAAACTCCGACCGCGCTACCGACAACTCGATCTGGGGCATGAAGATGAAGGATATGGTCACGCCCGACTATTCGACGCTCCGCATGCTTGCCTATCCCAATTACAAAACGGTGGAATACGTGGGCGGCGGCGAGGACGTGCTCGATTTCGCCAATTATAAGCTGACGGGCAAATTTGTCGATCACGCAGAATACGAGGCTGCGGAAGATAAAACCAACCTTGTCGATAAGAGCTTGTACGGCGAGGAAAAATCCGTAAACGAAGGGCCGTTCGTTTTGAAGGAGGACGGCAGATATTATCTTACTTATTCCCCGCAGGGCGTGGGAAATATCGGTTATCAGGTGCGTCAGGCGCTCGGAAGTTCGCCGCTCGGTCAATTCGAAAAGCCCACGCTCGATCCTGCCACGCTGATGGGCGCAAGCGATAAAAACGCCAATATGTTGGGTACGGGGCACCATTGCTTTATCGACGGCGGCGCGGGCGATTTGTATTGCGCTTATTGGGCGAACGCCGATCCGATGACCAATAACATCGACGAAACGGGGCGTGCATATTCCGTGGATCGTGTTCATTTTACCGAGGACGCCACCTACGGTAAAATTCTTTGCGGCGGTCCGACCGACAGCATCCAATTCAAGCCGTATTCTTATACGGGGCTTGTAAACGTTGCTCCCAAGGCAACAGTAAGCGCCACCAATGCATTGAAGGGAACGGAAAAATACGTTAACGACGAACAGGTGGTGTTCCGTGCATATTATGCGGAGCGCGAATTTGCGGCGGAGGGAAGCACGACGATCACGCTTGAATTTTCGAAGCCTACTTCCGTGTCGGCTATCATGATTTATAACAGCTACGATTATTTCAACGCATTCAAAGAGATTGAAAGTATTTTGTTTTATCTCGATGAAAAGCCTACATGGTACACGGCGGAGGAGTTCGTTCCCGTCGCGGGAATTTTCAATTTGCCCTTCAATACCGCATACGTAGACGAAGAGAGCAAAAACATGAATCAGGGCGGTTCGGCGTTGGCTTCCTTCAAGGAAATCAAGGTCAATAAAATCGAAATAAAAATCAGTTCCAAAATCTCGAACGACCGTGATAATATTATCAAGGTTTCGGACATCGTAGTCATGGGGAAAGGAGAATAAGGGGATGAAAAAACGTAGATTATTCGGGATTGCAACGCTTATCGGAATATCCGCTATTTGCCTTGCGGGTGCGGCGTGTCTGTCGGCTTGCGGCGGTTCGGATAAACAGGTAAACGTAAACGATTATTTAGACGAATACGGTTGGCATTATCAGCAGGCGTTCGTCGGGGAAAAAGACGCCGATATGAAAATCGACGGCGTACTCGACGAAGCGCGTTGGAAGGAAGAGGGAAAGCAGTGGCTTACGCATAGCGAAAAGAACGTTAAAATGAGCTATACCACCGCCTTCACGGAGAAAGGACTCTATATTGCTGCGACGGCGGAGGATCCGCACATGCAATGGAACGAACGGAGAAAATTCAACAGCAATTCCTCCTTCCGTTTTTACATTGTTTCCAATACGGCAACGCAGCAGTTCTGCTTCGACTGTATGTCCTTTTACGTCGACGAGCAGAACAGCGCGTCCCGTCAGCAGGTGCGTTTCGACGCCAAGGCAAAACGCGGCGTTTCGGAGGGGGGAACTCCCACGTTAACGGCAGAATTCTTTGCCTCGTGGAAGGACCTCGGCTATACGGTTGACGAGGAAACGGGAATGCCGGAAGCAGTTTATATGGTGCCCATGTATCGCTATGTCGAAGGCATGGATTCGGCGGGCAATACTTTTTTGAAGCCGATCTTTGCGGAAATCGACAACGATCGCATTCACAACAATTTTGCTTTCGGAAAGGAGGGCTATCTCAATGCCGATAAGGAAGATGCCGAGCTGGGCAATGCGGGCAACGGCTTTGCAAAATCCGACGGATGGGATTTGAGCGATCTCGACGGCGGAGAGGACGGCGTAAAAACGGTGCGTTCGACGGGCGAACACGGACAGGCGATTTTCTTTAAGGGGATTAACTCTTCGCGCTATTCTTATTCGGTCGATATCAAAATCAATCGCGGAACGGTGGACGATAATATCACGGCAGGCGTCTGCGATATGAAGGACGCGACGCAAATCAATATTTTGCGTTATAGCGGAAACGATTATAATAACAACGGAAAAACGGGCTACCGCTATTTCCTGTTTGACTTTTACGTTACGCCGTGGCACGATATCCAACAGGGCGTTTACGACGGCGAGCCGAGCGATACGGTTAATTTCCGCGTTATAAAAGACGACACGAAGTATTATTATATCTTTAACGGCGAATACGAGTTCAGCACCAATATCGATTGGCTGGGCGGAAAGACCTGTCCCGGTTTATGGGCGCTCAGCACGGAAGCGGTATTCAGTAATTGGGAGGTTACCGACTTCGAAGGCGCCGACAAGGATGACGCGTATAAGAAAGAGCTTGAAAAATACGTTCACGCGATCAATATTTCTTCCGATATTTCGGGCGGAACGGTTACGGCGGATAAGATAGCCGTTACCGCAGGCGGGAACGAAGAGGTTAAATTAAACGTTCGTCCTTCGCGCGGATATATGCTTACCGATATTACGGTAAACGGCGTTTCCAAATATGACGAGTACGTAGAAAATTTGCAAAACGGCGTAATAAAGCTTTCGGGTATTAGTGAAACGTTGAATATCGACGCAACGTTTTCACCACTTCCCGCAAGCGCCACCCTGCGTCTTACGGGTACGATCGTCCGTACAAGCGGTACGCCCGTAGTCGGCTTGCCCTATACGACGTCGTGCAGCGGAGAATGGAGCGAGCTTCTTTCCGTAAACGGCAGCACGACGACGGCGGGTGTATTCGATATCGTGCTTCTCCGTTCGGGAACTTATGAGATCGGCGGAAGATCGGTTACGACGGACGGAAAATACACCCTCGCCTTCGAGGGCACGTTCGGCGCAGGAGAAAATAACGAAATTCAAATCGATACCTCCGATGCGAAATTCGATGGGCAAACGTATTTCCGTATGGAAAATATGACGCTTAATCCTTACCGTGTTTCCAACATGAAGCAGAATCCGGATAAATCCGTTCAGACGACGCACACGAAATACACGGGCTTGGAGGATTCGTACTTCATCTATAACGAAACGATCGAGGGAAGCTTCTCGATGAGTACAACCATTCTCGCGCCGCTCGATAATTGGCCGTGCGCGGGCATTACGATCGAGGACGAGCTGGGCGACTCCGTGCAGTTCTATGTGGCAAGCAATACGTTTTACCGCATCCGCACCAATTACGGGGCATTCGAGCAGAAGCACGGCATTCTCGCCTTCGAAAACGGCGTATGCGATTTCTGCGTCGTTTACGACGAAACTGAAGAAACATTCACGCTCTATGCGCACGGCGAACCGTTCTATTCTATTCCGAAGGCGGGCTTGTTGACAGGTAGCCGTTTCACGGTCGGCGTTACCGCATATATGTCGGGCGCGGACGGCGCAAGCGGCACGATCGACGACGAAAATCCGTTCGTGAAATTTACGGATATCGCTATCGATCAAAGCTATACGGTAACGGCGCCTCAGGGCGTTAAGATTTCTGTCAACGGCACGGAAATTACCGACGGAAAGGTTCCTGTCCGCGCAAACGTGACGGTAACAGTTCCTGCGGAGGGAAATATCCTCTACAATATTTTCGTCAACGGCAAAGCGGTAGCAGCGGAAAAAGCAAACGGGGTTGTCAGTGCAACCTTTGTGGCAACCGAGAATTGCGATATTACTTGCGTTCAGGCATGCGAAGTGAACGGTACCGTTAAGGTTGACGCAACGCAGTATCCCGATCTTGCAAATACGGTAGTGCTTTCCAAGGTTGCCGTAATCGTCAGAGACGCAAACGGCGGCGTAGCATATAAGGGTGCGGTAAACGCCGAAGGGGAGTTCACCGCTGCTCTTGCAGACGGAACGTATTACATCACCGCCATGGCGGACAGCATGGTTTCGGGTAAGCAGGAAATCACGATTGCGAACGGCGAAGTGAGCGGTAAGGCGGAGGTTACGCTTTCCAAGCCGCGCGTTGCCGCATCCGACCTGTTTACTACAGAATATCAGTTCGACGGCGCGTACAGCTCTCAAGTCATCGACGAGAGGATCGGCGGTTACTTTGCAGGCGTAAAGGTCGCGCAGAGCGATGCGTTTGTCTTAACGGCGACGATAACGAATATGGGTACGGGCGCCTGGACGTCGGCAGGCTTCATGACGTCGACCAACGACCGCTGGCTGCGCTTTGTGTTCCGCAAGAACGGCGATCATAACAACTACGACATCGTATTGTTCCGCTCATATGGAAATGCGATCGTCGCTTCGATTGGGGATGAAACGCTCGCCAATACGCCTTGGGAGGGCAAAACAGAGCTTGACCTTGTGCTTGCCTATGCAGGAAACGGCTATTCCTTCTTCGTTGACGGCGTACTCGTTTTTGCCACGCAGGAATCGGTCGGCGCGGGTCAAAAACAGATCGGCTTGTTCAACGAGCATCAGCTCACCTACACCGACTGGGGGTATTCCACCGATATGGACGTAATAAGCGAATATATCGGCGCAACGGTCACGGGCGACGATATCACCGTTAAAGTGAACGGCGAAACACGTGCGGACGGAAAGGTGCTTGTCGGTGAAGAAGTCACGGTCTCAGTGAGCGTGGAAAACGAAAACAGCACCGTTCTTATTAACGGAAACGCGGTTACCACAACGGTTGCAAACAATATCGCAACGGCAACCTTCACCGTGAATAAGGCGGGCAGCTATGCCGTTACCGTAACGCAGTCTTACGCGGTGTCGGGCACGACGACGGCAGGCGCAACCGTTACGGTTGTCAATGCCGAGGGCATAATGGCAGGCGAGACGACCGCCGACGCGCAGGGAAGCTTTTCGTTGTTGCTCCCCAACGGAATGTATTATGTTACAGCGACGACCGATACGCTTGCATCAAGCGCGGTTGCAGTTAGCGTGAACGGTGCGGCGGTTGAAAACGTGACGGCCACGCCGAATAAACCGATTTTGGTTGCAGAAACGGGCTGGGCGGAAATTCTCTACAACCGCGTGACGGGCAGCCTTACCGTCGTCGGGGAAAATATGAATAATAACGGCGGATATTTCAAGGGTGTTTCGGTTGAAAACAACGGCGCGTTTGTAATCAAGGCAACGGTGGAAAAATTCGACGGAAATTGGTATTCCGCAGGCTTTGCGGTGAAGATCGACGGCGGAAATTACCGTTTCGTATTCCGTAAAAATAACAACGGCAAGTACGACAGCGTTATTTTCCCTCCGGAGGGAATGGGTGCACCCGATATTAACACGACGCATCTGTTGGATAATCCGTTCGCGGATGCGGATACAATCGACATCGCACTTGTTTATCGCAACGGCACGTATTATCTGTTTGCGGGCGATACCTGCATTCATACGTACAAAAAATCAAACGGCATGGGTGCGGTTCAGATCGGTCTTTTCTGCGAGCAGAACGTCTCCTATACCGATTGGGGCTATACAACTGAGGCTGACGACGTGTTCTCCTATCTCGGCGCGACGGTCACGGGCGAGGACGTCACGGTAAAGGTTGGAAACGAAACGCGCACGGATGGCAAGGTTTATCTCGGCGAAGAGGTCACGATTTCGATGAGCGTGCCCGTAGGTGCCGATTATACGCTCGTTGTGAACGGCGGCTCTGTTACCACAGCAACGGAGAACGGAGTGGCAACAGCAACGTTCACCGTGAGCGGAACAGGAAACATTGTGGTAACGTATAGTGCGTCTTATGCGGTATCGGGTACGACAGAGGCAGGCGCAACAGTAACGTTTATTTCCGAAAGCGGCGTGAAAGCGGGCGAAGTGACGGCAGATGAAAATGGAGCATTCTCGTTGAAGCTATCCGACGGGAAGTATGTTGTAACGGCGCAGACAGATTCGCTTGTTTCGGGCGCGGTTGCAGTTAGCGTGAACGGTGCAGCGGTCGAAAACGTAACGGTCACGCCGAACAAACCGAAGTTCGCAGCGAACGGAAATATCGCATACGATGCGGCAACGGGCAAGGCGGTGAGCAGCGTTCAAGACAATTACGCTTACTTTGTGAACGGAACGGTTGCAAACGGCGCTGCCTTTGCAGTGACGGCGACGGTTGAAAAGTTCGATAACGATTGGAGATCGGCAGGCTTCGTCGTAAAAATCGGCGAAAAGACCTATCGCTTTGTGATAAGAAAGGCAGGAGTGGAAGGAGTAAACGGCGCTTGTTACGATATGGTCGCATGGCACTCTGCCACCGATCAGCCCGCTATGCCGAATGACGAGTTTAAGACAAATCCCTTCACGCAGGACGGCAACACGGCAAATCTTGCGCTTGTTTACAGCGGCGGAAAATATTACTTCTTTATCAACAATGTGCTCTGCCATACGGTGACGGAAGCCGACGACGGCGCTCGTCAGCTTGGCTTGTTCTGCGAACAGGCAGGGGTGGTCTATGCCGATTGGGGCTATACAACCGATTTCGATACGCTCTACGGCTATATCGGCACAACGGTCACGGGCGAAGGCGTCACGGTGAAGGTCGGCGACGATACAAGATCGGACGGCAAGGTACTGATGGGCGAAGAGGTAACCGTCTCGGTGAACGTAACCGATCCGAACAGTAAGCTAACGGTAAACGGCGAAGCCGTTCAAACCTCTATTACAGAGGGCGTTGCGAGCGCTACGATTTCAATCACGGCAAAGGGAGCTTATACGGTCGGCGTTTCCGTTGCGGCACTGTCGGTATCGGGAACGACGACGGCAGGCGCAACCGTCATTGTCAGCTCGCAGTCGGGCGCGGAAGCGGGCAGAGCGACGGCAGATGCACAGGGTAACTGGTCCGTTACGCTTGCGGCAGGGACATATACCGTGATAGCAGAAACGGCTACGCATATCTCTATATCGAAAAATATCGAGATCGCCGAGGCATCCGTTACAGGAGTTGATATTACGCCTAATAAATTGAAGCTTGCAGCGGGCGACGTGAAATTCAACGCGGCAACGGGGAAGGCTTCAAGCTCGAAGGATAACGAAAATCTCGTTGGATTTGTCGGGGCAACGGTAAACGGTGCATTTGCCATTACCGCAACGGTCGAGAAATTTGAAATCGATTGGCAATCGGCAGGTTTCTTGGTAGCGTCGGGTGATAAATGGTTACGCTTTACGTTCCGAAAAAACGGAGAAGGAACAAAGCCGTATGACATAGTTCTCTTCCGTTCGACGGGTAATCCCATAGTTGTCACGGTGGAAAATGAGGGACTCAGAACAAATCCCTTTGCGAAAAAAACCACGATAGATCTTTCGCTTGTTTATTCGTCGAATACCTATTACCTGATTGCAAACGGCGTGATTATTTATACATCAACCGAATCGATCGGCGGGACTCAAGCTCTCGGATTATTCTGCGAACAAAAAGCAGGCTCGCCCATCGTATATACGCAATGGGATTATTCGACCGATTTCGATGTGTTGCATAGCTTGATCGGCGCAACAGTCACGGGCGACGGTGTTACGGTAAAGGTCGGCGACGATACGAGAGCGGATGGCAAGGTTCTCCTCGGGGAACAAGTTACCGTATCCATGAACGTTCCCGAAGGTGCGACTTATAACCTTTCCGTTGCGGGAAATTCGGTTTCCACTACGACGGAGAACGGCGTCGCCACGGCTACCTTCACCGTAACGAAAACGGGAGCTCTTGCAGTCACCTACGACGCGGCTTATTCGGTATCGGGTACGACGACGGCGGGCGCGACGGTTACAGTCGTAACAGGAAACGGCACGGTGTCCGGAACAGCGGTTGCAGACGGCGAAGGCAAGTTCTCACTGACGCTTACAAACGGTACGTACTATTTAACGGCGGCGACGGATACTTTCGTTTCGGGCGCGGTAGAAGTTACCGTGAACGGTGCGGCAGTCGAAAACAAGACGGTCACGCCGACGAAGGCGAAGCTCATTGCGGGCGGCTCCATTAACTATAACCTTGTTACGGGCAATGCCGTAAGCAACGGCGCTGCGCAGAACGGCGCGGATTTCACGGGCGCAACGTTTGCAGAGGGCACCGATTTCGTGCTCACGGCAACGGTGGAAAAATTCGACGGCGTATGGTACTCTGCGGGATTTGCAACGGTGATGAACGACGGTTGGTTCAGATTCGTTTTCCGTAAAAATGGTGAAACCGGGTTGTACGATATCGTTATGTTCCAATCTTATGGAACTGCCGTTGTTACGCCGATTTCGGACAGCGAGATTGCGTCTAAACCGTTCGGCGAAGGCGATGCGGTTAGTTCGGTTCGTCTTGCGCTCGTTAGAAAGGGCAACAATTACTATCTGTTCGTGAATGACGTGTTGGTTTATACGGCAAACAATCCCGGCGGTACGAATGTAAACAGCGTAGGCTTGTTCTGCGAGCAGCAGATCACTTATACCGATTGGGGCTATTCGACCGACATCAGCGGCTACGAAATTCCTACGGCGTAAAAAGAACAAAAAACAACGGGAGGGCAACCAAAGCGCTGCCCTCTTGTTATAAAAACGGGAAATGAATGACTATGGAATGTTTTGAAAAGTTAAAAGACTATTTTCTAAAAAACGCTTCACGTGTATTAAAGGAACCCGTCGGCAAACTCAAATATCCGTTCGTCGATCCGGGGGCGGATTCCTATGCGGGTAACCTTTGGGATTGGGATTCTTATTTCACGGTAAAGGGGCTTATGGGTGTCTTTTCGGCGTATTCAACGGAGGAGCTCTTCCAAGCGGGTTTGACGCACGAACGGATTGCAGAGCACGCCAAGGGGTGCGTTCTCAATTTTCTCGCTTCGCAGGAGGAGGACGGCTATATTCCTATCATGATTTCGGGCGAGGATTTGTTTGCGGGATATTTCCACGCCGAGCACGAAAAGGGCGTTCCGCTCAATCAGCATAAGCCGTTTTTATGCCAATCTGCCTTGCAGGCGGCAGAATTTGCAGAAGACTATTCTTGGATCGAAAGCGAGAAACTCAAAAAATATCTTGCCTATTACGAATCCAAGCAATACGATAAAAAGAGCGGTTTGTTTTTTTGGCAGGACGATATCATGATCGGGATCGACAACAATCCCACGGCGTTTTACCGTGCGCCGCGCTCTTCGGCGGATATCTATCTCAATAGTTTTCTCGTTCTCGAATATGAAAGTTTAGCAGATATTTTGGTGCGGCAGGGGAAGGACGGAACAGAATTTTCGAATAAGGCGACGGAGTTAAAGCAGGCGATCAACCGCGAAATGTGGGACGAGCGCGACGGCATTTATTATTCACAAGATATTCTATTTTTCAAAACGGATAGAAGCTTCGGCGAAATTAAATTTCACGAGGGGCTCGCGCCGTCCTGGAACAGCGTGCCGTATAAAATCCGTTTTTGGGGTTGCTTTTTGCCGCTCTATGCGGGGATTTGCAGCGGGGAACGGGCAGAACGGTTATGCGAACATCTTTCAGGCGACGATGTGTTTGCAAAATACGGAATCCGTACACTTGCCCGAAATGAAAAAATGTACGATCTTGCAAAGAGTAGCAATCCCTCCAACTGGCTGGGTGCGATTTGGATCGTGTCTAATTGGTTGATAGGCGAAGGCTTACAAAAATATAGCAAGGGTGCGCTTGCAGAAAAAATACGAATTGCCACGTTAAATCTTTTGGAAAGCAATTTGGAAAAATACGGCGAAATTTTTGAAAGCTATCAACCCGATACGGGCGAGCCGAATTTGAATCCCCGATTTTTAAGCTGGAATTTACTTGTAATCAGGTGGTTAACATGAAGAGAAACGAGATTCATATCCGCGATCCGTTTGTGTTCGTGGAAAACGGAAAATATTATCTTTTAGGCACGACGACGGATGATCCGTGGGGTGCGGGGAGTGATTTAACGCTATATTCCTCCTGCGATCTGGAAAACTTCACAAAGGAGCGCTCCATGGTGACGGACGGCTGTCTGGATTCTTATACAAATATTTGGGCGCCCGAGCTTCACAAATATCGAGGGAAGTATTATTTAATTGTTTCGGCATACCGCGAGGATGTTGACAGAGGATGTTTTATTCTTGTTTCCGATAGTTTAGAGCATGATTTCAAAATGCTTACGGGCGATTATCTCACGCCGAAGGGTTGGGAATGTCTGGACGGAACGCTGTTCGTTTATCAAAACAAGCCCTATTTTTGCTTTTCCAACAATTGGACTTCCGCTATCACAAACGACGGCGACGGAAGCTTGTATATGGCAGAGTTGAAAGAGGATTTAACGGAAACGGTCGGCAAACCGAAAAAAATCATAAGTGGTAAATACAGTGGTTTGGCAATTAAAATCGGTGATGAGTCCGTACAGGGGTACGTTGCAGAGGGACCTTGGCTGTATGAAGAGGATGGTAAAATCATATTGCTTTGGTCAACGATTGGAAAAGACGGATACATGGTAATCAAGAGCATAAGTGCGAACGGTGCGCTTGGAGATTATATGTTTGACAGAGTTGTCTTTGACGAGGACGGGGGACATTGTATGCGATTTACCGATTTGAACGGAAATAATTATATTACTTTTCACCAACCAAACCAAACGCCGCATGAGAGAATGTACGTGTATCCGTTAAAATAAAATATCCGCAGGAGAAATCATGTTAGATCAACATTTGATAGCAAGCATTTCTCCGCTTGCAGACCCCGTCAATATCGTTTTTTGGAAAGAATACCGCGTAACCGTATTGCAGGATCGGCTGTTTCGCATCGAGAAAAGCAGAAACAAAAAATTCCGCGATAAAGCGACGCAGACGGTTTGGTTTCGGAATATGCCGCCGCAGGAATTTACCGTTACGGAAACACAAGAGCGGTTGGAGATCGGAACACCGTATTGCAGTCTGCTTTTATACGAGAAACGCGAAGATTGCTGTATCGTGATAAACAGGGAAGAAAAAGCAATCGGAAACGAGGGCAATTTGCTCGGAACTTACCGCACGCTCGACGGCTGTAACGGAAGCGTATTTTGCGGCATGGACGGGATCGGAAAATATACCGTTTCTCTTGGAAACGGCGTCTGTTCGCAAAGCGGCGTTGCGGTGTTCGACGATGCGCAGTCGTTGTCGCTCGGCGCGGACGGGAAGGTTCTGCCCGAACGGGGCGAGGGGAGCGACGAGTATATTTTTGCTTACGGAAAAGATTACCGTGCGGCGGTTCGTGCGCTTTATCTGATTACGGGCAACGTTCCCATGATTCCGCGATATGCGTTGGGAAATTGGTGGAGCAGATATCACGTTTATACCGATAAGGAATATTTGCGCGTGATGAGCGGATTTGAACGGCGCGGCGTGCCGTTTACCGTGGCGACGATCGATATGGATTGGCACTATTCCGATACAAAGGAGATAGACGAGAAGTATCATATTACGGAAAATAACTTGACAGGCAAAGAATATGTCGGAGATATTGTTGCCGGTTGGAATTACGGTTGGACGGGATATAGCTGGAACGAGCGGCTGTTTCCCGATTACAAAAAGTTTTTGCGGCAATTAAAGGAACGGAACTTAAAAATCACATTGAATTTGCACCCTGCCGACGGCGTGCGTTTTTGGGAAACGCAGTATGAGCAAATGGCGCAAGCCGTGGGCATGGACGCCGCAAGCAAGCATTATGTTCCGTTTAGGGTAGACGACGACAAATATATCAATGCCTACTTCTCGGTGCTGTTAAAGCCGTATGAGCGGGACGGCGTGGAGTTTTGGTGGATCGATTGGCAGCAGGGCGAACAATCAAATACCGAGGGATTGGATCCGCTTTGGGCGTTGAATCACTATCACTATTACGATGCAAAGAGCAATCATGCGCGACCGATTATTTTATCGCGTTATGCGGGAATCGGTTCGCACCGCTATCCGCTCGGCTTTTCGGGCGATACCTATATCTCGTGGGATACGCTTGCTTATTTGCCTTATTTCACGCTTACGGCGAGCAATATCGGCTATACTTGGTGGAGCCACGATATCGGCGGACACATGATGGGAGAAAAGGATGACGAGTTGTTCGTGCGTCATGTTCAGTTCGGTGTATTCAGTCCGATCAACCGACTGCACTGTACGGCGGACGAAACGGTAACGAAAGAGCCATATGCCTATCTGAACGGCACGGGCTTGATCGTAGAGGAGTTTTTGCGTTTCCGCCACAAAATGATACCTTATCTGTATTCGAGCGCATACCGCACCTACGCAGAGGGAATCGCGCTCATTGAACCGCTATACTATCGAAGCGATATATCGCAGGCTTATGAATATCAAAACGAATACTATTTCGGAAGCGAATTGTTGGTAGCGCCTGTTACGCAGAAAGCAGAAGCGGATAAGTATGCCCGTGTAAAGGTTTGGTTGCCGAAGGGAACGTGGACGGATATTTTTACGGGCGACCGATACGAAGTAAGGGACAACGGCGAAGAAAAGACGCTTTTACGCACGCTCGACAGCATTCCCGTGCTTGCAAAGTCGGGCGCGATTTTGCCGTTATCAGCGGATCAAGGAAATACGTGCGATAATCCTACAAATTTGGAAGTTTGGGCGTATGAGGGCGACGGCGAATTTTCCCTATATGAAGATTCGGAAGAAAGAAGTTGCGTTACGGTTTTCAAAATGATACATACGACAGGAAAGCAAGTATTAGAAATCAATACAAAAGGTGATTCTTCCGTATTGCCCGCAAGTCGTGTTATTACCGTGTTGTTCCGAGATATCGCAGAAGGCAATGTAACGTTGCTTAGCAACGGTACGCCGCTCGAAACGAATGAACAATATGAAAACTGCGCATCGGTCTCGTTTGCGTTTGATTCACGCAAAGAATATAAGATCGTAGTTGAGTACAGAGAACAGTCCGAATTGGAACGGCTGAAATCACGGGCAAAAGTAATTCTTACGCTTGATGAGATGCAAAACGGGAACAAGGAGCAGTTCTACAAAGCGCTTTGCCGTTGCCAATCGACAAAGGAATTTTTTGAAACAATTAAAAACTCAAACATACCTCAAACAGCTAAAGCAAGGCTTACGGAATAAACCGTAACAATCGGGAAAAAAATGATGTCTGAAACATTTTCAAATAAAAAATATATTTTCGGCGACACGGCAATTTATTATACGGAATCACCTGTCGAGGGGCGCGAAGGGTCGTCGGTCGTAGGACTTATGGCATATCCGAAAGATATGGAAATAGATACGAAACTGCTCTGTGCAGAAAGCCTTGTTCAGGCGAGTATTACAGGCGACGAAACAATTTTTGATTATACGGACGGCGTTACCATGTGCGGACGAACCTCGTCTATCATGCGGATAGAAGCGCAGACAGAGAGCGCTTCTGGTATTGAAACGCGGCTATCGGACGGGGAAGGGAATGTCTATATTCACCATCTCGAATACTATCCGCAGTCGCAGACGTTCGGAGTTTGGATCGAATACAAAAACTGCTCCGAGGAAGCGCGTACATTGGAAAAACTGTCGTCGTTCGCTTTAAGCGGGCTGTGTGCACATGGGGGAGAAAATAATCCCGCAAAGCTTACCCTGCACCGTTTAACGAGTGCTTGGTCGCGCGAATGTCGCTTGCAATCTTTGCCTTTTTCGGTTCTTGGATTGGAGGCGAGTTGGGCGCACCACGGTGTAAAGTGTGAAAGGTGGGGGCAGATAGGCAGTATGTCCAATCGCGGATATTATCCTTTTGCGGCGGTCGAGGATGGCGAGGCGGAAATATGTTGGGCGGTCACGCAGGAGGCGCCCTATTCTTGGCAGTTCGATCTCTTCGGCGAAAA
>ERZ1090879.614-NODE-614-length-21739-cov-6.827015_pt1 | contig 21739 bp, 14 predicted proteins | sample MGYA00478472_ERZ1090879 | MGnify/ENA primary metagenome ERZ1090879 (study PRJEB33644, sample SAMEA5815723) | chicken gut metagenome | biome: Chicken; feature: Gastrointestinal Tract; material: Caecum | place: Ireland | collected 2019-01-01 | study: A study of the... | reverse complement strand
GAAATGAGCAAGGGCTTCCACGAAAAACTGCTCTCCTTTGCCCTCTCGATAGGTATGGGCGGGCTCGGCTATCTGGAGGTGGACGACGACCTCTCGTTCAGAGGGCCGATAGATAAATTCATTCCGCAGGAGTTAAAGGCCGAACTTGTGTCCATTGCGGAGCTCAGTGCGGGCGACACGATTTTCTTCATCGCCGATTCGCCCTCGCGCGCGCCCGTCCTTGCGGGCAAAATAAGGCAGGAACTCGGCATGCGGCTCGGACTGATTGAGGAAAACGCCTACCGTTTCTGCTTTGTAAACGACTTCCCCATGTACGAGCTCGACGAGGACACGGGCAAGGTCTGCTTCACGCACAACCCGTTCTCCATGCCGCAGGGAGGAATGGAGGCGCTCAAGGGCAAAGACCCGCTCGAAGTACTCGCATGCCAGTACGACATAGTGTGCAACGGCGTGGAACTCTCCTCGGGCGCGGTGCGCAACCACGACCCCGAAATAATGAAAAAGGCGTTTGAAATCGCGGGGTATACGGAGGAGGAGCTCAAAGAAAAGTTCGGCGCGCTCTACACGGCTTTCAGGTACGGCGCCCCGCCCCACGCGGGCATGGCGCCGGGAGTCGACCGCATGCTCATGCTCCTTAAAAACGAAGAGAACATACGCGAGGTTATTGCCTTCCCCATGAGCGCATCGGCGCAGGATTTGATGTCCGGCGCACCCTCTGCGGTTTCCGAACAGCAGCTCAGGGAAGTGCACATAAAGCTGAGGTAACGCCTTTTTAGCGGCGTGCCGCCAAACGCTTTACATGCGGCGCGCATGGGTTTAAAATATATAAAAAACAGAGTAAAAATTATGGCTGATACAGAAAAGATTACCGAAAAACAGTTAAAAACGCTCTCCCGCCTCGCGCGGCTTTCGTTCACCGACGAAGAGATGGGCGCGTTCGGCGCGGGCTTTAAGGAGATGATTGATTTCTGCGACGGCATAAATGCCGAAATAGAGGGCGACGCCTCCTCCATACGCGAGGTCGGCTCGCGTGAAATCGCGCTCGGCGAGCTCCGCGAAGACGAGGTTGCGCCCAGCCTCCCGAACGAAAAAATTCTCTCCAACGTGCACGGCGAAAGGGGATATTTTGCCGTAAAGAGGGTGGTGAAATGAGCGGCAGGATAAGGCAGCTTTCGGCGCTGCTCCAAAGCCGCAAAATTTCTGCCGCGGAACTCTTAGACCGCTATATATCACGCATCGAACGCATAAATCCCGTGCTCAACGCATATGTTTCCAACACCTTCGACGAGGCGAAAAAGAACGCCGAATTTGCCGATAAACTCATAGCGGAGGGCAGGGCGACCCCGCTCACGGGCATTCCCATGGCGCTGAAAGACAATATCTGTTCCGACGGGCATTTAACCACCTGTTGTTCAAAGATATTGCAGGGCTTCAGGCCCTATTACGACGCCGCCGTATGGGAAAAGTTGCGCGCACAGGGGGCTGTGCTCCTCGGCAAGACGAATATGGACGAATTTGCCATGGGCTCCGCCTCGGAGACTTCCGTTTACGGCGCGCCCAAAAACCCCGTGGATATCACACGGATTACGGGCGGTTCCTCGGGCGGTTCCGCCGCCGCCGTAAAGGCTGACATCGCGGCATATGCGCTCGGTTCCGACACGGGCGGTTCTGTCCGCCAGCCTGCCTCTTTCTGCGGAACGGTGGGATTCAAGCCCACATATGGCGCGGTTTCGCGCTACGGGCTGATAGCGTACGCCTCTTCGCTCGACCAGATTGGCCCGCTCGCAAGCTCGGTGGAGGACGCGGCGCTCGTTTACGACGCAATCCGCGGCAAAGACGTGCGCGACCAGACCTCCGTGTCTACGCCGCGCGGTGCGACGGAGCTTGAAACCGACGTTAAAGCTCTTAAAATCGGCGTGCCCGAAGAGTTCTTTTCGGAGGGCGTATCCGACGAGGTGAAAACTGCGATTGAGGCGGCAATATGCCTGTTTGAACGCGCCGGCGCGAAGGTGAAGAGGGTAAAAATTCCCGCCTTCAAAGTTGCGCTGCCCGTGTATTATATAATAAGCTGCGCCGAGGCTTCTTCCAACCTCGGGCGGTACGACGGTATACGCTACGGCTACCGCGCGAAGGAGTTCTCCGACATTGACGAAATGATTGTAAAAACGCGCACGGAGGGCTTCGGCAAGGAAGTCAAAAGGCGCATAATGCTCGGCACATATGTGCTCTCCAGCGGGTATTTCGACGCGTATTACAAAAAGGCGTGCCTTTTGCGCGGGCGCATAATCTCCGAGTTTGACGAAATATTCAAAAGTTGCGACGTGCTCCTCACGCCCACCGCGCCGACTACGGCGTTCGCGCTCGGCGACAAGAGCGCCGATTCGGTCACGACCTACCTTTCTGATATATGCACCGTTCCCGCAAGCATAGCGGGTCTGCCCGCAGTGTCGCTTCCGTGCGCGCTCGGTAAGGGCGGGCTTCCGATAGGTTTGCAGATAATCGCAAACAGAGCTGCCGACGGGCTTGCGCTCGCCTGCGCAAACTTTTTCGAGCGGGAGGCGGGCGTAAACGCAGAACTGTGCAGGGAGGTGCAGCTATGAAATACCGCATGGTATCGGGCTTTGAAACGCATGTGGAACTTGCAACAAACACCAAAATTTTCTGCGGCTGTTCCACAAAGTTCGGCGCCTCGCCGAATACCCACTGCTGTCCCGTGTGCACGGGTCAGCCTGGCGCGCTTCCCGTACTCAACAAAAAGGTGGTGGAGTTTGCCATCCGCGCGGGGCTTGCAACGCACTGCACGATAAACACGACCACCCATCTCGACCGCAAAAACTACTGCTATCCCGACCTTCCGAAGGCGTACCAGATTTCCCAGTTCGATAAGCCCCTCTGCGAGCACGGCTACGTCGAGCTCGAAAGCGGCAAAAAAATAAGGCTCACGCGCATTCATATCGAAGAGGACGCGGGCAAACTCGTGCACGAGCGCGGATATACTTTTATCGACTACAACCGCGGCGGCGTGCCGCTCATAGAGATTGTGTCGGAACCCGACATATCCTCGCCCGAGGAGGCGCGCGAATACGTCGAAAAATTGCAGCTCATTATGCGATATATAGGTGTCTCCGATTGTAAAATGCAGGAGGGCTCAATGCGCTGCGACGTAAATATTTCCCTGCAGAGAGAGGGCTCTTCCGTGCTCGGGACGCGCACGGAGATAAAAAATATGAACTCGTTGAGCTTTATCGAAAAGGCCATGGCGTACGAGGCAAAGCGGCAGGAGGAGGTGCTCTCCTCGGGCGGCGAGGTGGAGCAGGCGACGCTCCGCTTCGACGAAGCCACGGGCGAAACGTACGTCATGCGCACAAAGGAGGACGCGCAGGACTACCGCTATTTCCCCGAACCCGACCTGCTCACGGTAAAAATACCGCAGGCGGAAGTGGATAAAATCGCGGTTTCCCTGCCGGAGCTCCCGCTCGAAAAGCTGCGGCGCTACACGGGCGCGCTCGGCATAAGCGTGCTAAGCGCCCGCCTCTTATATAAATACAAGGCGGTGTGCGACTTTTTTGAAAGGTGTTTATCGCTCGGCGCAGGCGCAAAAAACCTCTCGAATCTCATTGTGGGCACGGTGTATTCATATCTTCCCACCGAAGAGGAGAAGGAGGCGTTTAAAATAAACGTCGCCGCGGAGGAGATGGCGGAGCTTGCAAAATACGTCGACGGCGGCAAAATTAATTTCACCCTCGCGCAGATGACCCTCTCTAAAATGCTCAAAGAGGGCGGCGCGCTGGGCGATTATATAAAGCCCACCGACCTCGAAGGCATCTCCGACGGCGAGCTCGAAGAGCTGTGCAAAAGGGCGATAGAAGAAAATCCCAAAATTGCAGAAGATTTCAGGGGCGGAAAGGAGAAAGCAATCGGCGGCTTGTTCGGCTATATAAAGCGCGCAACGCAAGGTCGGGCCGACATCAAAAAGGCGGAGGCTGTTTTAAGGCGCCTTCTCTCCGAATAATTTAGCCGTAAAAATCATACTGCCCCCCATATATCCCTTAACTAATTGAAAATTTGTGCAACAAAACCCGCGGGCGCAAATTTGGCCCCCGCGGCTTATCTTCTGCCCTTTTTAAACTTTCGGTGTAATAATTTTCTTGTTGAAACAGTAGAGTATATTAAATAATTTGCAGTTTAACGGCGATTTGATTTTCGGCAAATTTCGCCAGACTTTGGCAATACTGTAAAAAAATCGCCCCCTTCGTTTTGGTATTATATGGCTAAACCTGCTTTTGCAACGGTACTCAGCGCAAAAAAATTAATACTTTCAGCCGCCGCGTTTTTAACGCTCGCAGCTCTCGTGCTCGGCGTGTATTTCACGGGCGCATACGCCGTGTTTTACGGCGGCACTACCCGCCGCATACCCATTTACAGCGTGGAGCGGGAGGATAAGTATATCAGCATTACGTTCGACTGCGCGTGGGGCACCGAGCACACCGACGGCATTTTGTCCGCCCTTTCGGAGTACGGCGTTAAGGCGACTTTTTTCATGGTGGAGTTCTGGACGGAGAAGTATGCAGACTACGTTTCCCGCATACATTCCGAAGGTCACAGTATCGGGACGCATTCAAAAACGCACTCATATATGTCCAAACTATCCGCCTTAGAGATACGCTCCGAACTTTTAAGCTCCGCCGCGGCGATAACCCAAATCACGGGCGAAAAGGTCGGGCTTTTCCGCGCGCCGTACGGCGACTACGACAACGAGCTTATCGATACCGCCGAAGAGGAGGGCTTTTATACCATTCAGTGGGACGTCGACAGCCTCGACTGGAAAGACCTCTCCGCGGGCGAAATATCGATGCGCGTTATAAACAGGGTAAAGAGCGGTTCGATAATACTCATGCACAACAACGGACTGCACACTGCCGAGGCGGTGCCCGTGATATTAAAAGAACTCATATCGCGCGGCTACACCTTCGTGCCGGTCGAGCAGCTTATATACAAAGAAAATTACTATATCGATTCCAACGGCAGGCAGCAGCCTGCCGCTTAATAACGGAGTTTAAAAGAAAAACTTTTTTTGGAGGCAAACAATGAATTACAATGCAGAAAAGAACAACAGGGTTTACGTTCACGGCGAAATCGTAAGCGAGGCGCAGTTCTCGCACGAGGTGTTCGGCGAAGGCTTTTACGAATTCAACATAAAAGTTCTGCGCCTTTCGGGTCAGGCCGACATTCTGCCGGTAACCGTATCCGAGCGCATAATGACCGACGAAATGAAACCGGGTTCATATATAAGCGCACTCGGACAGTTCCGTTCGTACAACAAGCTCGAGGGCGGCCGCTCCCGCCTCATGCTCACCGTGTTCGTGCGCGAACTTCTCCCGGAGCCGCAGGGCAAAAACCCAAACAGCATAGTTCTCTCGGGCTATATCTGCAAACCGCCCGTCTACCGCACGACGCCTTTCAACAGGGAGATAGCCGACCTGCTCGTCGCCGTCAACCGTTCGTACAACAAGTCCGACTATATACCCGCGATTGCGTGGGGAAGGAACGCGAGGTTCGTAAAAAACCTTGCCGTTGGCGATAAAATAGCGCTTTCGGGCAGGATACAGAGCAGGGAATACCAGAAAAAGCAGGACGACGGCAGCTTTTTAACGATGACCGCCTACGAAGTTTCCATCTCCAAGCTCGCCGCATTCGACGATGCCTCGGGCTTCGATATCGACGAGGAATTCGAGCTCTATTCCCGTCTGCCGCAGCCGCACACGCAGGAGGGGTGAAAAAATTTGCAAAAAACGCTTGATTTTTGAGCTTGTATATGATAACATAATTTTAATATAACAATTCGCGGCAAAGATTACAATCCCTCCGTCACGCTGTCGCGTGACACCTCCCTTTACACAAGGGCGGCTATATTGTGGAAAGATTTGCGTGAATAATTTTAAAAACAATTTATGTTTCAAGGCGGGTTTCCCGCTGATAAAGCTGATAAAGTTTGAAAACAATTTATGTTTGCAAGCAAGGTTTCCTTGCGCAGAAAGTTCGCCTCGTGCCTCGTTGGTCGGCTACGCAACGCCTCACGCTAACGCTCGGCATGTTGCGTTCTCTCCGCAGAACACGAATAGCGGGTATCCGCTATTCTATGAATGTTCTGCTCGTCCCTGTTTGCTGCGGTCAGCAGGCTCTACTTAGGTGAATGGCGGCATTCCTATAATATGTGGGCTCCTAAATATGCCGCCAGAGGAACATAGTTCCTCAAACTCACGGGATTTTTCGTGCGCGGCTCGCGCGAAAAATTCGTGAACAATTTGGTTTATAATGCGTTGAAGCGGAATAGTAACCATTTCTTCGGGTTCAGAGATTTATCGGTCGGTGCGAGATAAACGAAGGAGTGTGGCGAACTCGCCGCAGAGCAGCTTTGCTGAACTTTAAGTAGGCAAAGACGGTTTTCCGCCGTATAAGGGAGAGGGTGTGCATGCACCCGTAAGGCAGCTTCGGCTGTGAAGAAGAGTGGTACCACGTTCAGCGACGTCTCTTTAAGGAGATGTCGCTATTTTTATTAGCGCCGTTTGCCTTCATATAACCTTCGTATTGCGGCGTCGCGTTTACGGCTTCGTTCAGTCACGTACGCCTTTGTACGCTCCTTCACGATTTCCGCACGCTCCTTGCACTACTCGGTTCTATGAAGTCATTATGTGCCTGTGAATCAAGGTTAAACTTATTTTAAAATAAATCAAGTTTCAAGCAAGGTTTCCTTGCGCAGAAAGACCCTATTTGCTGCGGTCAGCAGGCTCACCAAAGGGGGAATTACCCCGATTATATAAAATGAGAGCCCCAGAAATCGGGGGTAAGGGGGAGCAGGCTCCCCAAAATTCACGGAATTTGTCGTGTGTCACCAACACGAGAAATTCGTGAGAATATTTGATTGAGGTGTATCTATGAAAAATTTTGAAAAGTATTCAAAACAGTATTTTCTCCCCAAGGAAAGGTGCATGGACTGGGCGGAAAAAGACGCCGTCGAAAAGGCGCCCGTATGGTGCTCGGTCGACCTGCGCGACGGCAACCAGAGCTTAATCGAGCCCATGTCGCTCGAAACCAAGGTCGAGTTTTTTAAACTGCTTTTAGAGATAGGCTTCAAGGAGATAGAGGTCGGCTTCCCCGCCGCCTCCGAAACGGAATACGATTTTCTTCGCAAGCTCATAGACGACGACCTGATTCCCGACGACGTCACCATTCAGGTGCTTACACAGGCGCGCGAGCACATAATCCGCAAAACTTTCGACGCGGTGCGCGGCGCGAAGAACGTTATAGTGCACGTCTACAATTCCACGTCCGTCGCACAGCGCGAGCAGGTGTTCAAAAAGGATAAAGAGGCTATAAAGAAGCTAGCCGTCGACGGCGCGCTCCTTTTAAAGGAACTCACCGAGCGCGACGGGGAAAACTACCGCTTCGAGTATTCCCCCGAATCGTTCACGGGCACCGAGCCCGAGTATGCGCTCGAAGTAGTCAACGCCGTTCTCGACGTATGGCAGCCCACGCCCGACAGGAAGGCGGTTATAAATCTGCCCGCCACGGTTGAAAACGCAATGCCGCACGTCTACGCCCAGCAGATAGAGTATATGCACAAGAATATGAAGTACCGCGAAAACACGGTAATTTCCCTTCACCCGCACAACGACCGCGGTTGCGGCGTCGCGGCGGCGGAGATGGGGCTTCTTGCGGGCGCCGACAGGATAGAGGGCACGCTATTCGGCAACGGCGAGAGGACGGGCAACGTCGATATCGTAACGCTGGCGATGAATATGTTCTCCCAGGGCGTAGACCCGAAGCTCAATTTCGAAAATATGCCCTACATATGCTCGCTCTACCGCACGTTCACGGGCATGGCGATAAATCCCCGCCAGCCCTATGCGGGCGAACTCGTGTTTGCCGCCTTCTCCGGTTCACACCAGGACGCCATTGCCAAGGGAATGGAGTGGAGGGAGAAAAAGCGCCTCGACAAATGGACGGTGCCCTATCTTCCCATCGACCCGCACGACGTGGGCAGGCAGTACGACGCCGACGTGATACGCATAAACTCGCAGTCGGGCAAGGGCGGCGTAGGCTATATCCTGCAGACCAACTACGGCATAAACATGCCTTCCAGAATGAAGGAGGTCATGGGCTATGCCGCAAAAGACGTCTCCGACAAGCTCCACAAGGAGCTTCACCCCGATGAAGTATACAAAATTTTCTGCGAACATTTCGTCGACGGCAGGCGCGCCTTCGACGTGGTGGAGTGCCACTATAAGCAGGTGAACGGCATAACGGCAACCGTCACCGTTTTAAAGGACGGAAAGATGACCGACGTCACCGCCGAGGGCAACGGCAGGCTGAACGCCGTGTCGAACGCGCTCAAAAGTTTCCTCGGCGTGCCCTATAAGCTCACCGACTACGAAGAGCACGCATTAACCGAGCGTTCCAGCTCCAAGGCAATCTCGTATGTGGGGATTGAATACGGGGATAAGCCCTATTGGGGCGCGGGCGTCGACGAGGATATAATCACGAGTTCGGTGAAGGCGCTCGTCGCGGCTATAAACAATCTGCTTGCGGCAAAGTGAGCTGCTCTTTGCGGGTGCAAAAACATAATTGACCCGCATATATGCCGCAACTAACGCAGAAAATAATAAAAAAGCGGCGCAACTTTCCGCCGCTTTTGCATTGTGAAAAATGCGCGCGGTGTAATAAAAGTTGTTACAAAACATTTGACTTATCCGCGCCCGCGGCGTTATAATATCTGCGGATGCGGAGAAATTCCCGCCAAAATCTGAAATTAAAGGACGAAAGATGTATCCTTACCCTCTGTTCAGCATAGGCAGCGTCGATATATACGCCTACGGCGTGTGCATGGCGGTGGGCATTATCGCGTGCTTCGTTTTCCTTTTGTGGACGTTCTGGTATAAGAACTTCAACGAGGAGTGCACCGATAAAATGCTCCTCGTCGGCATTGTCGCAACGGCCATCGGCATACTGTTTGCAATGCTCTTCCAGTCGCTCTACAACTATATCGACACGGGCGAATTCTCGTTCGGCAGCATGACGTTCATCGGCGGACTCATAGGCGGCGTGGGCAGCTACCTGCTGTTCTACAATCTGTACGTTTACGTAGTTGCGCCGCGCGCAAAGCATAAGTGGCTGCAAAACAACATGAACGCGAGCCTGACCGACGCGCTGCCCTTCATTCCCATAGGCATAACAATCGCCCACGCCTTCGGAAGATTAGGCTGCACCTTTGCCGGCTGCTGCTACGGCGCGGCGGCAGACTGGGGCATAAAGTTCGAAACGACCTCCGGCCCCGTAATACCCACGCAGCTCTTCGAGTGCATATTCCTCGTGCTTCTTTCAGTCGTGATGGCTGTGCTGTATTTCAGGTTCAGGTTCAACTGCAACTTCGGTGTGTACAGCATTTCCTACGGCGTATGGCGCTTTATCATAGAGTTCTTCCGCGACGACAACCGCGGCGGCTTTATCCCCGGGCTCACCCCTTCGCAGTTCTGGTGCATAATAATGGTGATACTCGGCATAGGCTATTTCTTCCTCTATAAATACGTCCTCAAAAAGAAGATGAAGCACCCCGAGCTCCAGCCCTATGTAGACCCGAAGAGGGCCAAAAGAGCGGCTGAGAAAAACGGCGGGTCGGAAGGCGGCGAGGAGTAACGTATGCTCACCGTAACGCCGAAGAAGAGCGGCGAATCTGCCAAGGAATACGCACTGCGCGTATTGCTCGAAAATATAGTTTCGGTAAATCTCGCCCCGGGCGACAAGATAGTCGAGCACGATATATGCTCGGCTCTCGGCCTCAGCCGCACACCCTGCCGCGAAGCCGAGCTCGAACTTGCCCGCCGCAAGCTCATAACCATTCAGCCCAAACGCGGCACGTTCGTGTCGTACATCGACCCGGCCCTCGTCGAGGAGGTGCGCGCTTTGAGGAGCGTGCTCGAAAAGGAGGTCTCCCGTCTCGCGTGCAAGCGGCTCACCGCTTCGCACGTCGACTCGCTGTGGGAGAACGTGACGATATGGGAGATGTACATAAGGCGGGGCGACGAAAAAAAGATTTTTTTCCTCGATAAAAAGTTTCATAAAATGCTGTACGCGGGATGCGGCTGCAACTATTGGTACGAGCTGATAGAGAGCGTTGCGCCCCACTTCGACCGCACCACCGTATTAAGCTTCAAATGCCGCCTCACCGAGCACGTCGAGCGCGACCATATCGACCTTTTAAAGGCGATAGAGCGCGGGGACGAGGAGGAGGCCGTCGCAGTCACCGCAAGGCATATGGACAGGTATATCCAGAACGCCGCAACTATCCGTTCGGCTTTCCCCGATTATTTTTTAAAGTAAAACAAGAAAAGGCCGCGCTTTCCCGCGCGGCCTTTGTTTTGTGCGGAATTTTCACCGAGGTTTGCCGTTGACGGCTTTTTTTTAACAATGCTCTGAATCGGCGGCTTTTTATTGACAATCCGCGCGGATTGTTATATATTACATTAGCTGTTATATATAAATAATTGCAAGGCGCCGCAATTGCAAGGCGCCGCAAAGCGCGCCGCCCGCAACGAACGGCGCGGGCAAAACAATTTATACGGAGACAAAATTTTATGGATAGCCTGCTGTTTACGCTGAACGCAATTCTGCCGCTCATTCTGCCCATAGTCCTGGGCTATGCGCTCAGGCGGATAAAGCTGTTCGGCAAAGTGTTCCTCGCCTACGGCAACAAACTCGTATTTACGGTGTTCATTCCCATTCTGATTTTCAACAACCTGTACATGACAAACTTTTCCGATATCAACTGGAAAATCGCGCTCTTCGTGTTCGTCGCGACGGTGGTGATGTTCGGTATTGGCTGGCTGCAGGCGCTGTTTTTTAAAAAGGAGCCCATGCGCCGCAGCATAGTGCACCAGTCGGCGTTCAACACCAACTATGCGGTCATCGGCTTTTCGCTCTCGGTTATGCTCGCGGGCGAGGCGGCGGGCACGCAGGCAAGCGTTGCGGCGGCGGTAATCGTGCCCACGGTAAACATTCTCGCGGTAATCGCGCTCAGCATGTACGGCGGCGCGGGCGAGGCGCGCCCTTCGGCAAAGGACGTCTGCATAAAAATAATAACCAACCCGCTCATTGTTTCCGTCATTATAAGCCTCGCATTCATGCTCGTCCGCTGGGGCATAATGCAGGCGGGCGTAGATTTCACCCTCTCCGACGACAATTTTATCGCCAAAACGCTCGATAATCTCGCCGCGGTTGCAATGCCGCTCGCGCTCATTGTGCTCGGCGGCCAGTTCCGCTTCGGCGCGGCGGGGCGCCTGTGGAAGGAGATTGCCGTATCTTCCGTAACAAGACTTTTGATAATTCCCGTGCTCTGCATTGTGGCCGCGTACTTCGTCGGCATGCGTTCCGCGGCGGAAATGGCGGTGCTCATCTCGGTGTGCGGCACGCCCGTGGCTGTTTCCAGCTCGCCCATGGCGGTGCAGATGAAGCAGGACGGAGAGCTCGCGGGTCAGCTCGTCGTATGGACGACTCTCTTTTCGGCGTTCAGCCTGTTCCTCATAATTTTCACCTGTTCGTCGATAGGCGTTTTGTAAATCGCAAATGAACCGACGGTTGTCGGATTGAATCCCTCCGTCTTGCCTGCGGCAAGCCACCTCCCCTTAAAAGAGGAGGCGTAATACCCCGATAAGCTCCCCTTTTTAAAGGAATGCCCCCCGATAAGCTCCCCTTTTTAAAGGGGAGAATTAAAGAGGGGATTGAGATGGACAAAGGGCAAATCCCTCTGTTGTGCATATTTATACATTTATGCACGGCGTATGGCCGGTGCGCGCGCGATACATGGTTCGTGTTAACGCGCGGGGAAAACGGGCGCCGCGCGGCAAAAGAGACGGCGGATACGGCGCGGGGGCTAAAAAATTGCAAATGATTTATACCGATTTATAATGTATATGTAGGGAGCGCGAAAAATATTTGAAATACTTAAGGTATTTATAAACAATTCTTAACGCAAAATTGAAAATTTGGTGTAATCGGGCTTGACATTCGCTCTTTTTGTAGCTATACTTATTGTATATTTTTAAGGCGGAGAGCGCCTGAAACTCCGCCCGCAATTGTCCGATTTATCAATTATCGATGTGTACGGACGTGTGCGGCGCGGCTAAAAAATTGTACCGTTTGCTTGCCGCGGTAATAATTTGTTGCTTCGGTTTTATTGCTTTACTGCGCCAAGCTAAAAATTTTATGGAGGACAAAACTTTGAAAAGATGGAAAAAGGTTGCCATGACGGCAACCGCAGCGGCACTTGCTAGTTCTATGGTGCTGGGAATGGCTGCTTGCGGTCCCGACGATGGCGGGGATGATAACGCTGCCCACAACGCAATCAGTCAGGCCGTTTACGACGATGTGTTTGGTGAGTTCTACGACCTCTACATGGAAGCGAGGGCTATAGTCGGCTCTACCGATGAAGAGCAGGCCGAAAGGTATGCTAAAATGGCTGTCGCAGAGGCCAAGCTTTTAAATTCGGCTACCTTCTCGCCGCTCACTTCCAACGGCGGACAGTATGCTATCGGCAGGCTCGTTCCCCACACCTACACATACGTACTCTGGGGCAACGATATGTACAGGTATCACCAGGCGCTCGTAACGCAGGAACTGCTCGCCGTTAAAGACAGGGAGCACGTCACCGAGATGTTCGCAACGGCGCAGGCAGGCGGCGACACCGCTGCCGAATACAGCGCAGCCGTAAGGGCATACCTCACCGGTCAGGGCTACCACATTAAAGATACCTTTACCAGAGCATACAATCAGGACCCTTCCAACTACGACCTCCTTGCGACTTCCATGTCGGTCGATTCCGAAGCTCTCGTAAACACCTACGACGGCCTCATGGAGTACGATGAGATGAGCGTTCTCCAGCCCGCCCTTGCCGACAGCTACACCGTATCCGAGGACAACCTCACCTATACCTTCCACATCCGCGACGGCGCAAGCTGGTATAACCAGTCCGGCGACAGGTATGCAGACGTAACCGCCGACGACTTCGTGGCAGGCTTCCAGCACATGCTCGACGCTGCGGGCGGTCTTGAATATCTCGTTCAGGGCGTTGTTGCAGGCGCCAGCGAATATATTGCCGGCACTGCAGACTTCGACCAGGTAGGCGTTAAGCAGGTAAACGAAAACGGTGAGCCCGATGAAAACGGCGAATATGTTCAGTACACGCTCGAGCAGGAAACTCCTTACTTCATGACCATGCTCAGCTACAGCGTGTTCGCTCCCATGAACAGGGCATACTTCCTTTCGCAGGGAGGCGGCTTTGGCGCTGATTACGACGAAACTGCAGAGGACTACGATTACGGCAAATCGGCCTCCAATATTCTCTACTGCGGTCCCTATCGCATAACCAATTCAACAAACAGAAGCACTATTGTATTCAGCTCTTACGAAGGTTACTGGAATTACGATAACATTAACCTTAAAACCATAACCTGGCTCTTCAACGACGGGCAGGACGTGACGAAGGCGTACACCGACGTCAAAAAGGGCACCATCGACAATAGCGGTCTCAGCGAGAGCAACATTACCAGTGCAAAGAGCGAGACGACGACGGATATTCACGGAAATTCCGGCACCTATTTCGACCTCTATCATTATGTAGGTCAGAACGACGCCGCCACCGGTATGGGCTTCTATAACCTCAACCGCGAGGCGTTCGCCAACTTCAACGACGCGACCGTTGCGGTATCCCCCAAGGCCGACGACGTAGTTGCCCAGGAAGTTACCCGCATGGCAATGCAGAACGTTCACTTCAGAAGAGCGCTTACATTCGCGTTCGACAGGAAGAGCTGGAACACCGCTCGTTCGGGCGCAGACCTTGCGTTAAACAACCTTATAAACAGCTTCACGCCCGGCACGTTCGTTCAGTTGCCCGTAGCCGTAACCGTAGACATCAACGGCACCGCAACCAGCTTCCCTGCCGGCACATACTACGGTGAGATTGTTCAGGCTCAGCTCGACGCCGATAACAGCCCTATCGTTGCATGGAATCCCGAAGCCGACGGCGGCATAGGCAGCTCCTTCGGATTCGACGGCTGGTACCATCCCGAAGAAGCCAAGGCAGAGATGGCTCTCGCTCTTGAAGAGCTCAACGGTCAGACCGTTGTCGACGCCGAGGGAAATCCCGTGCTTGTAGACGGCGAGGAAGTTACCATCAACATTTCCGCTTCGAACCCCGTGCAGATTGACTACGTTAACGTTTCTACCGTAACCGTTTGGAACAACATGGCAAGCGCTTACGAGAAGAGCATCGAAGGCGTGCTTGACGAAATCAACGTAAATCTCGTGGCGGTAAACAACGAATCGCAGTGGTATTACAGCGGCTACTATGGCCAGACCGGCTCGGACAAGAACTTCGATATCGATACCACTTCGCTCTGGGCTCCCGACTACGGCGACCCTTCGACTTACCTCGATACCGTAACCCCCACCGGCTACATGATAACCTCGTTCGGCCTGTGGTAATAACCAAAAATTTTTGGCTTTAATATAAGTCGTTCGTGAAGAGAATGACCTGTTTTAGGTCATTCTCTTCATTGCTAAAAGGGCAAAGTTGTGCATATTGCTCGCAAAAACACAGCTTGCCTATAAAAACAGGAGAAAACAATGGGTAAATACCTCGTTAAGCGCCTCATACACGGCGTCATATCTATAATAGTGGTAATATTCATAGTTATGCTGCTCGTGTACGGCCTTATGGACAGGCAGCTGATATTTGCCAGCGACCCGAACTACACACGCCTTTCGGGCAACAGCCGCACGGTATATATGTATCAGCAGTGGGAGAGGTACGGCTATCTCGATTACGTCCCGTATTCCGACTACCTCGACAATCTCGTATCCGACGGCGAACTCGATTCCGCAACGCGCAACGAAGCCGCCGTTCTCGGCAGAACTCCCTCGGGCGATTCCGATACGACGCAGACGTACGTTGCAATGTTTACCGACTATTACGAGTCGCAGGGCTACGACGTTACCCGCCTCGACGCGGGGCGCACGGCAAGAGACGGAAGCCAGCTCTTCGCCTCAAAAGATTACAATATATTCAACCGGTTGTGGACGTATATAACGAGCCTTATCCGCATAGACAACATTCACTATGCTTCAGGCATTCCGGATGATGAGAGAGGGCTCTCATTTACGTGGTACGACCCCGTTTACGGCGGCGATACATTCTCGCCCGCTATAATGGGCAACGGCACTCATCACAAATATCTGCTGTATTTCGACGACCAGTTTCCCTTTATTCATCAGAATATTATAACGCTGCGGCTCGGCACCTCGTATTCGGTAAACAGAAACGTCGACGTGTGGAACACGATGACCGACGAACAGGGCAACATAGTTTCGTCGTCGGTTATTTATCCCACGGGCTACACGGCAAACACCGCCGACGACCTTCATTCGGCAACCTATTCCGCGGGCTCTCTTGCTGCCGGCGGCGAATATACGCAGATGCGCTTCGAGGACGACTATACCGTCGTAACCACCAATCTCGACGGCATGTCGCGCATGGCTTATTCGTTCATAATCGGCATTATTTCGGTAATAGTTGCCTACTGCCTCGGCATTCCGCTTGGCATTGTTATGGCGCGCCGTAAAGGCGGCGTGATAGACAAGATAGGCACGGTATATATCATATTCATTATGGCGGTGCCCTCGCTTGCGTATATATTCATGTTCCAGACGATAGGCGGAGCCATAGGACTGCCGACTACGTTCAGTCTTGTCAACCCGACCACGCTGATGTGGATATTGCCCATAATTTCGCTGGCGCTGCCGTCTATCGCAAACCTCATGAAGTGGATGAGGCGCTACATGATTGACCAGCGCAACTCCGACTACGTAAAGTTTGCCCGTGCGGGAGGACTTTCGGAGGGCGAAATTTCGCGCAAGCATATCATGAAGAACGCGGCGATACCGCTCGTGCACAATATCCCCGCGAGCGTGCTAGGCGCTCTTACCGGCGCAATTATTACCGAATCCGTATACGTCGTTCCGGGCGTCGGCAATCTGCTTACGAGGGCGATTACCATGTACGATAACTCGGTAATAATCGGCGTAACGCTGTTCTATGCGGTGCTTTCGGTAGTGGCAATCATTCTGGGCGATATACTGATGGCGCTGATGGACCCGAGGATATCATTCTCATCGAAAGGGAGGTAAAAAATGAACGAAAACGTAGTAGATTTATCGGAATTCAATCTCTCAGACGAGGATTTGTTTGCCCACTACGATATCTCGCAGATAGAAACCGAAAAGATAACCGCGCCCCGTTATTCCTACTGGAAGTCGGTTGCAAGGGTGTTCTTTAAAAACAAGCTCAACATAATAATGCTTGCGCTTCTTGCGCTGATAGTCGTGTTTGCATATCTCTATCCCTTAATTACGCAGTACGAGTATGTTTACAATACCGACGCGGGCTCGCACCACCTCAGTCCTTCGGACGCATTCGACTACTTCGGCGGTTTTTCGCTCAAGTGGATATTCGGTACGGGCGCCGGCGGCGAAAGCACGTTCGACGCGGTATGGTACGGCTCGAGCATATCGATATCGCTCGCGTTCGTATGCGCGCTCATCAACCTCACTATCGGCGTCGTTATAGGCGCAATCTGGGGTTTCTCCAAAAAAGTCGACGTTATCATGAACGAAGTTTACAACATTCTGGGCAATATCCCCTACGTGTTGTTTATCTCAGTCATGGTGCTCGTTATGTCGGCGTCGTTCTGGACGATGGTATTTGCGCTCACCGTAACGGGCTGGCTTGCCATTGCCTACTTTATACGAACGCAGGTCATCATAATACGCGACAGGGAGTATAACCTCGCGTCGCGCTGCCTCGGCACAAATATTTTCAGAATTGCGCAGAGAAATATTCTGCCGTTCATGACGTCGGTAATAGTTACCCTCGCCGCAACGGAGATACCCTCGTATATCTCTTACGAAGTATTCCTTTCGTTTATAGGAATGGGTCTTTCGGATATGTCGCTCGGCCGCCTTATAGAGGAGGCGCAGGCTTCGATGCTCACTCCCGGCTGGCAGTGGGAATTCTGGGCGCCGGTTGCGGTAGCGTCAATCATCACGATAGTGCTCTACGTAGTCGGCCAGAACCTCGGCGACGCTTCCGACCCCAGAACGCATATGTGACGGGGGGATTGAGATGGAAGAGAAAAAAGTTTTACTTTCGGTAAACGATTTGCACGTGCAGTTCCACGTGCGCGGCAGAACGCTTACCGCAATACGCGGAATATCCCTCGACATATACGAAAACGAATCGATTGCGATAGTCGGCGAGAGCGGTTCGGGTAAATCGGTATTTACCAAAACTTTTGCCGGCATGCTCGATTCAAACGGCTTCATTTCCGGCGGCGACCTTATCTTCAACGACGAGGAGCTCGACGACACCGTCGTCAAAAAGGGCAGGATTGCGAAATTTGCCGTAAAAATAGCCCATAAACTGCTCGACCGCTTTTCGAAACTCGAGTTCGGCGCGGAAACTTATAAGCAGCTTTGCGAGGAAAAAAAGCAGTATAAAGACCGTTTCAGGCTGACGAGCGAACAGGCAGCGGCTTTGCAGGAGAAGATAGACGACCTCATGTATAAGCGTACGGAGGCCTACAACCTCAAACAAACGCTCGACTCCCGCAAGGAACAGGAGAAGTATAAGCAGGTTACGGAAGAAATTTCCGGCTACACGAAAGAGCTCAAAGAGCTGGAAAAGAAGAAGAAAGAGGCAATAAAAGCGCGCAGGGCGCAGGCGCTCAGCGAAACGGAGTATAACGCCGAATACAAGCGCAAGATTGAAACTTTGAAGGCAAAATACGCCGAAGAGACTGCTAAGGAAATTTCCGCGCAGACGCGTGAAAGAAACGAAGTCATCGCCAAGGAGATTTACCTCTCCATCGGCAGATATTTCAATATCTTTCAGAGATTCTGGCTGCTGTTCAGGTTGGTCCGCGCGCTGAAAAAGGCTATGCGGTTCGGCGTAGACCTTACCGACGAGAAAGAGCTCAACGCTGTATTCGATAACGTCGTGTTCAGGGTAAAGTATCTCGACGAAACGGAAAACAGCTTGCACGGCGTGTGCGTTCTGAACCTTGCCAAGGTAAAATACACCAAGGACTGGCAGCAGATTCGCGGCGGCAAGATTGCAACCGTATTCCAGGACCCGATGACGTCGCTCAACCCTATCATAACGATAGGCAAGCAGATATCTTCGATAATAATCAAGCATCAGCATGTTTCCGAAGTAGAGGCGCGTTCGCGCGCGATTAAACTGATGAAGATGGTAGGCATTCCCAATGCGGAAAACCGCTACGACGACTACCCCTTCCAGTATTCGGGCGGCATGAGGCAGAGGATAGTTATAGCCATAGCGCTCTCCTGCCAGCCGAAGATACTCATCTGCGACGAGCCGACTACGGCGCTCGACGTAACCATCCAGGCTCAGATACTTCAGCTTATAAAGGATTTGCAGAAGGAATTCAACTACACGATAGTTTTCATCACGCACGATTTGGGCGTGGTGGCAAACATTGCAGACAGGGTAGCCGTGCTCTATGCAGGGCAGATAGTCGAACTCGGAACGGTGGACGAGGTGTTCCACGACCCCCGTCATCCCTATACGTGGGCGCTGCTCTCGTCGCTTCCCCAGCTCGCACAGCGCAACACCGAACTTTATTCAATATCCGGCACGCCGCCTTCGCTCTACAATAAAATCATCGGCGACCCGTTTGCCCCGAGAAATCCTTACTGCCTTAAAGTAGATACCCTCAAAGACCCTCCCATGTTCAAAATTTCCGAAACCCATTATGCAAAGACGTGGTTGCTCGACCCCCGTGCACCCAAAATCGCCAAACCCGAGATTATTACGGGTATACACGACAAGCTCATAAAAGCGTTCAACATAGAGGAGGTGACGGAATGAATTCGGATAAAATCAGGAATTTTTTCAGGTTTGATAAAGTCAGGAATTTTTTCAGGGAAAAATTCGGCAAAAAATCAAACGCGGCCTCCCCGGAAGAACAGTCTGAAAAACAGAAGCTGAGCGATACTGCTGCGCATCTGCCCGAAAAGGGGCCTGTCGACGAAAAGGGAAGGGAGATTCTCCTCTCCGTTAAAAACGTCGATATCACCTTCGGCAAGGGCGACAAGGCCGTAAAAGCCGTAAAGAACGCCACGTTCAACATATATAAGGGCGAAACGTTCTCTCTCGTAGGCGAGAGCGGCTCGGGTAAAACCACCATCGGCCGCGCTGTAATAAGGGTAAATCCCTGCGCGGCAGGCGAAATACTCTATAAGGGCGTGAGAATATCCGGCAAAATTCCCCACTCGCTCGACAGGGAAGTAATACGAAACGTGCAGATGGTTTTCCAGGACCCCGCGGCCTCTCTTAACGAGCGCGCCACCGTCGAATATATAGTTTCCGAAGGCCTTTATAATTTCCATCTGTATGAAGACGACGCGGACAGGATAAAAAAGGTTGAAACGATAATAAACGAAGTAGGCCTTCTGCCCGAACACCTCACGAGATATCCCCACGAATTTTCAGGCGGACAGCGCCAGAGGATAGGACTTGCCAGGGCTATGGTAATGGACCCCGAACTCGTAGTTGCGGACGAACCTATCTCCGCGCTCGACGTGTCTATCCGCGCGCAGGTGCTCAACCTTTTAAAGAAGTTCCAAAGGGAAAAGGGCATAACCTATCTTTTCATCGCGCACGACCTCTCCATAGTCCGCTTCATCTCCGACAGGATTGGCGTAATCTACAAGGGCGACATCGTGGAAGTGGCGGAGGCAGAGGAACTGTTCAACTTCCCCATGCATCCGTATACCCGTTCGCTCATATCCGCAATACCCATCCCCGACCCTACGCTTGAAAAGCACAAAGTGCTGTTTACTTACGACCCTTCCGTTCACGATTATTCGGAGGATAAGCCCGAAATGGTGGATATCGGTCATGACCACTACGTCTACGGCAACAGCAAGGAGATTGCGGAATATAAGGCGCTGCGCGAAAAAGACGAGCCCTTGAAGACTATAAAAGTACTCAAGCCTGAAAAAGACCCCGTAAAGAGAAAGCAAAAAGAGGAAGAGAGGAAAAGACAGAGAAAAGAGGAGCGCGAAACATCTGTTTCCAACGAACCCATACTCGATTCGCCCATTCACGATACGGGCAGCGTGTGGTATGCGGTGTTGTGCTTCTTCCTACCCCTGCTCGGACTCATTCTCTTCCCGATATTCAAGGTGAAGAGGTATTACAGGAACTACAAATCCTGCAAAAAGGGTACGATTATCGGTTGGTCGGTCATCGGCGCAATAGTCGTTCTGTTCTGTATTTTCCTGCTTCTTACACTTGTCTGAACTAATAGGGCGACCGCTTTATTGCGGTCACCCTAAAATATTTATCGAAAAAACGCTTATATTTAATTTATTGTATGAAATCGAGAAGAGCACCCGAACAGGGCGGCAATCTGAAGCCCGTAAAGAAGATAGAACTCTCTGAACGGCACGTAAAGCTGAGAATCGTGCTGGTCGTTTTATTCATAGTCATTGCCCTTGCCGCGTTTGCGATGGGTATAGTATTCTGGCTGTCTACCGACGCCGGCTGGACGCAGGTCGAAGCAAACGCGTCAGACACAAATTGCAGCGGCGACTTCGTGTTTTACTACGAAGTCAGCACCGGCGGGCTTGACGGTACTGAGGAACTCAACGGCGTTGCCTCGGCTTACGGCCGGGCGACGGTAAACGCCTACCGTATCTTCAACGATATCGAAGAGTTCGATGGCGTGAACAACCTCGCATATTTAAACGCCAATATAAACACCGAGGTCGAGGTGGACGAGCATCTCTACTCCGCTCTGCAGCTCATAAGAAGCAGCGGCAGCAACCTTTTGTATTACGCCCCGGTATACAGCTATTATAACAGCCTTTTCTTTGCAAATTCAGATACCGACGCCGCATTTTACGACCCCTATAAAAACGAGGATGCGGCGGCATACGTCGCCGCCGTGGCGAAGTATATAAACGACGGCGATGTCAGTCTCGAACTTCTCGGCAACAACCGCGTTATACTGCACGTCTCCGATGAATACGCGCAGTTTGCGGAGGAAAACGAAATCACCTCGTATCTCGATTTCTTCGTGCTTAAAAATGCATTCATCATCGACTATATTGCCGAATACCTTCAACAGGCGGGCGTAGCTTCGGGTCTGTTGACTAGCTACGACGGCTATACGTCGGCTTTCGGCGACGGAGTTTCAAGCACGGCGAGCATCTTTAATAAAGAGGGAGATTCGGTATATATTGCAGGCTCGGTGACGGCGGAGGGAGCCGTCAGCGCGGTTCAGTTCCGTGATTATGCGCTCAACAGCTCTGATTACGGCTGCAAATACGGCTATTCCGACGGTACTACGGCGCACCGCTATATAGACGATAAAGACGGGCTTTACAAGAGCAGCATAAGCGACCTCTTGGTATATTCAACCGACGCAGGTTGCGCCGAACTTATGCTCAGGGTATTGCCGCTGTATGCCGCCGATGAGTTTGACGAGGAAGGGTTGCTCGCCCTAAAATCTGACGGTATATATTCGGTATATTGCGTCGGCACCGAAATCGTTTACAGCTACAGCGGGCTTGATATAACCGCATACACTTACGATGGAAGAGC